>ENA-UERG01000910-UERG01000910.1-human-gut-metagenome-genome-assembly--contig:-NODE-910-length-27045-cov-9.747627_pt1 | contig 27045 bp, 20 predicted proteins | sample MGYA00242954_ERZ507954 | MGnify/ENA primary metagenome ERZ507954 (study PRJEB26167, sample SAMN06115478) | human gut metagenome | host: Homo sapiens | place: China:Sichuan | collected 2015-01-21... | reverse complement strand
TTCGCTGTAAGCTGTCTTTACATAGAATGGCACTACTGCGCTAGCCCAACCCTGACAGACGATTACGTCAGGCTGCCCGGCGCCGGGGGTATCGGCTGGTCGTCGTGGCTCTGGAGGATTTTCCCGTATTGAACGAGTGGCAGGTCTGCGGCGTGATTTCGCTGGATTTCACCGACAAGGTCAGCCGCTGTTTTCCGCAGTTCCGGAACATTCCGCTGATCTGCTGCAACGACCGGGCCAACCACCTCGAAAACGTCTATTCGATCTCCAGCAATGCGAAAAAGGCCATCGGGGAGGCCGTGGATTATCTCGTCGGGCTCGGACATCGCCGGATCGGCTTTCTGCGCTGGAGTCCGCAGCCAAAGTCGCGCTACGCCGATTTCTTTCTTGAGGCGATGGCGCGCAACGGGCTGCACAACAGCGCCGGCGCCATGTTGTGGAACAACAACGATTTGCCGCTGCACGACACGGTTGCGATGCTGCTGGCGAAGCCGGTCACCGCGCTCATCGCGCTGGATTCGGCGATTCAGGTCGACCGTCTGCTGAAGCTCGCCGGGAAGCGGCTTCCGGAGGACATTTCACTGATCGCCGGGGACACGCTGAACGCGATGCACATGTATCCGCGCCACACCGTGATCGCCATCGACTATCCGCGCTATATGGAGACGGCCCTCGACATGCTCGAAACCGTCTGGCGGGGCGGAGTCCTCTCCCAAGACGCCAGCATCGACTCCAGACTGCGGATTCGGGAGAGCACCGGCCCCGCGCCCTCCGACTGACCGGCGGAAGCGGAGCGGAAGGGGAGGAGGACACGGAGCCGAATTTTCACGGTGCATTTCCGGGAAGCGGCCGCGTCGTCCTGTTCAGCCGGAGCGTACCGGGAATTTCGAGCCGCACCCGGAGCTTGGGGTTTTCGATCAATTCCAGGAGACTGCCGGCTGCTCTCCGACCCATTTCGAAATCGTCGACTTCGATGGAGCTGATCCAGTTCCTGCTGCTGACGAAGCCGTAGCAGGAGATCAGTTCAACCTCTTCCGGCACCCGGACGCCGATGGCGGTCAGATGCCGGTACACTTCCTCCGCCATATTGTAGTTGTAGGTGGCGACCGCGGTCGGTGAATCCGGGCGCCCGAAGAGTTCTGGCTGCAGTTTTTCCGCGACGTCGAAATAGAACGGGGACATCTCCAGATTCAGGTCACGGTGAGCAGCCCGGAATTCGCGGACGGCCTGCTGCATCTCCAGCGAGAGAAAGCGCTCCTTTTTCCACTCCCGCCAGTTTACGAGCTTCCGTTCCGGCATGAACACGATATGCCGGTGGCCATTCCGGTAAAGCAGGGAAAGCACCTGTTCCACGCCCTGCCGGGTCGCGTTGACCACATGGTTGAATGCGTCCGCTTCTCCGGGGATCGTGCAGGCGAACACCAGCGGCAGCCCGGCCGCGACCGGCTCGCGCCAGTATTCCTCGGTCGACTGGGCCCCCCAGACGATGAGCCCGTCGACGTGCTGGGACTGGATGAGCGACAGATACTCGCGCCGTTCGACGAACCGCTCGTCATTGAAAATCAGCAGCAGACGGTAGTTGCTCTCCTCAAGCCCCGCTTCAATGCCGCTGACCAGCTTGGCCAGGTGGCGGTCCTCGAAGATGGGCATGCCGAGGTTCCGCGAGGAGGGGATCAGCAGCCCGATCTCTTCGGCCCGGTGCATGAAAACGCGGCGGGCGTTGAAATTCGGGACGTAGCGGAGAGCCTCCACCGCCTGCCGTACGCGCTCGCGCATCTCCGGCGGGATGCTTTTCGCCCGCTCCGGATCGTTGAGCACGCGCGAAACCGTGCTGATCGACACCCCGGCCAGCTGCGCGACATCCCGTATGGAACTCTTCTTTTCACTCATGGCAGATTCGGCTCCGCACCCCCTTGATTCCGGTTCAAGCCGGTGTTTCCGGCTGTTCACGGGCATACTTTATCATGGGAATGTTTATTTTTCAATAAGATTTTCCTTCGCCTATTGACATTCGGGGCAAACTTTGGTATAATATATCTAGAAACATGTTTCTGAACTGGATTTTTTTTCTGTTATTCCGGTTCGGGACCATCGGAAACGCAATCAATTCCGGAAAGGACGGATGCCATGAAAACAAGCAAAGCGTTTACCCTGATCGAATTGCTGGTCGTTATCGCGATCATCGCGATTCTCGCCGCCATGCTGCTGCCCGCGCTGAACCAGGCGCGCGAGAGAGCCCGCAGCATCTCCTGCACGAACAACCTGAAGCAGTGGGGGCTGGCCTTCGCCTCGTATGCGGACGAAAACAACGGTTATATGGTTCCGACGCTGCACTCCGGCGACACCCCCGTCTCCGGCAAGGAGAAGTGGCAGATGAACAATTACTGGCCGGCCTCGCTCGCAAAATATCTGGGGCTCGGCGACAAGTCCGGCAAGCTTGCGGTCGCGTTCGAGGAGCAGAAGGAGCTCCGGCTCATGATCTGTCCGTCCCTGCAGGAGAACTGGGGCTATGCCATGAACTCCAAGTATCTCTCGCACGTCCAGCCTTCCCAGCCGGCCGGCGGTTATCTGAACAAGTGGGCGAAGATCGGCCGGATCGGGAATGCCTCGTCCGTCGTCAGCATCGCCGATGCGGAGTGGTATCTGAATCCGGAGAAGACCATGAAACGCTCCGAATGGTGCGCCTATCTCGCCGCCGGCGGCAACGGCTTCGTCAACTGGTGGCCGATGTCCGCCTTCCGGCACAGCGGCCGGGCGAATTACAGCATGATCGACGGCCACGTGATGTCGATGTCGATGCATTCCGGCATCGTCAAAGAAGGCGGCATCACCAGCGACGAGTGCGACCGGAAATGGTGGGGAAAACGGGCCGGATTCGAGTACGATTGATTGACCGGAATTCCGGGGAGCGATGAATCGGACCGACAGCTGTCGAAAGGAAACACGAGATGGGGAGAATCTTGCAGTGGCCGGGCATCCTGCTCGGAATCGGGGCGCTGTTTTCGGCTCTTGCCGCGCCGGAGTGGTATGTACCGGAGCCGGGGAATTTCAAGCGGGCGGAGACGGTCCGGCGTTCAGAGATCGTCGCGCCGGTTGGGGACGGGCTGCTCCGTCCTGCCGACACCGTCCGGAGCCGTTCGCTGGACGGGCTCTGGAAGTTTTCCGGCGTCACGAATTCGGCAAAACCATTTTCCGCAGCGGAGGATATCGGACCGGCCGCGCCGGATTTCGACGACCGCGGCTGGACGGAAATGCCGGTTCCGCTGGACTGGTTCTGGAAGTATCCCGCAGCGCGTAAAACCGGCGAACCCTACATGAAGGGATGGTATCGGAGGGAGTTCGAGCTGGACAAGGCGGAGCTCAATGCGCGCCGCGTGATCCTGAAATTCGACACCGTCGGCTATGATGCCCGCGTCTTCCTGAACGGCATGGAGATCGGCCGCCACCGCGGGGAATTCACCGCCTTCGAACTCGACGCGACCGCCGCCGCCCGCCCCGGGCGCAATCTGCTCGCCGTCCATGTGCGGACCGGCTACGGGCCTGCGCACGGTCTGAAGGAGAAGGTCGATCACACGCGCGGCTGCCAGTGGGGACTTTCGCACATCAAGGGCGGCATCTGGCAGAGCGTGACCCTTTCGCTGGAACCGGAGCTGCGCATCCCGAAGCTGCTGGTCACGCCGGATGTCGCAAAGAAAAGCGTCCGGGTCGACTACACGATCCTGAATCATACCGGGAAAAATATGAATTGCGAGCTGACCGGCGTTGTGACGGATGCGATGAAATCCGCCGCGAACCGGCCTGCCGGCGGCGTTTCGGATTCCCGGGTGCTGAAACCGGGCGTGAATACCGGCTCATTCACAGTGACTTTGCGCGAACCGCAGCTCTGGTCGGTCGACCGCCCTTATCTTTACTGGCTGAATCTGTTTGTGCGGGAGTCCGGCCGAGTGCTTTCGTCGGCGAGCGCCCGGTTCGGCATGCGTGAGTTCCGGGCGGAGAACGGCCGCTTCCTGCTGAACGGCGAACCGGTCTATCTGTTCGGCGAAAGCATCGCCTCGAGCCTGTTTCCGGGCCGGGAGACGGTTTCGCACGAAAAGGACGAGCGGGACATCACCCGCTACATTCTGTCGATGCGGAATGCGGGTTATGTCATTTTGCGCACCGTGCACCAGCCGGTCATGCCGCTTGTGCTGGAGGTCGCCGATGAGTGCGGCATGATGATCTTCAATGAATGGGGCTGGTGCTTCGACCCGATGATCGACGAAGCGGAGTTTGAGAAGAACAACATCCCCGATCTGCGCGACTTCGTCGAAGCAACTTACAATCACCCCGCCGTGGTCATGTGGTCGCTCGGCAACGAGGTCCCTTCGCAGAGCCCGGAGGTCAGCCGGCAGCTCGATCTTCAGGTTCGCACTGTACGCGGGATGGACCGGCAGCGGCGTCCGGTCAGCACGTTTTCGGGAGCCGCCGGCTGGCGCAGTTACGGTACGGCGAAGCATGACACCGACGTGCTTGATCTGCACCATTACGTCGGCATTGCGAATCCGTGGACCGAGCGCGACGACGAAGTCGACGGCACCTGGCAGGGACTGGCGCGCATTTACGGAGCGGAGGAGCTTCGCAGAAAGCCCCTGATTGCGATGGAGACGGTCGGTTTCTCCTGGGGATTCATGACCCCCGACAATAAAAATCCGAACTTCCGGCGCAACAGCCCCGAGGAGTACCGGCGCTATGCAGAGAGCGATACGTCGTGGGGCAGCCCCCGCGGCATCGGCTTCAGCGGAACGCTTCCGCTGGCCGATGCGGTCGATCCGGAGTTCGGCGAAGCGATTCCGATGATGCGCTACGGAAAACGGATTCTGGAGCTCTATCGCCTCGACAGCCGTTTCTGCGGTTTCGCGCCGTGGTTCGGACGCCCGGAATTCCGGAGTGCCGCGCTTTTCACGCAGCCGGTTCTGCCGATGCTGCACAATGACGGGAATCTGCCGCCGCGCAGCCTTTACGGCGGCGAAAGCAGCGAATGGATTCTCGACATCAGCAATGTGTCGAATCGGAATTACGCGAATCTGACCCTCGTTGTCACGCTGAAGCCCGAGGGAAGGGGGGAGCTGCCTGTCGTCGAATGGCCGGTCCCGGCGCTTCCGGCATGGCGGAACACCGCCCGGCGCGTTTCGCTGCCGCTGCCGGAGGTTCCGGCCGGTTTTCACCAGCTCCGCCTGACGCTGAGAGAGGGCGAACGGGTGCTGGCCCGAAACTACTACGACCTCTATCTCGCGCAGCCTGATATCCGGACTTTGCCCTTGGAACCGGTGCGGAAGGTGTATGTGTACGACACCGGAGCTCCGAAAAACGTCGCGCTGCTGGCCGATCGGCTCAAGGCGTTTTCGGTCCCGTACACACTGATCGGGGATTTCAGCACTCTGCGCGCGCCCGGCGTCCTCATCATTCCCGCCGAAGCCGCCGAGAAGCAGGTCGTCGATTTGCGGGAGGATGCCGGAGTCATGCGTTTTGTGGAAGCGGGCGGCGTGCTGCTGCTTCTTGAGCAGAGGAGTCCTGAGATGCTGGCGCCCGGCGCGCTTCTGATGAGCGGCTGCACTGCCTTCTGCGACCCGGTCGTCACGACCCACCCGATATTCAAAGGTCTGACGGCGCGCAATTTCGACACCTGGAACAACCCGGATCACGGTTATGTCGCCACGATGAGCTATCAGCCGTTCACGGTCAACGCGCTGGCGGCGAAGGGGGCGTTCCTCTCCCGGCGCGAGGTCGGCATGGCGCTGGTTGAGGCGGTTCACGGCAAAGGGCGCATCCTGATGTCGCAGTTCGAGGCGTTCCGCTCCGCACCGCAGGACAGTTCCGCCATGCAGTACTTACGCAATCTCTTCGCATACGCGGTGTGCACGGAGGAGTTCTGGAGTGAAGCCCGGCCGTTTTCGGCCATGGAGGAGAGCGGCTTCCGCGTTGTTCCCGGCCGGCTTGAGCCGGTAGATCTGAAACCGTATGTGAACCGCAGCTTCACGGATGAGGCCGACGGCGACCGGCTGGGCGGCTGGACCGACCAGGGAACGAACGATATGCGCATGATGCCACTCGGCCGCGTCGCCGGGCCGGGGGAACTTTTCTTCGACGTCATCGACCCGGCGGAGAACGGCGGAAAATCCTGCATTGTGCTGGCCGGCACGGAACGCCGGTATTTCCCGCGCGCAGCGGAGAAGATCGCCGTGAACCGCAAATTTTCTCGGCTCTTCTTCCTGCATACCGCCGCCTGGGGCGGCCAGCCAGAAGCCGGCTGGTACCGCATCCGCTATGTTGACGGAAAAACGGTCGACATCCCGCTGGTGGGCGGGAAAAATATCGGCGACTGGTGGAACCCGGGCCGGCTGCCGATGGCGCAGGTCGGCGTCAGTTGCAAAAATCCGGCCGGATACAATGTCGGCGCCTATATCATGGAGTGGGAGAATCCGCGGCCCGAGACGGAAATCGCCTCTTTTGACTTCCTGTCGCCGCTTTTCCGTGAGGGAACCGAGATCAACTGGCGGCCGGATACGACGGCCGTGCCGATTCTGATCGCGGTCACCGGCGAACGCGCCCACCCGAAGGCCTGGGAACTCACCGGGGCGGCCTGCCTCGGTTTCAGCGGTGGAAAAGAGACCGGTTCTCCGCGGGCGGGCCGGGCCGAAACGATCCGGGAGGCCGGCCGGAATCTTTTCCAGGCCGAATTTCCCGCCTCTGCGCCGGATGAGCATCCGGCCGCCATCCTGCGGTTCAAAACCGACGGCATTGCAGAGAACTACGACTACCTGACCCTCACGATCCGCAGCCGGGATTCCGGTGTTGTTGAGGCGAAGATGCCCCGGGAGGACTGGAGCAGTTCCCATCTCTGTCACCTGACGTTAAAAGGAGACGGCAAGCCGCATACCTTCCGGCTGCGCCTGAGCAAGGAGATGAAAACGAACAACCGGCCGTTTTCCGCCGCGCGGCTGCGCGGCGAACTCTGGTTCTTCTACCGGTTGCCCGGCGTTCGGGACAACCGGCCTCCGCTTCGCTTTGCGATCGAGCGCGCAGTTCTGGAGTAATCGCATCTCCTGTTCGGGGAGGGTCCGGCGGAAAAGAAGTTGCTTTTCCGCCGGACCCTTCTGCCGTATTATGGAATCAGTGCAGATACCCCGCCACGCCGTTTTCGACAGGACGAAACGCTTTGTCCGTTCCCGTCCGGGCATCCCGTTTTTCGCGGTCGTGCTGTTTTTTGCCGCTTTTTTGTTATACTTCTGTTGCTGTATTGTTATACTTGAACCATAATAAAAGTGTGATGAATACATACACACGCTTATTCTTGGAGAGTCATAGCATGTCAGCACAGAAAAGTCAGGCGATCGTCAGGCGGATCGCCGATGAGATCCGCCGCGGGGAACACGGCGACACCGGCAGCGCCTTTATGACCGTGCGGGAAATCTGCGACGAGTTCGGCGTCTCGCTGGTCACCGCACAGCGCATCGTCAACCAGCTCAAGACGGCGGGGCTGCTGAGCCGTTCCGGCAAGCGGCTCAATATCGCCGCGCGACAGTTCACTCCGTCCGGGCCCCGGCGCGCCGGGGTGCTGGTGACCAATATCGACAACCCGTTCTTCTCCCGGCTGCTGAATGCGGTCGAGCTGGCCGGGCGGCGGCGCGACATCGAGATCATTTCGGCCGGGAGCAACTACGATCCGGACCATGAAGCGCGCCAGCTCGAGATGCTTGCCGGCAGCGGAGCCGACGGCTTTCTGATCTGTCCCGCCCACGATTCGAAGTCCGCTCCGGTGCTGAACGCGCTGAAACTGCCGTTCGTCCTGGTCGGGCGCCGGGTGGCCGGCGTCGATGCCGATGTCGTCATGGTCAACGATTTCGAGGCGGGCCGCATGGCGGCGGCGCATCTTTTTGAACAGGGGTGCCGAGATTTCATCTACCTCGGCATCAGCCACTTCTTGGATGATATGCGCGGCCGCGGCTTCTCGTTCGAGCTGCACGAGCGCGGCATCGCCCTCGGACCGGAGCGCTGCGTCTGGGTCAATCTCGCCGGCGATGACAATACGCTGCCGGGCAGGGTGCGCGAACTCTGCGGCGGCCGGCGGACCGGCGTATTCTGCTATCACGACCTGCTCGCTTTGCGCATGCTGAGGGCGGCGCGGCTCTGCGGGCTTGAAATTCCGCGCGAGGTGTCGATCGTCGGCGTTGACGACCTGCCGGCAGCCGCCGAGGCGTTTCCGTCGCTCTCGAGTATCTCGTACCCGATTCAGCAGATTGCGGAAAACGCGCTCGAAATGCTGCTGCGCCGTTCGGAACGCAGCTTTGCCGGGGCAGGGGCGGTCAATTATCTGGACCCGTCCCTCGTCATTCGCGAAAGTTCCCACGAAATTCCCGGCGGACCTGCTGTGTCGCAGGGCCGCCGCATCATCTGACGGAAAGGAGCCGCATTCATCATGGCTATTCAGGAAACGGCGGTCAGCTACTACGGACTCGGCTACGTCGAGCACGCTGCGGCGGACTTCGAGGAGATCAGGGCCCACCACTGCACGACGGTGATTCTCGCCGTCACCGAATTCGAATTCGACTTCTGGCGGCCGAATCTGCCCGCCGTCGTCGCCGCGGCCCGCCGGGCCGGGCTGAAGGTCCTGCTCGATCCGTGGGGCATCGGCAAATTCTTCGGCGGCGAGCAGGTCAGTCTTTTTCTGCAGAACAATCTCGAAAACCGGCAGGTGTCGGCATTGACCGGCGAGAAGTTGAATGCAGCCTGCTTCAACACGCCGGCGTTCCGTGACTACTTCATGCACTTTTGCCTGACCCTGCTGCGGGAGGCCGGGGCAGACGGCTTCTTCTGGGACGAGCCGCACTATCTGCTGCCGAAATCCTACGCCTCGATCACCGGCGGCGCCGGCGACGACTGGAGCTGCCGCTGCCCGGTCTGCCGGAAGAAGTTCGCGGATTATTACGGCTATGAGATGCCGAAGCTGCTGACCGATGACGTGAAGCAGTTCCGCTGGCGCGAAGCGCTCGAGATCCTCGAGGAGACTTCCCGCCGGATCAAGGTGTTCGATCCGGCGCAGGAGATTACAATCTGCGTCCATGCGACGCTGAACACCTATTATGTGACCGAACAGCGCGGCTACGACGACTGGGAGCGGGTCGCCGCTTCGCCGTACTTCGATGTGTTTTCGACGACGATCGTCTCGTGGGAGCTGCCCGAGCCGTTCTTCCGCAGCATTGCGGAACGCACCGCGGCTGTGGCGAAAAAGTATAACAAACAATCCGAACGCTGGCTCATGGGGTATTACAGGCAGCCGGACGATTTTGCGCAGATCGACCGGATGACGGATCTCTATGAATCGCTCGGCATCGACCGGCTGGCCGCGTGGACCTATCGCGGCGGTTTCGGAACCCGGCTGGCGGCGCCGGACGCGCTCGGCCTCTGGGACTGCATCGGCCGGAACTACAAACGCATCCTGAAACGATAAGGAGTGAGTATGGAACTCAATGATTTCGATTATCTCGACGCTGTCGTCGGGAATCTGGAACAGGTCAGGACGGAGCAGGCGGAGAATATCGCCGCGGCCGCTTCGCTGATGGCCGACGCGATTGCGGAAGACCGCCTGATCCACGTCTACGGCGGCGGCGGCCACACGACGCTCGTGATGGGCGAGATGTTCTTCCGGGCCGGCGGCCTTGCGAACATCGACCCGGTTATGGAAACCGGGCTTTCGGTCTTCAACCAGGCGCTGAAGTATCTCGAACTTGAACGCACAGGGAATTACGGCGCGGCGATCGTGAAGTACTACGAGCTGCAGGAGGACGATCTGCTGATCATCTTCCACAACATCGGCATCAACGCCGCGACCATCGATGCGGCGCTAGAGGCGAAGCGGGCCGGGGCGAAGATCGTCGCCGTGTCGAGCTCACTGTGGCAGAAGGAGATGCCTCCGGATCACCATATCCGGCACGGTTCGGGGAAGAATCTCTTCGAACTGGCGGATGTCTGCATCGACGACTGCAATCCGGTCGGTGACGCCGTGGTGACGGTTCCGGGCTTCGGCACGCCGATCGCCCCGGTGTCGAACGTGGTGGACTTCGTCATCGCCCACTGGCTCGAAATCGAGTGCGTTCGGCAGTGCGTCGAACGCGGCCTGACGCCGCCGGTCTGGCGCAGCGCGAATGCGCCCGGCGGCGACGAGTTCAACGCCGCAAACCTGAAGAAATACCGCCCGAGAATCAAGAACCTGTGATTGCCGCATCGAATGAAAACGGAATTATGAAAAGGAACAGGATAATGAAACGGTATTGTTTTACTCTGATCGAGCTTCTCGTCGTTATTGCGATCATCGCGATTCTCGCCGCCATGCTGCTGCCGGCGCTGAACCAGGCGCGCGAACGGGCGCGGTCGACCTCCTGCATCAGCAACCTCAAACAGACGGGAACCGTTTTTCGGATGTATCTGGATGATTACAACGGGGTTCTGCTGACCTATTCGTCGAACCCGGACTGCTACTGGAACGAGGCGCTCAACAACCGCAAATCCATCAGAGAGGACCAGAAGAACTACTTCTGCCCGTCTCTCTGGCCGAACGGCGCCAACCACGACACATTTACCACCTACGGCGCGTTCGTCGCGGCCGTGGCGCTCCCCGCCGCTTATTCGGCCGACACCGGCGGCGCCTCCGGCACCAACTGGAACCGCGTCGACCGTGAACTCGGCAGCACGCCGTTCATCGGCTGCTGCGCCCGGGCCAACAACAATGCAGGCTTCTACAGCATGCGGATCGCGGCAGGTTCGCCCGGCGGCTTCACCAATGTTCACAACAACCGCGGCAACCTGGCCTATTCCGACGGTCATGCCGGTTCGTCCACCCCGCAGGAGTTTCGTGAAACCATGCGCAAGGTCTGGAAGGATGACGCCAAGGTAATCTATTACCGCGACGCCGCCGACGGTTTTAAGGTCATCAATTAGAGGAAGGAGTTTCGCGGTATGTCGTATTTCCATCGAATCCTGGTCTGTCTGGCGGTCGCCGCCGGGACCGCCGCACTCTCCGCCGGGGAACTGGTCTGGCGTCTCGGAGATACCGCCGGCACGACCCTGGCGCCGGCGGCGGGCAGGACCGGCTTGCGTTTCAGCGCGCCTCCGGTGCTGGAGAAGAACGTCGCGCACCCGGAGTTGTCCGGCGTGCGTTTCTCCCCGGAGCTGCCGGGCGAAGCCGCGGCGGATTCCTCCCCGGAGACCGACCTGACCGATGACTTCGCCCTGGAGGTGACCTGCCGCCCCGATGCGGTCGATCACTACCGGACGATTCTCTGGAAGGGGGACCGGAGCGTGAAACCGGAGCGGATCGCCTATTATCTGTCGATCCATGACGGGAAACTGGAATTCAAATTCAAGGATGCGGCCGGGGAGTGGTGCGTATTCTCCACGTCCGAAGCTGTGATCGCGCCCGGTCTCTGGCACCGTATCGCCGTTCAGGTGAAAAACGGACGTCCGGCATTCTCGGTTGACGGAAGGCTTTTGCCCTCCGGCGACGGTTACGCTGGGCGGGCTCCGCTCAAACGGCTCGAATCGAACCGGGACAAGCTCTATATCGGCCGCGGCCGGGCCGGAGCAATGCCCGCCTACGGTTTCTGCGGCGTGATCGGTTCGGTGCGGCTGACGGCTCCGGCGGCGAAAACGGTGCTCCGGACATCTTCCGGCGACCGGCTCCGGCGGCTCGGCATCCGTGACGATTTCGAACGGGAAAGTGCCCGCCTGCGGCGGTTGGAACCACTGATGAAGGCGGGCCGGATCAGCGGCGATCCGGCCCGCCTGGCCGAAGAGGGCGCGGCGATCGCCGCTCTGCTGGCGAAGGGCGACTTTTCCGCCGCGGCCGCCGCTGTCTCCGGCTGGAAGCGGGAACTGGACCGTTTCGAGGCGGAACGCCGGGAACTCGAGGATCAAGCCGCCTATGCGGAACTTTTCCGCGACGGTTCGCGCGGCGGAGCATTTGCGCTTTTCACCATGCCGACCGGACTGACGTTCCGCCGCGACTCCGGTTTTTACCGGCTGCTGACTCCGGCGGCGCCGGTGGAGCTGAAAGCCGCGCGCGGCGAAACCGAAAGTTTCCAACTGCTGCCGGGCGCCGGCACCGAACCGCTTTCCGTCGGATTGGCATTCAGCGGATTCGCCGCGGCTGACGGCACCCGGCTGGCGGAATCGTCGGTGCATTGGGGGGAGATCCGGGACATCACGGCCGAACGGACCGACCTGGGCAACAGTTTCTCCGGACCGCCTTCCCCGGAGTTCACCGGTTCATGGCCCGATCTGATCATAGAGGAGAACCCGGCGGAAATCAAGGTGCCGGCCGGCAGCGTGACCCCGGTATTTTTCCGGGTCAGCGTACCGCGCGATGCGAAACCCGGACGCTATGAGGGAACGGTCGTCGTTTCCGCTCCTTCCTGGAAAATGGAGCTGCCGGTTTCGCTTCTGGTACGTTCCTTCGAGCTGCCGCGCCGCAATTCGATTCCGGTGGTGTTCTCGTTCTTCCCCGATTTCTACAAGGAGTGGTACGATCGCAAAACGCTGACGGCGGCGGAACGGGAGGCAATCAACCGTTTTCTGGCCGATTACCGGATTCCGCCGAACAACATCTATGCGAACGGACTCTGTCCCGATCTGGAGACCATCGCCGAATTCGATCTCGGCTTTGCCACCGCCGGTTATTTTCTCTACGAAGAACCGTTGAGCGCCGGGGCTCTCGACGAACTGGCCGAAACCTTCCGGCGGCGGCTGAAACCGGTGACGGACAGCGGCCTGCAGGACCGTGTCTACCTCTACTCCTTCGATGAAATCAGCCTGACGGAACCCGGGAGGCGGGAGAAACGCTATGAAGCGGCACGGCAGATCATGCGGCGTTTTGCGAAGGAGTTCCCGTATCTGAAGCGGCTCCAGACCTCGGAGCCGGTTCCGGAGCTGCTGGACTGCTTCAATGTCTGGTGTCCGCAGTTTCCCTATTTCAAGGGCGATAATCCGATGATCGGGAGAGTGCGTGACGGCGGCGGGGAGTTCTGGTGGTACAGCGCCGATGCCCCGTACAAGCCGTACCCGAATTTCTTTCTCGGATATCCGCTGACCGACCTGCGGGTGATCATGAGCATGACCTGGCAGAAAAACGTGCGCGGCATCCTCTACTGGTGCGTGAACCGTGAATGGCGGACCAATCTGGATATCCGCGACCGCTGGCCGGCCGACAACCGGGCCTGGAAACCGTCGATCGTCAACATCTTCACCGGCGCGACGGTCTGCCGCAACGGCATGGGCAACCTTGTCTATCCGGGGCCGGAAGGGAAACTCTACGCTTCGCTGCGGCTGGAAAATCTGCGTGACGGCATTGAGGATTACGAGTACTATGCGCTCCTGAAGCGGCGTACTGCCGAACTGCGCCGCGTTCGGCCGGATTCCCCGCTGATTGCGGAGGCGGAAGCTGCCTTGCAGGTGCCGGCCGACGTCGCCGTCGATATCGACCAATACTGCCACCGCCCGGAACCGCTGATGCGCCGGCATGACCGCCTCGGCGACCTGATCGAACGAATTCAAACCGCGCTTGCGGCGCAGGGGAGGTGAGTATGCTGCCGATTCTGACTCCCGGCGAGGCTGCCGCCCGTGACGACGGCGAATTCCTGACCGGATTTTACTGGCGCACCGGTTCCGTGCTGCTGCGGGTTGCCGAGGCTGCCGCCCGGAACACCTGCGGCGAACTGTGTTCATTGCGTTTTACCTGGAGCCGGCCGAAACGGTCCGCCTCATCCGAAACGGAGTTCCTTTACGACACGTTCGCCGCGATGCTCGACGGCGCGGAGCTGCTTGCGCAGGCGGAGTGCTCCCGGCTCGTGCTTGAGAAGGTTCCGGGAATGAACCTGCTTTTCGGGCTGGCCGGGTTTCCGAACGGCGTGACGGCGGAGTTCGAGCTGAATGAGTGCCTGCCGGACACGATGCCGGACACCTGTTTCCTGAAGGCGAATTTCACGCACGGACACGTGACCAATCAGCCGATCGTCGGCCATTTCAACGAGGAGGGGATGCTCTTCGCCACCGACCGCGAGCTGCGCCGCGAAATACCGGAAAACGTCGAAGGGCCGTTTCCGGATGGTCCGGTCGAGCAGCTGCTTCGGCGTTTCCGCGAAGCCGCCGCGCGCGGTCTGGTTCCGCCCGGCGCATTCGGCGCCGCCCGCCTGAACAAACTGATAAGAGGCGCTTTGAAATGAAGAAGATAAGAATGATGATCGCCGGAACGGCGAATCCGCATGTCCCCTTGTATCTGCGCGGAGCGGGCCGGAATGTCGAAGCGCTGGAGATCGTCGCGGTTTCGGATTTTGACGCCGTCCGTCTCGGGCAGGCGAGCGAAATACTGTCCGGCCGCCCCGGAATCCGCTATTACCATGATTACCGGGCCATGTTCGAAGCGCACCCGGAGGCCGACGCGGTCATGATCGGCAGCGACAACGTCGACCACTTCGAGATGTTCAAAGCCGCCGTGGAGCGCCGTCTGCACATCTATATGATGAAGGTGATCTCAATGGATGAGGACGAGTGCCGACGGATGATCGAGATCGGCCGTTCATACGACCGGGTCGTCCAATGCGAGCTCGAACTGCACTTCTGCCCGCAGTTCGCCTATGCGCGGAAACTGTACCGCTCCGGAGCGCTCGGGGAGCTGAAATCGGTCTACCTGACCAATATTTCGCAAAGTCCCTGCAACTATTTCCCGAACTGGGGAGATCCGCAGCTCTCCTACGGCAAACGCATGCCGCTCCGTCCCGGCGCGGCGGTTTTCCGTGGCGGAGCGATCACCGACCACCCGCACCCGTACGACCTGATCCGCTGGATCACCGGACGCGAGTTCCGGACCGTCAATGCGGTTTCGGCCCGCAATCAGCGCGCCCGCCTTGCGGTCGAGGATCATGCCGCGCTCACCGGCGAACTCGACGGCGGCGTGAAGTATTTCGTGAATCCTTCCTACTCGAATCTCGAAGAGGAGGTCCCGGCGCGCCGGCTGCTCTGGCCGAAGTCGCTCGAGTGCAACTTGAAACTGACCGGCAGTCTCGGATATTTCGCGTGCGACTACTTCGACCGTCATGTCTATATCGTCGGTAAGAATTTCGCGTCTCCGGACCGGCTGATTGCAGACAGTACGCCGGAGTTGCCGGCGCCGGCCGGGGCGTCGCTGATCGGCAGTTTCGCCGCGGCCGTCGCCGGGGAGCGTCCCGGGCCGGAGAGCACGCTCGAAGACAGCTTCGCGGCGGTCCGGGTCATGAATGCCGCCTATGACTCGATTTACCGGAACACGACCATCGAACTCTGATACGCATATGAAAAAAATCTTTCTTATTATCGCATCGGTCCTGATCGCGGCTTCGGCGGTCACCGTATGGACGCGGAAGGAGAGCTCCGACCGCCCGTCGATCGTCTGGACCGCCGGATTGTCGCAGGACCGGGTCGAACAGGTGGAACTCTTTCACCGGTGGCTGGTTGAGAACGGCTATACGGCCGAAGACGGCGGTCCGCTCTTCACGGTCCGGCTCGAGAGCGCCGGCAACCAGAGCGTACTGATTCAGGCGGTCTCCGGCATGGCCGGGGACCTGATCGACCATGTCCCCGTGAAGCGTTTCGCCCCGATGGGAGTGCTTGAGGACATCACGGAGTTCGCCCGCGAAAACGGGCTCGACCCCGGCAGCAACTACGGCGCGGCCCGCGGACTTCTGATGTACAACGGCCGCCAGTATGCCTACCCCTGCAACCTCGCGGCGGTCGCCCTGGTCTGCAACGCGGATCTGTTCCGTCGATACGGCATGGAGCCGCCGCCGGAGGAGTGGACGCCGGAGGAGTTCGAACGCATCGGCCTGGAATTCACCCGGCGGGCCAACGCGGGCAGGGCGAGGCAGGAGGTGTTTTTCGCGGGAGCCATCCCCCGGATGCTTCTGCCGCTCGCCCGCAGCATGGGCGGCGATGTCTTCAATGAGACGCTGACCGCGCCGCGCCTGACGGACGAAGCTTTCGTCAGAGCGCTGAAGCTCTATCACCGCTGGGTTGCCGAGCTTCACCTGATTCCGGATGCCGCCGAGATCGCCTCCGAAAGCGCCGACGGCAGCAGCGTCAACGGACAGGCCACGCCGCAGCTTGTCGCCGGGCGCTACGGCATGATCGTCTCCGGACGGTATGTGAACATGGACCTGCGCCGCTTCAGGAAGGGGCCGGTCGCATTGAGCTTTTCCCAATTCCCGGAGTACGGCTTCAAAAACCTCATCCTGAGCTCGCGCAATACGGCGATTTACCGGGGGGCGAAGGAGAAGAGATATGCGGAAATCTTTCTGCTTTATCTGGCGGGGAAGGAGTACAACGAACTTATCATCAACGGTTCCGACGGTCTCCCGCCGAATCCGAAATGGGCGGCGGACAATCCGGATTACCACACGCCGCCGGGCCGGGAATACGAAGGCAACCTCCACACCAACGAACTCAGATGGGCCCGCACCATTGCGATACCGGAGAGCTTCAGTCCCTATTATCCGCTGGCGGACAACCGGATCGAGGACGCTTACAACCGGGTGGCGAACAACCTCTGCACGCCGGAGAAGGCGCTGGAGATCGCCGACCGCTCCATCGCCCATTCGATCCGTGAGACGGTGGAGGGAACCCCTTCGCTCCGCGAGCGTTACCGGTGGGCGTGCGAGCTCCAGAAGAAGATCGACGAACGCAAGGCCGCCGGCAGGAAAATACCGGCGGCCTGGATCAGCAACCCGTTTCACCTGAAATATTACGGAGATGCCGGGAAGCTGGAGTAATCGCCGCAGTTCCGGCGCGTTACCGTGTGCCGGTTTTTTTCAGCCCGGCCTCCGGCAGCGCGACTCGGAAGCCGATGTAGATGTAGCCGGGGTAACCGGGATGATTGAACTCCCGCGCCGTGTTTTCTGCATCGCTGTTGTAGTAGCCGAACGAGCTGCCGCGGATCGAGCGGTAGGGAGACGCGCCGGTTTCGACGGGATTCCTCCCGGAGCGCGGTCTTTCATCCAGATAAGTATCGGTACACCATTCGGATACGTTCCCGGCAAGGTCCAGTACGCCGTCCCGGCTCGCTCCGGCCGGGAAACTTCCGGCCGGAGTCGTTCCTGAGCCGGCGCCGATGCGCGTATACGGGTCGAGCCCGAGCGGATCGGGCGGCAGGTTCGCATGTTTCCGCGACGGCGGCTCGTCGCCCCACGGGTAGCGGCGGTTCTCTCCGCGCCCGGTGGCGACATATTCCCACTGCGCTTCGCTCGGAAGCCGGAAACCGTCCGCGTCCGGGATCAGCTGCCAGCTCTGTTCGTCGTAGGCGGGCTTCAGGCCCTTCTCCGCCGAAAGCCGGTTGCAGTAGCGGGCGGCGTCGGTCCATGATACGTAGATCACCGGATCGCGGTCCCGCCACGAGAAGCTGTCGCGCCGTTCCCGGTGTTCGGGGAAGAACCGTTCGTATTCGGCGTTGGTCACTTCGCACCGTCCGATTGCGAACGGATCGAGCGCGATCTCCCGCTCTCCGCTCCGGAACGAGCCGCCCGGAATCCGGACCAGCGGCGACGGCGTTTTGCGGTTCGGGGCGAAGTGCTTGAGCGGGATGAGCTGGATCGACGAAATTTCGACATTGCCGCGGTCGTCAAAACCGTCCGGCGTCTTCTCCATGCCGAGCGTGACGGAGCTTGTTCCGGCCGGAATCGTGAACAGGAACGCGGTTGCCCGCTCCTCCTTGCCGGTCGGCGGCAGAAAGAGCGGAAAGTAGCACGGATTGATGCCGTAATCCGTTCCCGGAGTGTCGAAGCGCAGCGTCAGCCGTGCGTCGTCGTCCGGCTCCGGGTTCCGGAAGCTGATCCGGAAGCAGTAGCTGTTTCCGGCGATGCCGTCCGGCAGGCTCCAGCTCTCCGGCGAAGTGCGCGCCGGATGGAAGGCGGTCTGCTCCGGCTTCAGCGTCAGGATCGGTTCGCCTGCCGCTGCGCCGGTGGTCCACTCGCGGAAAATCAGGTGTTGCCCCTGCACGGCGTTGGTCTTCGTCGCTTCCGATACGATGCTCCGCCGGTTCACGAGGTCGAAGACGGTCGTGCCGCGCCGGGTCAGGCGGAATTCCGGCACGCCGGGTTCGAACGGGAGCTCGACGTGCGAGATTCCGCCGGGCAGTTCGAACGCCCGTGCCGTTTTCCCGGTCTTCACCTCCAGCCGGGCAGGGGAGGTCAGAAACGCGCTGACATAGAGATTGTCCCCGACGTCCGTATGGAGCTGGTCGAGCGGGGAACCGTCGAAACGCTGGTCGCCCCAGGCGCTTTGGGATGGAATCCAGACCCGGGTCAGGCTGCGCGGGCGGTTGCGGCTCGTGACGTAAAGCCGATCCTGTCCGATCTCCGGCGCGACGCCGGTTTTGTAGTAGTTCGCAAAATAGCCGGTTACGTCCAGAAACGACTCGTCGCGGTTGAAGTGTTCGCGGTCGAGGCCGGTTTCGGGCGCGGAGTGATTCCAGCGGAACGGCATCAGGTTCGAATCCTCCTGGTAATCGTTCCATGTGATGATTTCGACGAATTCGGGATCGTCGGCGATGATGCCGCGCCACATCGCCTCATAGCCGGCCATCCCCCGGAAATCGCGCCGGTTCGGGCTGTTGTAGGAGGGGCAGACGCCGGCGAGGCAGAGCTTGCCCGCCAGCAGCGCTTCGCGCCGCGAAACCCGGTTGCCGTCGGTCAGGTCGCCGACCGTGCCGTCGCAGGTGAAGTAGCCGATGCCGTCGAGTTCCGGTTCCATGGCCAGAAGTTTGCGGACCGTTTCGGGGCTGCGCGCCATCGGGTGAAACGCAAGCCCGGCCTGCGGCACGACCAGAATCTCCCTGCCTTCTTTCCGGAGGATTGCGGCCGGGTCATGATACTGCGCCGGCAGTCCGGCGTAGCCGGAAAGAAACGCCTTGCCGCGGAACCGGAACAGATTCGGATGGTCATAATACCGGCGGTACATGTCCGTCACGTTCCGCTTCGTGTCGCCGGAAATCGCGCTTCCGGCGAAGTCCGGCGACATGAAGCAGCGGAAATCGGTCCCGAGCTTCCGGGCCTGTTCGAAGATGCTGTCGGCGTTCGTGACGTAGCGGGTATCGGCGGCGTTGCCTGCCGCGTCGAACTTCTTCCACTCGCCGCAGTTCAGGGCGAAACCGTCGATGCCGTATCTCTGCGCGAGCTCGATTTCGCGCCCGTAGAAGTCCGGCGCGGAAGAGAAACAGGTCATGTAGTGGGCGAAGACGTGCCGCTCCTCCGCGGCCGCCGCGACGGCGGCTCCGGCCAGGAGGCAGAACCCGGCGATTTGTGCGATCCGGTTCATGGTCACTCCAGGTTGTCCAGTTTGATGACGAGATTGCGGATCACCAGCCGGTCGGAGTCAAAGCCCGGCGAACAGTCGCAGAAGAAAAAGATTTCGTCACCCTTCTGAACCCTGACCTGCCGCAAATCGAACTTCAGCCCGGTTTTCGGCGGAATCACCTTGTCGAAAAGGGATTGCGTCCGGGTGCCGATTTTGAGTGTGATGCCGTCCTGTCCGCCGTTGTCCGGCAGGATCTCGCCGGAGACGGAGACGGTTCCGGCGACCGGGCTTCTCCAGCCGAGGATCTGCGCCGCCTCGCGCCGCGGTTTGAACAGGGTGTCCCCCTCCGGCGTAAACGCGATCCAGCCGTGCAGATGTCGGAAGCCCGGCGCCGACGACGGCGACAGGTGGGCGAGCACGCCGCCCGTGTACGGAACGTTCGGCAGATTGGAGTTGGTTCGTTCATAATGCCCGTCGTTTCTGATTTCCCCCTGCTTGCCGTGCTTGTAGTAGTAGCGCCAGACCGCCCGGCCGTTGAAATCGCGTTCGGGGTTCGCGCAGGTTTTCGCGTCGAAGATATCCTGCCGCCGCCATTCGTCGCCGGCGCGGTACGGTTTTTCGGCAACGAGCGGATCGGTTTGGTTCCGGTACTCCTCGAGATTCGTGAAGCCGTCGCCGTCCGGATCGGCCTCCGGGTCCGCCGCGGTCATCGTCGTGAAATCTCCGAACCGGCCGAAGTAATACATTTCGAACCAGTTCGGCAGCCCGTCGCCGTCAGCGTCCCCGTATTCGCTGTAATGAAGCGGCGGAACGCCGGGAAAATCCTCCTCCCAATACCGGTCGCAGTCGCTGGAAAAGGCGTACATCGTATTGTCCGGACGGAACGGGCGGTCGGTGATCACTTCGGGCGCAACGACTTCCACGACCTTTTTTCCGTTCCTCGCCACGGTTGCGGCGACGCTTCCGGGCGTGACCGGGAACTGGCGGAAGCTCATGCCGGCCGGCGCGTCGTAGGCGATCCCGCGGCCCGGCAGTTCGACCCGGCCGGGCGCGGTCAGCAACGTCACCACTTCGATGACGCCCGGCGCGAACTCCCGTGCGTGAAACGGGTAGATCTGTGCGTCTTCGTTGAACCGGCGGAAGGAGAGAATGATCCGGTCCCGGTCGACGGCGGGCGGTTTCCCCTGTTTCCACCAGTCGATGAAATAGCGGTTGTACGCGAGTACGGCATAGTTCGTGTTGTAGCCCGGCGCGAGAACCGTGTCTTCGCCGTAATCGTTCCAGGTCACGAACTGAAGCAGCGTCGAGTCGAGGTCGCGGGCGTTCTTCCACATGCGCCGGAGTTTGTTGAAGCCGTCTTCGACGTAAAGCGACTGGTTGCCGCGGTTGTAGTATTGAAACCACATCGGCTGGCTCCACTCGGCTCCCTTCGCCTTGACGGCGCGGCCGGCCTTGAGGATTTCGTCGGTCGGGTAGTAGGCGTCGAAGAAATCCCCGACCGCCGGAAAGTGTTCCGCGGCCCAGGCGCCCGCCTCTTCGACGGAAGCGCCTTTCCCGCTCGGAACGCCCCAGTTGAACGCGCCGATGCAGAAGTGAAAGTAGAGCGGCTGCCCGACGAGGCGCTCGACCTCGCGATAGGCGTCGGCGATCTTGCGCCGGTCCTCCGGCGTGTTGATTGCCTTGGCGATGCCCTGCGAGTGATAGCCGAAAATCAGCGGCTTTCCGTCGCGCCGGGCGAGATTCGGGCTGTCGCCGTGCCGTTCGAGCAGATACTTGATCGCGTCGGCATACGCATGCGGCCGGGTGTCGCCGCTGTCTTCCGGGTGCTGCGGCAGGCAGGAGGGGTCGAGGCAGATCGTGATTTTAAAATCGGAGCCGGATTTTTCGGCGGCCCGGAACAGCGCATCCAGCGTGGCTTTTGCTCCGGCGGACCCGGCCCAGGCATCGAGCGAAAAGCCGTCGATACCGCCGCGGATCGCGCGTTTAATATCAAGCTCGGCGCTGGCCTCGGGTGAAAGCCGGGTCTTGTGGGGAACAAGGTCCCAGTTGTAGACGGTTCCGCCGGTGGCCTGCCCGAAGGCCGGGCTGTTATGGTCGAGTTTCAGCTCGCTGCGGTGGTGGGCGGTCGGTCCGGTCCCGGCCGGGTAGCAGCCCATGTAGTGGGCGAAAATCTGTTTCGGCCGTTCGGCTGCAAAGCCGCCGAATGCGGCGCACAAGGCGAAAAGCAGACAAAATGATTGAAGTCTCATGAGTTCGTCCTTTCTTTTAAATGATACCGCCGTCAGAGGCATTTGGCAGGTTCAAGGATCTCGTCGCCGTCGCCGTCGATCGCGTCTTTGCGGATCACGGCACAGTGTCCGTCAAAGAAGCCCATGGTGGCGGAAGTGTTGTCGTGCCATGCGCCGATGTGGCTCTTCGGCGTGTAGGCCCAGCCGCCTTCCGCACCGCCCCATGTGTTGTTGCCGAGGTTCGCGCCGACGGTGCAGCTCCAGTAGGAAAGGATGGAGGGTTTTCGGAATTGCGTTATTTTATAGGTGACTTTGGCTCCCCATAAAGTGGTGAGCCGCCGGTTGACCCCGATGGTGTAATCGTTGTTGCTGACCGGGTACGGACAGGAGGGGCAGGTGGTGCCGAACGCCATTTTTCTGTCGGGTTCATTCTGCCTGGATGAGGTTCCCCGGCCGGTGAACCCCAGAAAGCTGAGGCCGTCTGCCAGCAATGTTTCGCGTCCGTCCGGCAGGTGGATGTTTTCCGAGGGAATACTGTCGCCGTAAGCGCTTATGTATTGAAGCGTCGCCGCCATCAGCTGCTTCTTCTCGCTGAGGCAGTTGGTGGTTTTTGCCTTTTCGCGCGCCCGGTGCAGGGCGGGGAGCAGCATCGAAGCGAGGATTGCGATGATCGCAATGACCACCAGGAGTTCGATCAAAGTAAATCGCCTGTTCATTTTTCATCCCTGTTCTGGTTGATGACTGCAATGACTCGGGAGCCTCGGGTAATGGTCAGAGTGCCTCCTTTCGTATGGAAGGTGAAAGTGATATCGTGCGTGAACCGGATGAAGATTCCGTCTTCATTTTCCCTGTACTCCTCGACGAAACTGCCGGCCAGGTCGGGCAGTTCGCGCCGGATGCGCGCGCTCGCTTCGACGTCGTCCAGCGCGTCGCGGAAGTCGCAGCCGAGTCCGCCCGGCGTGTATTCGAATTCGAACCAGTCGTTCCCCAGATTCTCGTAGAGGCCGAAGAGCCCGGTCCGGCTGCTCCAGCAGCTCCGGTAGATGACCAGCCCGTGGACGGCGACGTTGTAGAACGGGACGATCCGCGAAACCAGCCGGTTGAATCCGCCGTCCAGCCGGGAGCGGAACTGCTCCCACCCGGAGCGGCCGAGATTGGCGGCTTCATCGCAGTAGGGCAGCGCATAGGAGGCGCAGTTTTCGGAGGACGAAGCGCCGTAGAGTCTGCGCACATATTCGAGGATGCGGCAGAGCGACAGCGCGAATTCGCGTTCGTCGGCCGGATGCTTCGGGTGGCTGCACCGGAAGAGTCCGGTCGTCTGCGCATCGAGATAGGCGCAGCCGTGGAATCCGAGCGCGTGAATCCGGTCGAGCGTGGCGCCGTAGCGTTCGAGGCAGACGGCCGGACACAGCTTGTACGCTTCCCCGCCTGCCCAGATTCCGGAGATCTGCCGTTCGCCGTATTCATCAGTCGAAAGCATGTCGCAGTCGAGGTCCGGCGATCGCAGGTATGCGTCGGTCACATTGTCGTGCACGACGATCTGGTAGCCCATCGCCGTGGCTTTGGCGATCAGCGCTTTCAACCCTTCTTCGCCTCCGAGACGCGGATCGACGGGAAAGCGGGTCGGATAAGCGCCGTCGTGGCCGTCGATGTTCCAGCCGACCAGCGTTACGATCGCCTTTTCGAGTCCGCGTCCGCGAAGCGCATCGAGAATTTTTCCGGCTTCCGCGAAGGTCGCGTGGACCCGGACCGGAGAGGAGCCGTCCGGCACGGTCGGATATTTGGTCGCCAGAAACAGTTTGATCCGCGCCGCTTCCGCCGCGTAGGCCAGCACCGGGTTGCCGTCCAGCCGCTCGGACAGCGGGATGACGCCGGTCTCTTCGATAAGACAGCTCCGGTACTGCATGGCCAGCTCCGGCCACGGGACACGGGCGGCGCGCATCCGGTAATCGATCCGCATCGGGCCGCTCGAAAGCAGCTCGTCCGGCGCGTGCCGGAGCCGGAAGGTTGCGAAACAGCGGCAGAAGCCGTCTTCGACTTCGGAGTCGCACCAGGCGGAGAAATCCCCCTCGGCGACGATGGCGAGCAGCGAGCCGCGCCGCGTCATGACGCAGAAGGCGTTGAACTGGTTGAACTTCTCCCACTCCGACTGATCCATGTAGAAACGGTTGCGGGTCCGGCAGTCCGTCGTGAGTCTGCCGGGTTCGGCCAGCGCGCCGGTGTAGGCGGGGAGCAGCCATTCGGCCTCCTCGCCGCGCTCCGTCTCGAGCAGCCCCGGCAGCAGGGAAAGTTCCAGCAGCCGGAACGATGCCGAGCGGGTTTCGATGAGCTTGAACGGATCGATCCTGACGGAAAGCCGGTCATCGGAAACGGTGAAATCGAGCGTGGCCGAGAAGCCGAACTCCCGGTTCCGGGCTTCGAGCACGAGCCGCGAGGCGGTCGAAGCCAGTTCCCGGAAGGTGAAATTCCGGACCTCATAAGTCCTCTTTTCCGGCCGCGCGTAAACCTTTCCCCGCAGCAGCTGCTCCGGCCGGCACCGGAACACGCTCCCGGCCGCGCGAAAACGGAACGCCTCCGCATCAAGTTCCAGACACTTCCCCTGATTCCCCACGTTTTGCTCCTTTCCCGAGCCGGTCGCAGACAGCGGCGGCAAATGGCATGAATTTTAATTTATACCGTCTTATATGGTTTGTATTAATTATGCCGAATAATTGGGCCGTTGTCAAGAGGCGGACCGAAAAAAAACGAATTTTTTCCGGTTGGATTCGATATTTTCATCGATCGGCCTATATTATTCCGTCATGCGACATGGTCTGAAACGACAGCCCCAGGGTAGTGTCAAAAATTTTATGGAAAAACGGGTGTCAAAATGCTGGAAAAAAAATACTCTTTCCGCCCCTGCCGCGTCATGGAGAAGGCAGGAAAGGCTCGCTGCGATGCCATGTTGTAAATCGGCGAGTCTCCAATAGTTTGCGCTTCGATTCCGATGAGCTGGGCGGTGCCCGTTCTCGTCGAAGCGCTCCCTAGTGACAACTCTTCATTCGGTAGGGTGATTTGTGGTGATAATATATTAATGATAAATTGTTTATCGCAAGAGCAGCACGGCTCGCCCGCGCCAGTTACAATGCGGAAGCATCCGTTTGAAAATGCGGTTCTGTTCGTTTTTCCACGATGTGATCCTTTATGATTCTGCCGGAGGAATCAAGAATCAGAAGTCCTGTCGTCCGGATCGATATTGTCTTTGCAGGGATGTCTTTTGCCGTCTTGCCAAGTTCTTGTTTTATATAGAAATAGGGCTTGTTGTTTTTGTTCTCCGCCAGTGTGCAGAACATTTTCCAATCTTCCTGATCCGCAAACACGGGGGGAGTTGTCTTGTTGTAATTGTCATTCAGCGTCTTAAGCCTGGCCAGATAATCTTTCAGTGCACTGTTGCTGCTTAGATCCGGAGAACGCTTTTCGACTCCTGCAATAATGCCGTTTAGATCCTGCAGATCCAGGACATATTTCATATAGGAGACGGATATCGGTTCAAAAACGATATAATTGTCTCTGTGGAATCCTTCCATTAGCCTGTTGCGGGAACAGCAGCCGCCAGACAAGGCCGCAAGGAGAAACAGGAAAGTGAACAGCGATATTTTGTCGCGCAAATGCAGAAATGTCTGTCTCATCTGATTTATTCCAATAAAAGTTTTCCTTCCTGCGCTGCATTTCTCGGCCGCAGGGTCGAATATGTGGAGGTGCCGCGCATGGGGCACGGCGTCAATCTCCCGCTCTCGGTTTCTCTGAAGCGTCTGGAGTTCATCGCCGGGCTGCTCTGACGGAAGGCTTCAGCGCGGCATCGGACGGTTGTCGGCGAGGATTTCCGGCTTGCGGACCATGCTGTCGGCTTCGGTGATCTCCCGGATGACGCGGCACGGGTTGCCGGCTGCGAACGAAAGGGGAGGGATGTCGCGGGTGACCACGCTTCCGGCCCCGATCACGCAGCCGTCGCCGATCGTGACGCCGGGACAGACCACGACATTCGCGCCGAACCAGCAGTCGTTGCCGATTCGAACCGGTTTCGCATAGCAGAAGTGCTTCGGAACACCGTTGCCGTCGAGCATGAAGCGGCGTTCCTCCGGCAGCATCGGGTGGACCGGCGTCACGATCGTCAGGTTCGGCCCGAAGTTGTTGTCGTCGCCGATGACGACGGGGGCGTCGTCCTGAATCGTCAAGTTGTAATTGAAGAAACAGCGCCTGCCGATCTTCGTGTGGCGGCCGTAATGAAAAAAGACCGGCCCCTGCAGAAAGCTGCCTTCCCCGAATTCGGCGAGCATCTGCCGGATCAGCTCCGCGCGGATTTCGGTTTCGTCTTCGCCGGTCGCACTGTATTGCGCGCTCAGCTTATGGGAGCGCAGTTTGATCGCCTTCAGCTCCGGGTCGCCGGGGTTGAAAAGGACGCCGCTGAAAATCTTTTCTTCTTCTCGCATGGTTGTCACCCTGTCACGTGGATTGCCGGATCAACGGATTTGCCGGTTCGCAATGCCGTTCAACTCCTTTAATATATCACGCCGGGACGGAAGTCCAAACTCCGCGACGGGCTCCGGCGGCATTTTTCTCCGCTCTTTTTCGCCGCCGGCGCCGGCCGGAATGGGGTCAGAGGGCGATCAGCCCGCCTTGAAGAAATGCTTTTGAGAAGCTGTAGACGGTTTTGAACTCGGCGCGTCCGCCGGAGCTTACGCTGCCGTCGCAGAAGAGCAGATTCGCGCGGCCCGAGTGAACAAGGTTCGGAAAGTAGCTGGAACTCCTGCGGTTCATGGCGAACTGCTGGACTTCCGAATCCGTGTTGCGGACTTCGGAGAGGATCGGTATCCGGAAGCTGTCGCTCCGGCCGTCGAGACCGGCGAGCCTGCGCTCCTCCGCCGGAATGCGGGGATAGCGCAGGCAGACATGTTCGTGGTCGAATTGAGTTCCGGTCATCGCTCCCCGGAGATCGTCCGGGCAGTTGTTGGCGGCGTAGACCGATTGCATGAAACTGGTGTCGTATTCGCTGCTGCCGAGCGGTACATACGGCGTCGAGGGGCAGCGGTAGGGGGCGAGCCGGGCGAAGGAGCCTTCGCGGTCCGCCAGAGAGAATTTGATCAGGTATTTCACCCAGCGGGACTCCTCGCCGGATGCGGGCCGCCAGCGCAGCAGCAGATTGTCGTTGAAATCCGCGAGATAGAGCGCGAAGGCGGCTCCGCACTGTTTGAGGTTGCTGACGCACCGGGTGGCTTTCGCCCTTTCCCGCGCCTGGTTCAGGGCAGGCAGCAGCATGGCGGCGAGAATTGCGATGATCGCAATCACAACCAGAAGTTCGATCAGGGTGAATTTTCCGTTTTTCCGACAGTTGCAGCGTTTCATAGTAGTTCTCCCATGTTCCCCGAAAAGTTGCCCCCCTTCGGCCACGGGCCTCGGGTCTTTTGGGCCGAATGCCCAAAAGCTTCGGGTA
>ENA-UERG01000892-UERG01000892.1-human-gut-metagenome-genome-assembly--contig:-NODE-892-length-27434-cov-21.308513_pt1 | contig 27434 bp, 20 predicted proteins | sample MGYA00242954_ERZ507954 | MGnify/ENA primary metagenome ERZ507954 (study PRJEB26167, sample SAMN06115478) | human gut metagenome | host: Homo sapiens | place: China:Sichuan | collected 2015-01-21... | reverse complement strand
ATGTGGGCATCTATATCGGCGGCGACCAGTTCATCCACGCCTCGTCCTCCTACTACAACGGGCACTGCGTGGTGATCACCTCCCTGTCCGAGACGTACTACAACAACCACTACCTCACCGCGCGGCGGCACTGATGCAGACAAAACACCCACGGCTTCAGCCGTGGGTGTTCTTTTTTTACAGCGCCGCCCGTTCCGAAAGCGGGCTGCATATGGTGTTCTGCAATGGACCTGTACACCGCGCCGAAGCCGCATCGCGTCACTCCGCGCTGCCGTCCGCGCTTTCGCCCTCTGCCGCCTTCTGCGCCGCGGCGATATTCACATACAGCTCCTCCGGCTTGTGGGGGTGCAGCCTGATGTTGTACAGCAGCATAAACGCCGACACCAGCACCATCACCAGGCTCAGCGCCTGGCTGACGCGGATGGGCTCGCCGCCGATGGTCCAGTTGAACAGGTACAGGCTGTCGGTCCGCAGCCCCTCGACCCAGAACCGTCCGATGCCGTACCACAGGAAGTAGAACCATGTGTTCTCACCGTCAAAGCGGCGTCCCTTCGCCACGATAAAGACGATCAGCAGCAGCCCCACTACGTTCCACAGGCTCTCGTACAGGAACGTAGGATGCACCTCCACCAGCGTCCCCGCGGTGGTGGTCAGCTGCATCCGCCACGGCAGCGTCGTCTCCGCGCCGAAGGCCTCCCGGTTCATGAAGTTGCCCCAGCGCCCGATGGCCTGCCCGATCAGCAGCCCCATCACGATCAGGTCGGTCAGCGCCCCCAGCTTGAAGCCCCGCTTTTTGCTGAGCACGAAGCACACCAGCACCGCCGCGATCACGCCGCCGTAGATAGCCAGCCCGCCGTCCCAGATGGCGATGGACTCCGCCCAGTCAAAGGAACCATCCGCTTTTTTGAACCGGTCCAGATAAAACAGCACATAGTACAGCCGCGCCCCCACGATAGCCAGGGGAATGCCCCACAGCACGCCGTCCATCAAGTTATCCTCGGTGATTCCGTACTTCTCCTTCTGCTTCATGCAGAACCACAGCGCCAGCAGCACGCCCAGCGCGATGATGATTCCGTACCAATAAATGGCCTTTCCTCCGATATGGAAGGCTACGGACGAGCCGGTAAAGGCCCAGTCCCCGAAAAGCCCCGGAAACCGGATGGGGCTGTCCGCCATGATCCTCACGTTCATATTATCCCTCCTTGGGCGCGATCACCGACAGCGCCATGTGCGCCCGCGTGAAGTTCTCCCGCAGGAAGGCGCGCACATCCTCCGCGGTGATGTCATCGTATATCTCCGGGAAGCGGTACGGGTCATACCCCTGGAACCGCCCCTCCGCCATGGACACGGCGATGGACTCAAAGGCGTTCAGCTCCCGCAGCGCCGCGCCGAAGTTGGCGTTGACGATCCGCTTGTAATAGTCGCCGTCCACACCCTCCGCCGCCAGCCGCTGCGCCTCGTCCAGAATGGCCTCCGCCACAGCCTTCGGGTCCTTGCTGTCGCCGCCGGCATAGGCATAGGCCGCGCCGGGCAGCAGGTCGAACGCCGCGCCGAAGGAGCCGTTGATCAGCCCCTGGCTGTACAGCCGCGCATACAGCGGGCTGGACTCGCCCATGAGCACATCACAAGCCAGCTCGCCGATGGCGGCAAACCGGTGCTGCGCCTCCCCTCCGTGCTGGGGCGGGCACTTGAAGCCTACCAGGAACGTGGGCATGGCCACCTCCATCTGTGCCTCGGCATAGCCGCAGGCAGCGTCGGTACTCTCCTCCGCGCCATAGTCGCGCCGGATGATCGCCCCGCTCTCCGCCGGCAGCACCCGCTTTGCCGTAGCCAGCACCGTCTCGGGGTCCACATCGCCCACCACCACCAGGCACATATTTGCCGGAGTGTAGAACGCCTTGTGGCAGTCATACAGCGTCTGCGCCGTGATATGGCTGATGCTCTCCACGCTGCCGGCCACCGGCGTCCGCGCGGGACTGCTGCGGTACAGCGCCTGCATCATCTGCTTGTACACCTGCCACTCGGGGTTGTCCTCGATCATGCCGATCTCCTGGCCGATGATGCCCTGTTCCTTCTCCACGCTCTCATCGGTGAAATAGGGCACAGACACGAAGGACAGCAGTATCTCCAGATTTTCGTAAAACTTCTCCGTAGAGTCAAAATAGTAGCACGTAATGGCGTTGGAGGTGAAAGCGTTGGGCTCCGCGCCGTTTTTCGCCAGCTCCTGCAGGGCGTTGCCGTCCTTCGTGTCGAACATCTTGTGCTCCAGATAGTGGGCGATGCCCGCCGGAGTGTCCAGCCACTGTCCCTTCAGCTCAAAGCGCATATCCATGCCGCCGTAACGGGTGGCAAACAGCGCGTACTTTCGGGAAAAGCCCTGCTTCGGCACGATGCACACCGGCAGTCCGTTGTCCAGCGTCTCCCATATCACTTCCTCGCCGATGCGGGGATACAGCTTCTTGTCCATGTTACGCCTCCTCCTTTCCCCGCAGGAAGTACACCGTATCCGGCTTCACCGTCTGTGCCGCCGCCACGATGCGCTCCTTTGTCACCTGCTCCAGCGCTGCGGCCAGCTCCTCCGGTGTCTCCTCGACCCCAGCCGCGATCTGGCCCAGATAAAAATTCTCCAGCGCACCCTGAGAGTCCGACAGTGACAGCAGCGACGCGCGGATGGCCTGCAGAGCACCCTCCTGCTCCCAGTCCTCCCAATCGCCCTGCTGCACTGCCTGCAGCTGGCGGCCGATCTCCGCCTCCGCCCGTTCAAAGTCCGCGGTCTCCACGCCGCTGGACACGGTCAGAATGTTCTTGCTGCGGGCATAGCTGCTGGAGGCGTAGTAGCACAGGCTCAGCCTCTCCCGCACGTTCAAAAACAGCTTGGAGTTGCTGGTGCCGCCGAAAATCAGATTTGCCAGCACCATGGCCGGATAGTCGTCGCTGCTGCAGCGGTAGCCCATGGCCAGCTTGCCCTGGGTCACGTCCATCGTCTCCACGATCCGCCGGGGCGTATCCGGTGCCTGTATGCGCTGCACCTCCGGCAGCGCCGTCTGGGCGCCGCGGGGCAGCGCTGCCAGCGCCGTGAGCACTGCGTCCTCCACACGCTGCGCCTCCGCGCTGCCGCAGTAGATGACCTCCACCCGGCTGGACGCCATCAGCGCCTGCCCGTGGACATACAGTGACTGGTTGGTGATACGCCCGGCCGTCTCCTCGTCTCCCAGGCGCAGCACGCTGTACGGCTCGCCGGCGCACATCTCCTGCATGAGCCGGATATCCGCCCAGTCACGCTTGTCGTTCTTCAGGCCCCGAATGGCGTCGATCAGGTTGGCCTTTTCGCTCTCCACATAGCTGCTCAGAAAACGTCCCCCGTGGGTCACAGGGTCCAGCAGCAGCTCGCCAAGCATCGCCGACACAGGCTCCAGCAGCTTCTCGCCGTGGGGCGTGAAGGCGTCGTCGATAAAGCCGGCAGCAAAACCCACACACTGGCGCTCGCCCTTTTTGCGGACGGTATAGTCGATATTGGCGCCATACAGCGTATCCAGCGCGGCGGACAGGCTCTCCATATCCGGGCAGCGGACGGTGCCCCGCCGCAGCACGGCGGGCAGCAGCGCGTTGACCGCCGCTGTCTCCCTCTGCAAAGGCGCGATCAGCTGCACGGTCATGCGGCTGGTTTTGAAACGTTGTGCGGGCAGATACGTCAGAAACACATCCTGCATGATCTCCCGTCGATTATCAAGCATAGTCAGTACCTCCGGTGCAAATACTTATTCAGCGTATAGTATACACCAAACTTTTCCAAAAGAAAAGAGGGCGTTTTTCAAAAGACGCAAGTATCCCCCGGCCAAGCCGGGGGATACTCACATATTCTTCCTGATGCTGCTCAGTGCTGTCTTTTCCAGTCGTGACACCTGCGCCTGTGAGATGCCGATCTCGCTGCTGACCTCCATCTGCGTCTTCCCCTGGCAGAACCGCAGCGCCAGTATGCTCCGCTGCCGCGGGTCCAACCGGGCTATGGCGTCCTTCAGCGCGATGCGGTCCAGCCAGCTCTCGTCGGTATTCTTCTCGTCCCGCACCTGGTCCATGACGCACACCGTGTCCCCGCTGTCGGCATACAGCGGCTCATACAAACTCACCGGATCGCTGAACGCGTCCATGGCGAACACCACGTCCTCCCGCGGAATGTCCAGATACCGCGCCAGCTGCTCCACCGTGGGCTCCCGCTGCGTCTCCACCAGCAGCGCCTCACGGGCCCGCAGGATCTTGTAGGCCGTGTCCCGCATACTGCGGCTGATCCGCAGGGCGCTGTTGTCCCGCAGATAGCGGCGTATCTCCCCCACGATCATGGGCACGCCGTAAGTCGAGAACCGCACCGGCTGCTCCACATCAAAGTTGTCGATGGCCTTCATCAAACCGATGCACCCCACCTGGAACAGGTCGTCGGCGCTCTCGCCCCGCCCCGCGAACCGCTGCAGCACCGACAGCACCAGCCGCAGATTGCCGCAGATCAGCTGCTCCCGCGCCGCTGTATCACCTGCGTGGGCGCGGCGCAGCAGCGCCGTCATCTCATCGTTTTTCAGCACAGGCAGCTTCGCTGTGTTGATGCCGCTGATCTCCACTCTGCCCCGCATGACGCCACCTGCCTCTTTCGTGATAGTGGCAGTATTTCCCGCCGGTGCGGCGGTTATTCTCCCCGGCGAAAAGCCCTAAGATCCGACGGTATGGGACAGCCTCCGCCGCGCATATCCTGACGGCAGGAGGTGACGCCGATGCTGTGCAAATTTTCGCTGCTGCGGCGCAAAGAGGTCATTAACCTGTGCGACGGCTGCCGCCTTGGCTGTGTGGGCGACGTGGAGGTCACGGTGCCGGAGGGCTCCGTCAAGGCGCTGATCGTCTTCGGTCCCTGCCGGTTCTTCGGGCTGTTCGGCCGGGGCGAGGATTACTACATCCCCTGGGAGTGCGTCCAGAAGTTCGGCGATGACATCATTCTGGTGGATAAACCCTTCCGCCGGGACCCGCCGCCACCGCCCCGCCGTAAAAAGGGTTGGTTTTCCTGAACCATGCTTGTTAACAGCTTCTTATCACACGATCGGATTTGTTGCAGGTTCTTCTGAAATTTGTCATATGAGCGCATGATTTTTACGCATCAACCCTCCATTTTTGCCGATTTTATGTGGAAAAATGTCGAAAAAGGAATTGACTTTACGGCAAAAATGCGGTATAGTAATTCTCGCTACATACAGTAGGGTATTGTAGGGGTTGAAAACACTACCGCGAGGCGCAGACTGCGTCCCGCGTTTTTGCCCCTACTTAATTTTTTTGCTTTTTACCGTTTGGAGGTGTATTCCGTGGCATATATGCGGCTGGGCGATCTTTTGGTCTCCTCCGGTATCATCACCGGCGAGCAGCTGGAGCAGGCCCTGGCCCTGCCCCGCGAGGACGGCCAGCGTCTGGGCGATGTTCTCATCCGGCAGGGGGTTATCTCCGAAGCGCAGCTCATTGACGCGCTGCGTGTGCAGCTGGGCGTGGACTTCGTGGACCTGACCGCCGTGTCCATTCCCGTGGAGCTGGCCAAATACGTCCCCCGGAACCTGGCCAAAAAGTTTCTCGTGGTCCCGGTAAAGCTGGTGCAGGACCGCCTGTACCTGGCCATGCACGACCCCCTGGACTTTGTGGCCCAGGACGAGGTCAAGACCGCCTCCCGCAAACGCATCATCCCCATGATCGCCACCCGCAAGGCGGTGGAGCAGGCCATCGAGCGCCTGTATGGCAGCGAGGGCACCGCCCGCGTCATCGAGGAGATGAAGCGCGAGGCCGGTGCCGGCGAGGACATCATCCCCGCCCAGATGGCCCGGGACACTGCCGACCCGGAGGCCTCCGCCCCCACCATCCGCTTTGTCAACTCCCTGATCGAGCGCGCCTTCACCGAGCGCGCCAGCGACATCCATCTGGAGCCCCAGGAGGGTGAAATGCTGGTGCGTATGCGTATTGACGGCCTGCTGCAGCGTGTGCTCACTGTGCCCGCCGATCTGCAGAACACCGTCATCTCCCGCCTGAAGATCATGGGCGGCATGAATATTGCCGAGCACAAGGTGCCCCAGGACGGCCACGCCATGTTCTCCGTCCGGGGCCACAGCCTGGATCTGCGTATCTCCTCCATGCCCACCGTCTACGGTGAGAAGATCGTCCTTCGCCTGCTGGACAAGTCCGCCCAGGTGCTGGACAAGTCCGTCCTCGGGCTGGAGGGCCGCGACCTGGACAACTACAACGCCCTTCTGAAAAACACCAGCGGCGTGGTGCTGCTGGTGGGCCCCACCGGCTCCGGCAAGTCCACCACCATGTCCAATATGCTCCGCGACCTGTCCAGCGACGCGCTGAACATCGTCACGCTGGAGGATCCGGTGGAGTACCACCTCCCCGGCGTGAACCAGTGTCAGATCAACGAAAAGACCGGCATGACCTTTGCCAGCGGTCTGCGCGCGATCCTGCGTCAGGACCCGGACATCATCGCCGTGGGCGAGATACGCGACGGTGAGACGGCCTCCATCGCCATGCGGGCAGCCATCACCGGCCACCTGGTCTTCTCTACCCTGCACACCAACGACGCCGTCTCCGCCGTCCACCGTCTGGAGGACATCGGCGTGGAGCCCTGGTTGGTGTCCAGCGCCCTGCGGGGCGTGGTCAGCCAGCGTCTGGTCCGCAAGCTCTGTCCCCACTGCAAAACGGCTTACCGTCCCTCTGCCGAGGAGCTGCTTCTTCTCGGCCTGCCCGAGGACAGCGACGTCACCTTCTACAAGGGCGCCGGCTGCCCCGAGTGCCGCCATTCCGGCTACATCGGCCGCCGCGCCGTGTTCGAGATACTGCTGCTCAACAGCCGCCTCCGCCGGCGCATCAGCCACGGCGCCGACGGCGACGAGCTGCTGGCCGCCGCCCGGCAGGACGGCTTCACCACCCTGCGGGAAAGCTGCCGCGAGCTGGTGCTTGCCGGCGTCACCTCCGCGGCGGAGGCCGCCCGCGTCATCAACACCGCCGCCGAGACCTGATTTCACAGAAAGGAGCGCCCCGCGCCCATGACCACATTCCGCTATAAAGGCCAGACCGCCGGCGGCGCGAAAGTCTCCGGTGTGCTCCGCGCCTACGATGAATTTGAGGCGGCGGACAAGCTCCGCGAGAGCGTTGCCATCATCACGAAGCTGGAGGCCGTTCCCGAGAAGAAGGAGAGCGTGCTCTCCCGTCCCGTGGCCTTCCGGGTCAAGGAGAAAGAGCTGGCGCTCCTGTGCTCCCAATTCGCCATCATTCTGGCCTCCGGGCTGTCGGTGGAGCGCTGCGTGTCCATGGTAGCCGCCCAGACGAAGAACAAATATCTCCGCCGGATGCTGGATAAGGTCTCCGAGGAGGTGGGCGCCGGCTACTCCCTTGCCCAGAGCTTCGAGAACAACGCCCCCTACCTGCCCAAGACCTTTACCGAGACGCTGCGCGCCGGCGAGCAGTCCGGCACGCTGGAGAGCTGCTTCCAGCGTCTGCATGCCTACTACGACCGTTCCGCCAAGACCAGGGCCAAGATCGTCAGCACCCTGACGTACCCCGTGATGGTCATCATCGTGGCCATCGTCGTCTTTGTCATCATCATCGCCGTGGCGGTCCCCGCGTTCACGGACGCCTTCACGGACCTGGGCTCCGGCAGCCTTCCCGGCGTCACCAGAGCCCTGATGGCCGTCAGCGCCTTCTTCACCAAGTGGTGGTGGCTGGTGCTGGGCGTTCTGGCCCTGCTGGTCATCGCCTACCTGACCTTCCGCCGCACGGAGCGCGGCCACGCCGCGCTGGCCGCCTGGAGCCTGACGCGCGCCCCGCTGCGCCGCATACACTCCATGAACGCCGCCGCCCAGTTCGCCCACAGCATGGCCACCCTGCTGGCGGCAGGTCTGCCGCTGCCCCGGGCGCTGGAGGTCACCGCCAACGTCGTGAGCAACTACACCTTCTCGCTGGCGGTCCGCCAGGTCCGGCAGGACGTGGAGCGCGGCCGTCCCATGGCTGAGAGCATGGCCGGCATCGAATGCTTCCCCGCCATGCTCACTGAGATGGTGGGCGTAGGCGAGCGCTCCGGCGCACTGGAGGAGACGCTGGACGTGATCGGCGGCTACTACGACAACGAGGTGTCCGTCACCACCGCCCGGCTGCTGGCCGTGCTGGAGCCGGCCATCACCATTGCCCTGGCCGTGCTGGTGGTCCTGCTGCTGCTGGCGGTCTATCTGCCCATGTTCACCCTGTACGGCGGCATATAACCAAGGTATCATTTCCGCGCGCAACGCCGCGGGACGATATAGAACTACAAACAGAAAAGGAGAAACTACCCATGCTGAAAAAACTCAACAACAAAAAAGGCTTCACCCTGATGGAGATGCTGATCGTTGTCGCCATCATCGCTGTTCTGGTGGCCATCGCTATCCCCGTATTCAACGGCGCTCTGACCAAGTCCAAGGAGGCCGCCGACGTCGCCAACATCCGTGCTGCCTACGCCGAGTGGCAGGTTAAAATGCTGACCGAAAACGAAGTTGTCCCCACTGATAAAACTGCCCTTATGACCAGCGATGGTACTGAGACAAAGCTCAACTACGATGGCAAATTGACGTATACACCTGCTCAGGACAAAAAGTCGGCTACCATTGAATATAAGGCAACGAAGCTTACCAATCCTGCTACTGATGATGGCACTTATACCTGGAAATTAGGCACCGCCACCATTAACTAATTCTATTTGACTTTTTCCCCCGCCCCGGCATAGCCGGGGCGGGGACACCCGCAACGACACAAAGGAGCCTGTTCCCATGCTGTACACTGCCCCCGCCATCACCATATACAGCTGCTTCATCGCCGCCCTGCTGGGCGCCTGCATGGGCAGCTTTCTCAACTGCGCCGCGTGGCGCATCGTCCATGGCGAGAGCGTCCTCCGTGGCCGTTCCCACTGCGACGTCTGCGGCCATGTGCTGGCGCCCCGCGACCTGGTGCCGGTGTTCAGCTATGTGTTCAGCCATGGCCGCTGCCGCTACTGCGGCGCGAAGCTCTCCCCCCGCCACGCGGTGGGTGAAGCGGTGGCCGCGCTGGTGTTCGTGTCGCTGCTGCTGCGCTATGATATCTCCCTCCGGACCCTCGAAGCCTGGGCCGTGGCCTGCCTGCTGCTGGCCTGCGCCTTCGCGGACCTGGAGGGGTACATCATCCCCGACCGCTTTATCGCGGTCGGCGTTGTGCTTTTTATCGTCACCCTGTTTTTTGTCCCGGACCCGGGCAAACGGGCGCTGGACGGCCTCATCGGCGGCGTCGCCGTGGGCGGCGGCGTCCTGCTGCTGGCGCTGCTGATGGAGAAGCTGCTCCGCCGCGACGCCATGGGCGGCGGCGATATCAAGCTGCTGTTTCTCACAGGGCTGTTTCTGGGCTGGCAGAAAAACCTGCTGTGTCTGCTGCTGGCCTGCGTCGTCGGCATCCTATGGGGCCTTGTCCGCGCCAAGCGCGGACAGCAGGGCCTTCCCTGGGGCCCCGGCATCGCGCTGGCCGCCTGGTGCGCCGCCCTGTTCGGCCAGAACCTTATCGACTGGTACCTGTCATTGCTGTAACGCTTACCATCGATCGACAAGGGCGTGTTTGCCCTTGTCGATCGATGGTATCGGAAAGTGAGGATCCCCTTATGAAAAAAATCGTTGGCATTGATATCGGCGGCAGCAGCGTCAAGCTGGCCTACTTCGCCGGCAGTACGCTGAAAAAGGCCGCCATGGCCCCCCTGCCGGACAACATGGTGGCTGACGGCAGGATCTTGTCCATGGACGCCATGGCGGACTTCCTCCGCCAGACCGCCCGGGACAACGGCATTCCCCTGACCAACGCCGCCGTGGTCCTGCCCTCCACCGAGGTCTTTACCCGCGAGCTGACCATGCCCGCCATGACGGAGCAGCAGCTGCGCTACAACCTGCCCTACGAGTTCCGCGACTTCCTTACGGACGAGAAGAGCAAGTACTACTTTGACTACTCCATGCGCGACATCCTCCGCGACCAGGACGGCTATCCCACCGAAATGACGCTGCTGGCCTGCGCCATGCTCAAGGAGACGGCGGAGCGCTACCGCGCCATGATGCGCCGCGCCGGCTTCAGGCTGCAGGTCCTCACCCCCAGCGAGTGCGCCTACGCCGGCGTGCTGGCGGCCTACTACCGCCGCACCGGCCTGCCCCAGCGGGATATGTGCATCGTCAACCTGGGCCACACCGCCGCCTATCTCTACATCTACCGCGGCGCCTTCTTCGAAAGCCGCCGGGAGATCGACCTGGGCCTGAACCGTCTGGAACAGCTGGTAGCGGAGCACTGCGGCGTGGATATCCATGTGGCCCACAGCTATGTGCTGCAAAACTACAACGACGTGCTCTCCTCCGACTATGCCCAATCGTTTTACGCCCGCATCGCCGTGGAGGTGATGAAGGCCGTCAACTTCTTCAACTACAACAACCGGCAGCAGGAGCTCACTGACCTGTGCCTGTGCAGCGGCGGCTGCAATATTGTCCCCCTGCGTCAGGCGCTGGCCGAGACCACGCACCTGCACCTGCACACCGCCCAGGAGCTGCTGGGCGACGATGTGGCCCTGGATGAGCCGTGGATGTATCTCCGCGCCATCGGCGGCGTGGACGAGGGACTGAGAGGAGGTCTGCAATGATCGCGGAAAAGAACGGTATCACCGTGGATACGCGCACTGCCGCGCCCGCGCGGAAAATGATAAAGTGCCCCCAGAAGACCGGCATCAACCTGAACCTGCAGGAGGACCGCCAGCGTGACCGCCGGACCCTGCTCATCGGTATTCTGGCCATTGCGGCGCTGGTAACCGTTGTGGTCAACTTCGGCGTGCTCCAGCAGTATCGCCGTCTGGACAAGGCCCAGGCCGCCTACGACCGCGTCCACACCCAGTATGTGAGCGCCCAGGAGGCCCTGGCCGACTACGACCGCGTCCTGCTGGAATACCGCACCTACTCCATGGACTGGATGACCGCCGCCGGCAGCGAGGACATCCCCGCCGCCGTGGACCGTCAGGCGGCCCTGGACCTGCTGGAGCAGGAGATGCTCAGCCATGGCTCCCTCACGGCGCTCCAGATCACCCAAAACACCATGAACGTGGATATGTCCGGCATGACCCTGGACCAGATCTCCGCCATGTTCGCCCGCCTGCGCCTCTCCCCCATCGTGGACAGCGTCTCCCTCAGCGTCGCCTCCACGGAGGAGGGCAAGGCCGCCACCATCATGGATTTCACCGTCCGCATCGAACTGCGCCAGCCGGAGGAGGTGTCTCAATGAACCGCGAGCTTACCAAGCGGGAAAAGACCCTGCTGCTGGTCCTGGTGGTACTGGTGCTGGTCCTGGGCTACTGCAAACTGTTTCTGGAGCCCATCGACCGCCAGATAACCTCCCTCCGCACCAACACCGACATCGAGCAGGCCGAACTGGACACCGACCGTGTCCGTCTGGCCCAGCTGGAGCAGATGCAGCAGGCCATTGCCGCCATCAAGGCCTCCGGCCAGGAGCGTGCCCTGCCCCAGTACGACAACGACCAGGCCCTGATGACCGAGCTGGACAAGCTCATGGCCGCCACCCTGCAATATGAGGTGGACTGCACCGAGGGCACCACCCAGGAGGGCTATCTCGTGCTGCGCCCCGTGACGCTGACCTACCAGACCGCTTCCTACGCCCAGTCCCGCCAGATCATCGACGCGCTGAGTGCCAGCGCCAATGTCAACTTCCTCTCCAACGTGGACGTGCAGTATGATGCCAATAAAGCACAGTACAAAACCGTGCTTCACCTCATCTTTTTCGAGCTAATGCCCTGACTGCGTCCCCACCATTTTTCCGCCCGCGTCCCTTTGCGGGGCAGCGTATCGATTGTGTTATGCAAAAAAAGCTCTCAAAACAGAATAATTCCGGCTTTACGCTGTCCGAAGTCCTCATCGCGGTCGCCATCCTGATCGTGCTGATGGGCCTGGCCATGATCCCCATCACCCGCCATCAGCGCGACCTGCGCCAGACAGAACTGGACGCCAAGGCGGAGATCGTCTACCACGCGGCCCAGAACAAGCTGTCCGAGCTGCTGGCCAATGGCCGTATTTCCGACTGCTATGCGGAGGATCTGCAGCCCCTGAACAACACACCGCTGGACGCCGCCGAGAGAAAAACCTCCCTGTACTATGTGACCTCCGCCGCCAAGACCGGCGAAGGCTCTGCCGCCGCGGCCATCCTGCCGGAGGATCAGGTGGACCGCCAGCTGTGGGATAACCATTGGGTGATCGAGCTCGACCCCGCCAGCGGCAGCGTCTATGCCGTGTTTTACAGTGAAAAACCCCTGACCTACGACTTTGACAGCTTCAATCCCCTGCGGTTCCGTGATGGCCGGCTGAGCGCCGGTGCCACCGTGGGCTATTACGGCGGCGACAGTGTGCAGTCCGAGATCACCGGCAAGCTGACGCCCCATATGGAGATCAGCAACAAAGAGCAGCTTCTTCTGCGCGTCACCTGCGACACGCCTATGGAGCCGCTGCACTTCTATGTGACCGTCTCCGACGGCGTCCACAGCACCTCCCGCATCGAGCTGACCGGCAGCGAGGTCAAGACCGACTATCTCACCTACACCGCCACCATGGTCCTGGACTCTCTGACAGACGGTATGCGCTTCGGCCAGCAGGCCCGCTTCAAAAACAAAAACCTGACCCCCGGCGCGGACCTGACCATCACCGTGGAGGTGACGTGTGAGAACCGTCTGGTGGACTCCGCCTCCGGCACGCTGACCGCCAACAGTCTGTTTGCCGAGGTTCGCGGCGGCGACACCGCCGTTGTTACCTACGCCCGCCACCTGCAAAATCTGGACACGGCCTCCCGCTTGCCCGACAGCATCACCCGCGCCGTGCAGGAGCAGGATATCCAATTTGTCAACGAAAACGCCGACGACGGCTGGGACCGTCTGTACGGCTCCCGCACGTTCACGCCCATCACCAACAGCCGCCTGACCTACTGCGAGAGCAAGGCCACCGTGAACGGCCAGGTCTACCACCCGGTCATCTACGGTCTGACCGTGAACACCACCGGCGACGGCGGTCTTTTTGCCGCCTTCTCCGGCACGCTGAAAAACCTGCGCCTTTGCGGCGCCGACATCACCGCCTCCGGCAATGCCGGCGGCCTGGCCGGCCGTCTCAGCGGCAAGACCGAGATCCTCGACTGTCAGGTGTACCTCAGTCCCACCCGCGACAAACTCAGCACCAAGACCGAACAGGACATCTGGCTCCGCGGCAGCACGGCGGGCGGTCTGGCAGGCCGCTGCGACGGCACGCTGACCATCCGCCGCAGCTTCGCGGCTACCGTGATTCAGGGCGTCCGCTATGCCGGCGGCCTGGTGGGCAATGCGGACAGCGCTGCTCTGACCGTGGACCATTCCTACGCGGACTGCTACCTGTACGCCGCCGCCAATAACGGCGTCGCCGGCGGCCTGATAGGCGCCTGCAACGGCACCGCCAATATCGCCCTGTCCAACTGCTACGCCGCCGGCTTCCAGAGCGCCGGCACCACCGCCGGTCTCTCCGGCGGCGAGCTCTCCGGCGGCGACAGCCTCAAGGCCTGTTACAGTGCCTGCGTCCGCCTGGGCACCGACATGAAGCTGACCTACTCCACCGTCAAGCCCCCCGCTGCCGGCACGGCTCCCGCCGACATAGACACTGTCTATTACCTGTTCCACAGCCGGAACGATCTGTCCGGCACCAGCTTCGTCAATTACGCCAAATGGAGCGGCCAGAACCGTACCGAGGGTGTCAAGGCTCTGGGTGCCGCCTTTACCGCGGAGACAAGCGACACCGTGGCCTACAACCTCATGGACAACATGGGCCTGAGCACCTACTCCTATCCCCGGCTCACCGGTCTGCCCCACTACGGCGACTGGCAGGCGGATTTCGAGTCCGGCGCACTGGCCTACTATGAAAAATACAGCGACGGCACCTACGGCTTCCTGGGTGCCAACCGCTCCACCCTCCGTTCCGGCGGCACCGTCGTGGACGACGGCTACGGCATGGTCTACCGCACCCAGCCCACGGATGCCATCACCGTCGCCTATACCCTGGGCAATACGGCACGCACCGCCACCCTGTGGAATTCCATCAAACTCGACAGCGAATACTGGCTGGTGCGCCTGCCCGACGAGTTGGTCTATACCAGTGAGGTGTCCCCCGCCTTCTACCGTCAGGTGACGGTGGATGACATCTCCTACTTCTTCAATCCCCACTTCGCCTGCCGCGTGATCCAGAGCGCCGCCCTGCCCAGCGCCCCGGCGGAGGTTGGCATCCGCACGGCCCGTCATCTGCACGACCTGAGCCTGTATTACGACACCTACCGTACCCTGCTGGACAAGACAGCCGTCTTCCGGCAGGAGCGCCCCATCGACTACAACAGCTATGCCCGTCTCACGGTGCACACGCAGCCGCCTATCGGTGCCGCGGACGGCAAGCCTTTCATCCACACCTACGACGGCGGCGGCTATACCATCGCAGCGCCCTCCTTTACCGGCACCGTCAACACCAACGGCGCCAGCTATGCCGGTATGTTCGGTCTGAACCGGGGCACCCTGCGCAATATCATACTGCTCACCGCCAATAAGGATCGTACCGTTTCTCTGGAAGGTCAGCTCTCTCTGCAAACCGCCTGCATCGGCGCCCTGACCGGCTGCAACGAGGGCACGGTCTACAACTGCGCCGCCGCGGGCTTCTCCGTGAACGGCGACGCCCGTCACGGCAGTATCCTGTATCTGGGCGGCCTGGTGGGACGCAACAGCGGTACGGTCCGCGCCTCCGGCGTCAGCGCACCGCGCCTTTTCGCCAACAGCCTGTACGCCACGCTCTGCGCCGGCGGCTTCGCGGGCGGCAACAGCGGCGTTGTCCAGCAGTGCTACGCCATGGCCGACATTGAGATCGGCACGATCAATGGCGGCGGCGTGACGCTGGGCGGCTTTGCCGGCAGCAACACCGGCTCCCTCCGCGCCAGCTACTGCGCCACAGCCATGACTTCACCCAATGCGGATATTCACGGCTTTGCCCCCTCTGCCGGCGGCGTATCCGGCTGCTGCTACCTCAACGGCGGCACATACCGCTTTGTAGACAGCGTTCACCTATACCAGTACACGGACAGATCCGGCGCAGCTCCGGTGAACGAGCCGGCCCTGCGCGGCATGGCCACCCGGCTGGGCGGCTTTGGCGCCGTCTCCGCCGCCAATACCTACCAGCACGATAAGACCCTGGACTCCGCCGGCAAGGCCTACCCCTATCCCGGCATCGTCGCCGGCCACAACGGCAGCCGCGTCCATTACGGCGACTGGGTGACACCTGCCGATATGGGCGTTCTGGGCCTGCTGTACTGGGAATATGAGTCCAAGCCCACCGGCAGCGGCTACTATTTCTCCTCGATCGGTGTCGAGGACGGCGAATACAAGACCAACAGCAGTCTCTGTGTCTCCCATGACGACGGCGGCACCGTTGCCGCTTACGGCTACGGTTACTATTGGTCCGCCGGCAGCACCACCGAGCCTGCGCTCTCCACCGGCATCACCGTGACCGGCACTCGCTATACCGCGGCGGCCGATGACCTGCACCGGCAGATGCCGGAATTCAATTTCGTCACCTACAAGACCTCCGATGACGGTCTGCACCTGACCAGCGGCACCCAGGCCAACGATGCCTGGACGCTGACCCACGAGGGCGCCGCGCTGACCTACACCGTCAGCCCCTTCTTTGCCGACGCCTTCGCCCTGTCCTCCAACAATGCGCCGGGAACGGCCTCCAAGCCCTACCAGGTACGCTCCATAGAGCAGCTGCAATACATTAACTGGAGCTATATCGACAGTCAGGGCAGCACGACGCGCGATGTCACAGGCAGTAATAGTGACTACAAGTATTATCCCTATTTGCAATACACCAACCGCCGCGGCAATGCGCTGCAGACAAAGGCGATGGCGCTGGCCGGCGACAGCACCGGCGGCCCCCGTCCTATCCTCACCTGGCAGCAGACCCACGACCTCAACGGCGCAGGACACGGCACCGCCGCCGACGGCACGGCCGCAAACTACGACTTCCACCCCATTGCCGGCGCGGTGAACAACGGCCAGTTGAACAGGGGCAATGAAACCTATGATCTGACGCTGTACAACTGGTTCGGCGGTATCTACGACGGCGGCAACTACTACATCAAGAATGTGAACATCACCTCCCATTGCTACAACGTGGGCCTGTTCGGCACCACCGCCGGCGCGGAGATCAAAAACATCGTGCTCTACAGCGACAACGACGCCGTTATCCAGCGCAAGACCGACGCCACCCCCGCCTCCGGTGCCACCGGGCCGGAGAATTACGCCACCTCCTACGCCCTGGGCGGTCTGGTAGGCATTGCCTACGACTATGATGAAAACCTGAAGGACAAGACGAAGGTCAGCACCATCAGCAACTGCGCTATCGCCGGCTACACCGTGACCGACAACAGCAAAAACCGGCAGTTCTTGGGCGAAGCCGCCATCGGCGGGCTGGTGGGCGTATCCAGCGCCAATCTGAACAGGTGCTCCGCCGTGGTCAAGCTGAATATCAACTGTACCCACCGCTACGCCAGTGAAACAAACAACGGCGCCATGAACAAGGCCCAGTGGGGCAACTATGTCCGCGTGGGCGGTCTGGTGGGCGGCGTCCGCTATGATGTGTCGGACTGCTACACCGGCGGCAGCATCACCGTCGCCAGCGATCTGCTGAACGAGCGCATCCTCACCGGCGACAGCACCAACACCGCCTTCGTGGATCGCTATGAGAAGACGCCTAAATCCGTCAAAATGACCCAGGGCGGCGCGGAGGCCGGCCCGGACACCTACGTGTACATCGGCGGCATCGGCGGCAGCGGCTTCTCCGCCACCTTCTCCAACTTCTCCGGCAGCAAGGACGGCCAACCCACCTACAACAACTGCTACACCTACATGACCTTCCCTGCCATGGAGGGCACCATCACCGGCATCTCCCTCATCGGCAGCATCGCCGACCGCGCCGGCGTGAACGGCGGCACCGCCCGGCTGACCATCAACAACTGCTACTACCTGGACAGCAGCGCCGCGATCTCCTTCAACAGCCTCCCCACCTTCTACAGCAAGTCCACCAAGTCCAATGGCCAGTACACCTACTACTCCCTGTCCACCCTGCTGAGCACCGATACCGCGCGGATGGATATGCTCCGTGGCAAGCTGAACTATCTGTCCAAGTACACCTGGAACACCGGCAGCAGCACCTACACCATCAACGGCCTTACAGCCCTGACCTACGACCAGATGTCCGCGCGGACCTCCGCCGGCGGCAAGACCTTCACGGAAATGCTCAACGGCAATGGCGGCAGCAGCTTCCACTGGGTCACCACGGAGGAAAACGGCCAGGCGGCCCACGGCAAATACAGCTTCCCCGGCAGCACCGCAGCCCTGCAGGGCCAGAACTACCCCTTCCCCACCGTGCTGACCCAGGAGACCCAGTACGGCACCGCTCATCTGCACTACGGCGCATGGCCCACCTCCGGTCTCTACTGGAGCAACGGTCTGCTGTCGCTGGACCGTATCACCACCCCCAGCGTCACACTGTCGCTGCACTTCACCCAGGACACCGACGCTGACGCCGTCCCCGTCATCACCTGCTCCCGCGAGGGCATCGTGGACGTCTCCGTACCGCAGGCACAGACGCCCCCGGCAGACGTCAGGCACAGCTACGCTGTGACCCTCACCGGCCTGTCGGTCGGCTCTACCGAGGTCTTCGCCACGCTGGGCGGCTATACCGCCCGACTGCTGGTGAGCGTCACCTCCACGCTGGACATCTCCGTGGACGGCCTGCCCGGCGATGACTTCTTTGTCGGTGACACCTGTAATTTAACGCTCACCGCCCGCGACAGCCGCGGCAGCGCACTGGATGTCGAATGGACAGTCACGCCCCAGCACGGCAACAGTGTCCTCACGGCCTCTGCCCCCGCCGTTGATGCCGGCGGCACGGTCTCTGTCACCCTCACCGCCACTGGTGAGGGCGAGGACCGCACCATGGTCACCGCCACTTACACTGCCCCCGGCGGCGAGACCTTCACCAGCCAGCTGCCCCTCATTATCCCCGTCCGTATGCAGGGCGTGCTTGGCATCGCCAACACCTCCGGCGAACCCTCAGTCTACTGGCAGGGCGTCATGGATCGGGACGGCACGGCCTTCACGGACGACGTGCCCTCCGGCGCCCCCTACACCGACCGTCCCGCCTACGCCGGTGCCAAGCTGTACCTGTACAGCCGTGGCAGCGCCGCCACCTTTGACGGTCTCTCCGTCTCCGGCGTCACCGTCAAAGGCGGCGCCGACGCCACGGAGTACGTCCTCCGGCCCATGCCCGTCTCCAACGACGAGGACACCTCCGTCCTCCATCCCGACGTGTTCCGCGCCGAGAACGACGACTTCCGCGTCACCGTGGGCACACCGGCAAAGGACACCACCAGCGCCTTCACCTACCGTCCCCTGACGGTCAAGGGGCGCGGCCAAGGCCAGATCACCCTCACCGTCACATTGACGGACGCCGAAAACTACGCCTTCACCCTGTCCATTCCCTACACCCTGACGGAGGAGGACACCCAGGTCACCGCCACCCTCCGGGTGGATGGGCAGGCGCTCCCCCTGTCTGTCCCCTACGGCTCCGCCCCCTCGGTGGAGGCCCTCAGACAGCTGCTGGCGGACCACAACATCCCCGAGGCCGGTATCAGCTGGACGCCGGACATCACCCAGCCGCTGTATGCCGACACGGCCTTCACCGCCGTGCCCAAAATGACGGACAGCGGCAGCGCCCCCACCGTCCCGGACGCCGATATCCCCGCTTCCGGCAGCAAGGACCCGGAGGACACGCCCTCCGACGATCCATCCGCCCCGGACAGCAGCAGCTCCGGCACCGATCCCACGCCCGAGCCGTCACCGGACACCCTTCCATGACCCACCGCAGAAAGGAGGCCCTCCCGTGCACAAACTGAAAAACCAACAGGGCGCCACGCTGATGATGGCCCTCCTTCTGCTGCTGGCCGCCAGTATGGTCAGTGCGGTGATCCTCACCGCCGCCACCTCCTCGGCCCGCCGTCTGGAGAATGACCGGGCTGCCCGGCAGGCGTATCTGACGGTCAGCTCTGCGGCCCATCTGCTGCGTGATGATATCCTGAACGCCTCCTTTGTCCAGGAGACGGTGAAGACCACCTATACCAATGACACCTCCACCGAAACGAGCCGCGAAACGACCTCACCCACCGGGTTTACGGCCGCATGGCTCAAGGCCGGCAAGGCCGCCGTGGACAGGGACAGCGGCAAAAGCTTTACCGACACCATCACCCTCTCCGTGGACGGGCTGGACGATGTCTCCGCCGTCTTTACCATGGCGCCCAATTACGACATCACCATCGTCCTGCACCTGGCCGACGGCGGCGACAGTGACTGCCGCCTGGTGCTGACGCTCCGCGAAAACAAGGCCGATCCCACTGTCAGCACCGTCAGCGGCGGCGGTCTCTGGGTCCGCGACGTCACCACGACCACGACAACGATCTCCTGGCCGTCAGATAATGCCACCATCGAAAAGGAGGCGGTCGTATCAGAAAGCTGAACAGCACCCGCGGCGAAACGCTGGTAGAGACGCTGGTCTCCATCCTGATCATCGTACTGACCTTCGTATTTCTGACCACCGCCGCCGTCTCCGCCGCCAAGATCAACGCTAAGGTCCGTTCCGCCGACATCTCCTTCCACTACAGCAGCGCGGTGTCGAACGGCACCGCCGCCCTGACCGCCTCCGGCGGCGGCACCCGCAGCGGCCGCACCACCGTGCAGGTCTATGAGGACAACGGCTGCCTCTATTACGAGGAGGTCACGCCATGAACAAGCTTCGTGACCGCCGTGGCTTCACCCTGACGGAGCTGCTGTGCGCCGTTCTCATCGTCCTGCTCGTCAGCGCCCTGCTGACCGTGGGCGTCCGCTTCGCCGGCCGCACCTACAACAGCTCCATGCAGCTGTCCGAGGCCCAGGAGCTGTGCTCCACCCTTACCAGTGTTATCAGCGACAAGCTGCGCTTCTGCGGCACCGTGACCCCCGGCGCGGACGGCAGCCTGGACCACATCTTCATTCAGGACCTGGGCAGCGTAGAGGGCGAGGGCGCCGCCTTTCAGGTGGATGCCGACGGCCAGCTCACCCTGGGCAGCACCAAGCTGCTCAGCAGCGCCGCCTATCCCCGGGGTCTCCGGGTCCGCGATGTCAGTCTGCGCTACGACAGCGATTCGGGCATCTTTACCGTGACCCTTCAGGTGGGCACTGTCGACAGCACCCTGGCCGAGACAGACTTCGAGGTCCGGCGCTTAAATCACATATGAAAAAGCAGCACCTCCCGGTGCTGCTTTTTTCGTCCCGCTTCCATGAAAAAAGCACCCCCGGAGGGGTGCTTTTCTTCACTTCTTAAAGCTGTCCTTCAGAGACACACTGCGGTTGAACACCATGTGCGCCGCGGAGCTGTCACGGTTGTCCAGGCAGAAATAGCCCACACGCATGAACTGGAACGTGGGCGCGTTGACGCCGGTGCGGTCGGCCTGCTTGTCGAACGCCTCCGCCACCTTCCGCATCTCCGGCTCCACCTTGCAGCCGGTGAGCACCGTAAGGCTCTCCGGGTTCAGGCAGTCCAGAAAGTCCTTGTCCGGGCCGTCGGGCTGCTCATCGGAAAACAGATTGTCGTACAGCCGGACCTCCGCGTCCATGCAGTTCTCCGCGTCCACCCAGTGGAGCGTGGCACCCTTGACCTTGCGGCCGTCGGCGGGATCACCGCCGCTGGACTCCGGATCATAGGTGCACAGCACCTCGGTGACGTTGCCGTCCGCGTCCTTCACGCAGCCGGTGCACTGCACCAGATACGCGCCCTTCAGCCGGCACTCCGGGCCGTTGGGGGTCAGGCGCTTGTACTTGGGCACCGGGACCTCCATAAAGTCCTCCGCCTCGATCCATAGATGGCGCGAGAAGGTGATCTCATGGGTGCCCTGCGCCGGGTCGGTGGGGTTGTTCTCCACCGTGAATACCTCGCTCTTGCCCTCGGGATAGTTGGTCACCGTCAGCTTCACCGGGTGCAGCACCGCCATGGTTCGCTCCGCGTGGGCGTTCAGGTCCTCCCGCAGGCAGTGCTCCAGGAAGCCGTACTCAATGGTGTTGGGGGACTTGGCCACGCCGATACGCTCGCAGAAGCTGCGGATGGCGGCGGCGGTGTATCCCCGGCGGCGCAGACCGCACAGCGTGGGCATCCGGGGATCGTCCCAGCCGGAGACATAGTTCTCCTCCACCAGCTTGCGGAGCTTCCGCTTGGACATGACCGTGTGGTCGATGCCCAGCCGGGCAAACTCGATCTGCCGGGGATGGGCGGGCAGCTCACAGTGCTCGATGACCCAGTTGTACAGGGGCCGGTGCGCCTCGAACTCCAGCGAGCACAGGCTGTGGGTGATGCCCTCCAGCGCATCCTGAATAGGGTGCGCGAAGTCATACATGGGATAAATGCACCACTTGTTTCCCTGCCGGTGGTGGCTCATGTGGTTGATACGGTAGATGACCGGATCGCGCATATTGAAGTTACCGCTGGCCAGGTCGATCTTGGCCCGCAGCGTCATGGCGCCGTTGGGGAACTCCCCGGCCCGCATGCGGGCGAACAGGTCGAGGCTCTCCTCCACCGGGCGATCCCGATAGGGCGATACGGCGGGGATGCCGATGTCGCCGCGGTTGGCCTTGAACTCCTCCGGTGTCAGCTGGCACACATAGGCCAGCCCCTTTTTGATCAGCAGCACCGCCTGGCGGTAGTCCTCCTCAAAGTAGTCGCTGCCGTAAAAGAAGCGGTCGCCCCAGTCAAAGCCCAGCCAGTGGATGTCCTGCTTGATGGCCTCCACGAATTCCTCGTCCTCCTTGGTGGGGTTCGTGTCGTCCATACGCAGGTTGCACAGGCCGTTATACCGCTCGGCGGTGCCGAAGTCGATGGTCAGCGCCTTGCAGTGTCCAATATGCAGATAGCCGTTAGGCTCCGGCGGGAAACGGGTGTGGACGGTCATTCCCTGGAACTGACCACCCTCTGCGATGTCCTCGTCGATGAAATTGATAATGAAGTTTTTGCCGGACTCCTCCGTTTCGGGGGTCTTGATTTCCTCGGCCATGATCTTTCTCACACTCCTTGTATGTCGTAATATTGTGCAAAAGCAATTTTTAATTATAACCGCCCATGAGGGGAATTGCAAGAGGTTTGCCCTCCCTCCTGCAAAAAACTCACAGGGCGTCAAATTCCTCCCGGGTCAGCAGGAGATCCAACGCCTCCAGAAGCCCGTTGGCGGTCAGCCGTGCGGGCAGACCCAGCTCCCTTTGCAGCGTTGCCCGCCTTTCGGCGGAGCCGGGGCCGATCAGTCCCTTGTCCAGAAGATCCGCCTTCGTAATACCGGCGGAGCGGCGGGGTGCGTCCTCCCCCTCGAAGGTGGCACCGGCGCGGCGAAGAGCGTCCGTCAGCACCTGCGGCGTCATACCTTCCACGCCCAGCTTGCCCTCCTTCCCCGGCCTTCTCTTGCGCTTCTCCTTGCCGTACACGTCGGGGACATACGCCTGCTTTACTCTGTCCGGGGGCAGCAGCCCCTTCAGGTGGCTGCGGAGCACGAAGCCCGCGCCGTCCGGGTCGGTCAGCAGGATCACGCCCCGCGCCTCCGCCAGACGGCGGAGATACGCCGCCTTCTCCCGGTCGTTGAACAGGGCGAAGCCGCCCGCCTCCACCACAGTGGCATCCACTGCCTGCAGGAGCGTATTTCTGTCGTACCGCCCCTCCACCACGATGACTTCCTTCACCCTCGGCTTCACTTCACACCTGCCAATTCCATGAGGAACAGCTTCAGTTCGCCCTCACTGTCCATGTTTCGCTCACTCTTCATACGGTGGTCCAGTGTCTGACAGCGCTTCACCGCCTCACGGCACCAGCTGCGCCGCACACCCCGAGCCGACTGCATCAGTTTTTTAGCTGGGTAATCGGACTTCATGCGCCACAAATCCTTCAGCCACAGCACGTCCTTGCCGCCGTCGATCGCCAGCCGGGCTGTGTACAGCTGCCGCAGCGTCTTTCCCAATGCCGCCAGAATGCGGATAGGCTCCTCCTGCATCCGCAGCAGCTCTGCAAGGCATTCCGCCGCCTTGTCATAGTCACGAGCCGCCACTGCGTCCGTCATGTCGAACACCCGCGCGTCCAGCACAGGGTCCGCCACAGCGGCGATATCCACCGCTGTGATTTTCGCTCCCCTGGCATAGGCGGCGATTTTGGCGATTTCCGGCACCAGACCGGTCATCAGGCTGCCGCAGGTGAACAGCAGATGGTCTACCGTGACCGCATCGATTTCCTTTCCGGCAGCGGCAAAACGGCGGCGCACCCACTTTTGCAGCTTCTGCTGTCCCTGCTGGGCAAACTCGATCACCTGGGCGCGCTCCGCCAGGGCGGCGGTGAGCTTCTTCAGCTTGGCGTCGGTCTTATAGGGTATCTGCCGGTACAAAAACACCAGCGTGCAGTACTCCGGGAAGTCCTCCAGCAACGCCACCAGCGCTCCCCGCTGGGCCTCGTCCAGCCTGAACAGGTCCATATCCTCCACCGTGACCAGGGTGCGCTCCGCCATCATAGGCATGGCTTCCGCCGCCTCGACGACCTCCTGCATAGTCAGGCCCTTGCCTGCAAGCCTGTGATAGTTGAACTCCTCAAAGCCCGCCGGCACAAGCCGTGCTTGCAGCTCCGCCACCGCCTGCTGCATCAGGTACGTCTCCTCGCCGTGGAATATATAGACATTCCCCACGGCGCCGCTTTGCAGCGCGTCGTGGAATTCCTCATAACCGGGGGTCTTTTCTTTTTTCTCCTTTGCCATGTTATCCTCCGTTCACGGTGATGCGGATGGTTCCCTGCTGGTCTGTGCGCCAGATATCCGCCCCAACTGCCAGCAGCCGCTGGAGCGTCTCCTCCGACGGGTGGCCATAGTTGTTATCGCCCACACTGATGACTGCCGCCTCCGGCGTCACCGACTTCAAAAAGCGTATATTTGAGCTATACCGGGAGCCGTGGTGGCTGACCACCAGCACCTCTATATCCGGCAAGGCATAGGTTTCCACCAGCTTTTTCTCAGTGCTGCCGGACATATCGCCGGTAATGAGCAGATCAAAGTCTCCGGCACTGGCCAGCGCTGTCAGGCCCAGCTCGTTCAGATCGCCGCCGGACTGCACCGGCGGATAGATGGTCAAAACGGTATCGCCCAGCGTATCGGCCGTCTCCTTCGTCACATAGGTCACCTGCGCGCCCTTCTCCTCCGCCAGCGACACCAGACGCTCCCGAACGCCATACTCATCCTCGATGTCCGGCAGGTAGATCGTCTGCACCGGGATACGGCGCAGCACCTCGTACAAACCGTTGGTGTGATCGGCGTGGTAGTGGGTCACCACCACAGCGCTCAGTTCCCGGACGCCCATGCTGTGCAGCGTGTCGGCAGCCAGACCGCCGGGGTCTTTATAGCTGTTGCTGCTGCCGCAGTCCACCAGTGCCGTCTCACCGCCGGAGGTCAGAATGACGCTCTCGCCCTGTCCCACATCCAGCGTCAGGGCGGTCAGTACGCCGTACTGATAGTCCTGACGGTTGACCCAGATGGCCGCCGTCAGCGTCAGCACCGACAATGCCGATGCCAGCAGGTATTTCCGCTTGCCGTCCGGCGTGGCGGCACAGCCGATAAAGGCCGCGTACAAAAACAGCAGCCAGTAGACGAGATAGGGATTGGTGAAATACACCGCGTGATAGCGCCAGGACATCATGCCGTTGGCGATCCACAGGATGTACCGCACCAGCGCCCAGGAGATCCAACCCAGCAGGCTGGCCAGCGGCAGCCACACAAAGCCCAGCAGCACCGTCACAAAGGCAGCCATGAAGCTCCATCCCGCCGCAGGCACCGCCAATAAGCTGGACAGCGGCGCTACCAGCACGAAAATGCGGAAATACCAGGCTGTCAGTGGGGCAGTGAACACCACGGCGCTGAGGGTGGCGGACAGGTTCGCCGCGACGAAGCACAACGCGGTCCGCAGTGGACGGCATTTGCCCTTATACCACCCGGTCAGCAGCTTGTACAGCCGGGGTGACAGCAGCACCATACCCAGCGTAGCGGAAAAGCTCAGCTGCAAGCTGACGCTGGCCGCGGCAAAGGGATTGCACAGCAGGATCACCAGCAGTGCGGCAGCCAAGCTGGTCAGAGGGTCGCTGCCCCGCCGGAACAGCGGCGCGATCAGCAGGAATATCTGCATGATGCAGGCACGGACCACCGAGGGGCTCATGCCCACCATCACCATGTAAAACAGCAGCAGCGGAATGGTCACGGCGCACAGCAGTCTCTGCCGCCGGGAGATCAGCAGCGCCAGCAGCGTCACCAGAAAAGCGCAGTGCAGGCCGGACACCGCGAACAGATGCGCCAGGCCCGTCTCCTGCATGGCCAGATAGTCTCCGTCGTCCATAGCGGACTTATCACCGGTAAGCTCCGCTGTCAGGAATCCGCTGACACGCGCGTCATCCCAGATAGTGGCCACCTTCTCGCGGAAAGCTTTGCCCGCCCGCTGGGGCAGCCAGCGCAGGGCGTCCCCATCCCCCGCCGACAGACGCACATCCTCACGGCCATACAGCAGCGCATACACGCCCCGGGCGTTAAAATGGGTCACATCATCGCTGTCGAAATGGGCGGCAGACTGCCACTGGGCCGTGCCCGTGACCGTGTCACCCGGTCGGGCCGCCAGCAGCTCCGCTTCGCCATACAGCACGGCCCTGGCCCGATGATAGCCCTCCAGTTCCACCGTGACCCTGGCGCCGCGCTCCGTGGCCTGCGGCCAATCGCAAACGGTGGCGGTAAAGTCCGACGCCGCACCACAGCGGTTCTCTATCGGCTGGCGCACCAGGTGGTCATACCCAGCAAAATAGGCCAGCGATACCGCCAGCGGCAGCAGGATCAGCAGCCCCCGGCGAAAATATTTTTGTTTGCGTGCAGCAAACAGCCACGCAAGCGCCAGCAGCAAAACGCCCCCTGCGGCATACAGCTGCCAGCCGTTCCAGGGCAGCAGTGCCGCCAGGAAGACACCGGCAGAGAAGGAAAACCCGATGGTGGCCAAAATGCGCATCGTTCTCTCCCCTCCCCCGGTCATGGTATCGTTTTATTATACCAAATATAGCTGCCTGTGACAAGAAAAAAGCCGCCCCTACGGGCGGCTTTTTGTGGTTTATACGCGTGCCAGCTTGTCGCTGCACTTTTGCAGGAAGCGGGCGTTGTCGATAATGGCCCGGGTGTGGGTCCCCTCGCCGATCATACCCTCGGCATCGTGGGCCGTGACCTTGAAGGTGATCATCTTGCCGTTGGCGGAGATACCCGTCACCTCGGCAGTGGCGGTGACCTTCATGCCCACCGGCGTGGGCGCCAAGTGGTTAGAGCTGATCTCCACGCCCACGGTGCCCTTGCCCTCGGGCAGTTCAGGCTGCACGCACTGCATGGCGGCATACTCCATCAGTCCCATCATAAAGGGGGTGCCGAACACCTCCAGCCCGCCGGAACCGATGGCCTTGGCGGTCATATCCGGGGTGACGGTCTTTTCAGCGGTATAGGTCATACCTACTTCGATCATAGCAATTCCTCCAATTAAGCGCTTTTCTTTAAATACATTTCTTGCCTATACGCGGGGCGGAAAAAAACCGCGAATGTCAGACGCCCAACTGTGTCCACAGCTTATCGTAGAACTTCAGCGTCTCCTGTGGCAGATTGACATAGATCTCACAGCGCTCGCGCTCCTCATCGGGAATGGCCATGATGTTGTAGATCTCCTCGTCCAGCGGCTCGCCATACTGCTCCTCGTAGTACGCGGGATACTCCGCCAGCGCTTCGGCATTGGGAGAGGCATACCAGATGTAGTCCATGTTGGCCAGGTTACTGTCGGTAGAGGCGATAAAGTTGATCCACTCATAGGCCTCGGCCTTGTGCTGGCTGGACTTGAGCACACACATGGCGTCCACGAACCAGTTGCTGCCCTCCTCGGGAATGACGAAGGCCAGGTCCTCGTTATTCTCCAGCATGGTCAGATAGTCGCCGGCGTAGTACATGGTGATGGCCGCGTTGCCGCCCTCCATCTTGCCGAAGACCTCGTCCATGACGAAGGCCTGATACACACCCTTGTCTTTGGCATTCTTCACCAACTGGAAGGCCTCTGTCAGCTGTGCCTCGTCTGTGGTGTTGATGTCGTAGCCCAGATAGCAAAGGGCGGCCATCAGCGCGTCGCGGGAGTTGTTGATCATCAGCACCTGCCCTGCGTACTTCTCGTCGAACATAGCGCC
>ENA-UERG01000891-UERG01000891.1-human-gut-metagenome-genome-assembly--contig:-NODE-891-length-27471-cov-5.617215_pt1 | contig 27471 bp, 24 predicted proteins | sample MGYA00242954_ERZ507954 | MGnify/ENA primary metagenome ERZ507954 (study PRJEB26167, sample SAMN06115478) | human gut metagenome | host: Homo sapiens | place: China:Sichuan | collected 2015-01-21... | reverse complement strand
AACAACATAATTTTTCTTCCTTTCAGATGTTTTTTAACTAATTTCACGCCGATGGCCTGAAGTCAGACAGGTATTAATATAAATATCGGGAGGGATAATGTCAAAATGCATCCCCTTTTTGTAGACAATCAGATGGCGATAATAGCCCTTGCGTTTCAGGAAATCCATGATATCAATCGTTTTCTCCGGTTATTTCTTCCAAGTTACAACAAATTTATGAGACAGCAATAGATTATGCTGTAAAACATGGTTTTTATAATTATGGGAGGAATGGGCTAAGTCAGGTTATTGCCGTTTACGCAAACGTTGCAACTTTATTTTCAAACATTTCATAAGTTTACGAGTAAAAGTGTTATATTTGCAGGATAAACAATTGACCCTGGAATCGAGATGAAGATCATAATAGCGGGCGACGGCGACACGGGGTGTCATCTGGCGCGGCAACTGTGCGCCGAGAACCAGGATGTGGTGCTCATAGGCGAGGACCGCAAGCGCCTGGAGGAACTTGACTCGCGCAACAACATAATGGTGCAGTACGGGTCGGGCGTGATGCCGTCCAATCTGAAAAGTGCGGGCGTCGCGGGGTGCGACCTGTTCGTAAGCGTCACTCCGTGGGGCAACGAGAACATCGTGTCGTCGCAATTGGCCAAAGCGTTAGGCGCCGGGCGTACCGTGGCCCGCATCGACAACGGCGAGCTGATAACCGACGCCATGCGCGATGTGCTGCGACACACGGGCATCGACATCGCACTATACCCCGAATACCTTGTGGCGCACCAGATACGCACCTTGCTGAAACACAATTGGGTGAAGCAGTGGTTTGAACTGCACGACGGCGCACTGGTGATAGTGGGCGTTAAGGTTCGACCCGAATCTGAATTGGCGGGACGGCATCTGTACGAACTGCTGAAATCGGAACACCCGTTCCACGTGGCGGCCATCAGGCGCAAGGGCAAGACCATTATCCCGAAAGGCGACAACCGCATTGAGGCCAACGACATAGTCTATCTGTCCATGCTGCCCGACGGGGCCGACAGAGTGGCCGGGCTATGCGGCCACAGTCCGTGCCGCGTGCAGAAGGTCATGATATCCGGCGCCGGCAAGCTTGCGCGTCAGATAGTGCAGGCTTTGCAACATTCGGGCTATGACATCACGGTAATCGATGCCGACACGGCACGGTGCCGCAAGCTCTCGGCGCGCTATCCTTCCGTGACCGTGGTAAACGCCGACCAGCGCGACTACGAAATGCTGTGCGACGAAGGGCTGGAAAGCACCGATGCGTTCATCGCCGTTAACGACTCGTCGGAAATGAATATCGTCGGCTCCCTGCTGGCCAAGGACGCGGGGGTGCCCCGGACCATAGCCGAAATCGAGGACATACAGTATTTCGCCGAGGCCGAAAACCTCAACATCGACGTGGTGGTCAACAAGAAACTGCTTACGTCCAGCTCCATCCTGCAGATGCTGCTGGATTCAAAAAATATGGAGACCTCACGATGCCTGTCGCTGGAGGATGCCGACGTGTCGGAGATAGTCGCGGCGCCGGATTCCAAAATCACAAGAGCCGCCGTCAAAGACCTGAAGCTGCCAAACGGAATGACCTTGGCGGGTATAGTCCGGAACGGCGAGGGAATGCTGGTGTCGGGCGACACCCGGATACAGACCGGTGACCACGTGGTGGTGTTCAGTCTGTCGGGGTCGCTGAACAAATATGAAAAATTGTTCAGATGAAACGTCTGTCGAGGATACACATCGATTACCGCACGGTAAGCAACGTGACGGGCAGCCTGCTGTTCGTGGAGGCTGTGATGCTGCTGCTGCCGCTGCTGGTGTCGCTGATGTATGGCGAGAGTGAATGGTGGATATTCCTGTCGGCTGCGGCGCTGTCGGCTACGGTGGGAGTGGGGCTGATACAGCTTGGCGGAGGCCGGCATTACAAGTTGCAGATGAACCGCCGCGAGGGATACCTGCTCACTACCTTCATCTGGATAGCCTATTCGCTGATCGGGATGGTGCCGTTCCTGTTCATGCCCGCGCCACTAAACGTGACGGATGCCTTCTTCGAGACCATGTCGGGCTTCACCACCACCGGGGCCACTGTCTTTGCCGACGTGGAGTCGCTGAGCCACGGCATCCTGTTCTGGCGCGCGCTGACACAATGGGTGGGAGGCCTCGGCATCGTTATATTCATGCTCGTGGTGTTGCCGGCGCTGAACCAGTCGGGCAGCGTGTCGCTGTTCAACGCCGAGGTAACGGGCATCACCCACGACAAACTGCATCCGCGTGTGGGGCAGACGGCCAAATCGCTGCTCTACGTGTACCTGCTGCTGACGGCGGTGCTGATCCTGCTGCTGTGGTGCGGACCGATGAACTTGTTTGATGCGGTGTGTCAGGGATTCTCCACGATGTCTACGGGCGGCTTCTCCACACGCAACGCCAGCATCGCGACCTGGAATTCGGACTATGTCGGCTGGGTGGTGGCGGTATTCATGCTGGTGGGAGGGGTCAACTTCATGCTGCTTTACGGATTGCTGCGTGGCAACTGGCGCCTGCTGATGCGCAACGACGTGTTCCGCGCTTACGGCCTTATCGTGCTTATATCATGGGCTCTGTTTGCCCTGGCGCGCTTCATCAACGGCAATGACGGCGGCCTTGGGCGCAATCTGCTGGAACCTCTGTTCCAGGTGGCCACCACCATAACCACCACGGGCTTCTCGTTCGGCAGTTACGAGGGGTGGGGACAGCTGGCGCTCTCCGTGATTCTGATTCTGATGGTGATGGGGGCATGCGCCGGCTCGACTACCGGAGCCGTCAAGATCGACCGGTTCGTGGCGCTATGGAAGAATATGCGCAAAAGCGTGGAACTGGCTCTATATCCGCAGCATACGGTCACGGTCGAAATCAACGGCCACGCCCTGGAGGACACGCAGATGTCCCGGATTGTGTCCTTGTTCGCCATCTACACCGTCCTGCTGATGGCCGGCGCCATGCTGATGAGCGCCTACGGCTATTCGTTCACCGACAGTCTGTTTGCATCCGCGTCGTGCATCGGCAACAACGGGCTCGGTTACGGCGCCACAGGTGCCGGCGGAGGCTTCGGCACGCTGCCCGCTACGGTCAAATGGTTCTACTCGCTGCTGATGCTCATCGGGCGTCTGGAGGTGTTCACCGTCATCGTCATCTTCAGCCGCAAGTTCTGGCGCCACTGACTTCCGGAATAGCACTTAACTTCAATATTATTTTGCAGTTACAGGGGAAAGTGTTATATTTGTGACGCTAACCTTTGAATTATGAATTTATGGAAGGGCTCGTCTGCATTCTTGTTTTGGTGGTATTGATCGTACCGATTGTCACGTTGTGGAAACTTTTCTCAATAGCCTCTGCAATAGACAAGCTAAGAAAGACCGGCGACAATATAAGCAATCGTCTCAACGCCCTGGAACTATTGTTGCGTTCTACTGGTCCCGACATTGTGCCGGAGGAGCCTGCAGGGGAAGCACAGCCCGCTGTACAGCCAGAGGCGGAACATCTGCCCGAATGCGAACCCCTTCCGTGGCCCCGACAGTCCATACATCCGGAAGAAGTGCTGCCGGAAGAAGTGTTGGCACAACTGGCCATGTCGGCTGTCACTCCGCCGCCTGTCCCCGAACATCTGAAAGAGGAATCTTCAAGCCAACCGCAGCCTGTGCCTTCCATCGAACCGGAACCGAAGCCAAGACGCAAGCCCAAGCGCCGCAACTTCGAGAAAATCGTAGGCGAGAATCTGTTGGGCAAGATCGGTATTCTCTCCCTGGTGATCGGCATGGGATTCTTCGTGAAATACGCCATCGACAACAACTGGCTAAACGAAACGGGCCGCACCGTCTTAGGTCTTATGGTAGGCTGCGGCCTGTGGGTCATTGCCTGGTTCCTGCGCGACAGATACCGCAGCTTCTCGTCGGTGCTGTCAGGCGGCGGATTCGCCGTGTGCTTCGTCACCGTGGCCATCGCCTACAATTTCTACCACATATTCAGCCCTACCGCCTCGTTCGCCATCTATGTGTGCCTCACGGCGTTCATGATCTTCATAGCCCTGCGGTTCAACCGCCGGGAACTCGCCTCCGTCGGATTCATCGGCGGTTTCGTGGCGCCATTCCTGTGCATCAGCGATTCGGGCAGCTTCATCATGCTGTTCGGCTATATCGCCGTTCTAAACGTAGGCATGGCCATCATCACCGTGCGCCGCAAATGGTGGGAGCTGGCCGCCATCGGTTGCCTGCTGACATGGATTATCGTGTTCATACAGTATGCCACCGAGGGGGTTACTTCCGAAACAGCGGCATGGACGCTTGGCTACATCACATTCTTCGTAATGCTTTTCTCACTGCCGCTGGCCACAGTATTAAGACACGACCGCAGGCAATCCTGGCTCGGCATGGTTCTTATCCTGACATCGGCCATCAATTTCGTGGCTTATCTGATAATCGGACTGGATTATATAGACTATATACCTGTGCTGAAGAACCTGGAAGGCATCATACCGTTCATTCCGGCATCGATCTGCGCGACATTGATCGGGATATGTTACCGCGGCCCGGCCGACATGATGATGCGCGACCTGCTGCTGGGGGCGGCAATCTTTTTCTTCATCATCATTTTCCCCATCCAGTTCTCCAGGCCGTGGATAGTGACGTTATGCTTCGGCGCGCTGGCCGTCGCATTTACAGGCGTCTATGCCCGCAGCGGCAATAAGCTGTTCGGAGCAGCGGCAATCATAATGGCCTTCATCGTGGCCTTACGTCTTGCCGAAGCAGCCACATGGCCGAGTCTCGAAAAGATACCGGCCGGCGTTCCTCCTACATTCCTGATCTGCGGAACCTGCTACTCGGCCATGGCCTTCATAATCCACCGATACATCCTGACACGTCCGGAATCCGACACCGTCAGCATGCTGTGGAGCTACCGCTGCGCTCTGTGGGGCGGAATTGTGGTAATGTGCGTATCGGCTTACCTGTGGGTGGGACGTACCGCAGGAAGCATAATGGCCATGAATGCACTGATGACGGCTTCGATGGCCGCTTTGCTCCTTATCTCCATTATTGACCGCCGCAGCGATGACGCTGGCTGGCTGTTCCCCGGCATCGGAGCGTTGATGTTCCTCGTGTATTTCGCCACATCGCTGTCCAAGCCTACTGCGCTGAACCAGTTGCTGGAATGGTCGGCCGCCGCCTTGTGCATAGCCGTCTTGGCCATCCAGGGCCGGCGCATATTCACCGGCCATGCCGCTATGGGTATATTCGGAAGAAGCGGTTTCGCCGTTTACTATTCCTTGGCTGCGAGCCTTTTCGTAATCATCGCGCTGGAGATGATGCTCTATTCCGCCGACCTTACGCGATACTACAGCGCCGGATTCTCGTTAGGGCTCATAGTCTGCGGCGCGCTGACCATGGTGGCCGGCATGAGATACCGCAGCACCGTGGTGCGTTTCGTGAGTCTCGGGCTGTTCGGCATACTGCTGCTGAAGCTTGTGGCATACGACCTGTGGCAACTCCCCATCGTGGGACGAATCGCCGTGCTGATTCTGCTCGGAGCCGTGCTGCTGGTGATATCATTCAGCTATCAGCGACTGCGCAAAACTCTGTTTCCGCCTAAGGAATGAAGCCGAAGCGACAGCACAATGCCCCTGCTGTTGTGGAATATCAGATTTTTTGTTTACCTTTGCAAGCGGTGAGGGTCGGCCTCCTCAACGCCACACCACGTTTACACATTTTTCTTACCACACGTTTATTAAAACACGTATGACAACTACAACAAGACTGTTTGCAGCCATCGCAATGGGCTGCTTCGCCTCAGCCTGGAACGTGGCTGTGGCCGAGACACACACCGCCAACGACAAGAACGGAGTGCCCGGCATGACCGTCAGCATCAACGACGCACGCATCCGCCACAGCGGCCAGGAAGTGATGTTCTATCCGATATTCCGTCAGACAGGCAACAAGAACATCGGCATACTCAGCATCGACAACAACGACTACGCCTGGATCGATGACGAGGGCCCGATCGGCACCTACATCCCCGGCACCTTGGTGGAGGTGCCCTCGGACGGAGAGCCGATCGCACCCTACGTGGAAGTCCGCGACGTACCTCTGAACGCCACCGCATTCACGAAACTGAAGATAGTAGGCCGCGCCCCCGATTCGCCGAAAGTGTCCGACAACAACTACTACGGCGATTTCTCCTACACATTCTCGAACATCCCCATCCCGCAGTTCAAGAAGGTTGCCGCCGACCAGACAAAAGGGCTGCCCGGCGGTATGTTCACCGACAACGAGATCGAGCTGGCATTAATCGGCGGCGAAGTGATCAACGGCGACGGCTACATTTACTTCACGCTGACCAACGTGGGCAGATCCAACAAGCAGATTCAGGCCAAGGACGGATACGCCACCACCCTGGACGGCGAACGCCTGTCCACCACTGTAAAGATTCCCCAGACCCTGGACTCGGGCGACACCGTAAAGGGCACCCTCATCGTACCGGAATGGGCGAACCAAAAATTCAGCTCCGTCAAACACAACTTCTATGTAGGCGAGAAAGATTTCCACTGGAACCCGCAGCTGATACTGAAATAAACCGTTAAACAATATATCATTATGAAGCGAATTCTGTTTTTATTGACTGCCATAGTGCTGTGCGGCGCACTGACGATGGACGGCCAGGCCCGCAAAACGGCCAAGAGACCGGCTGCCAAGGCCCGCACTACCGCCGTAGCCAAAGCCAAACCCAAAGCCAAGGCCGTAACCCCAACAACGCCCGCCAGCGACCTGCCCCTGTTCTGCCTCAAAGGTAAGGTGAAAAAGCTGACGGAGGAAAAATTTATCTGGGGATACACAGAACCTGTCTACGACTCTAACGGATACATAGACGAACAAAAGAGCAAAAAGGGTCTTGAACCCTGGGGAACTACCATATATACCTTTACGGAAGATGGATTCCTTAGTGGTTATGAAACGATTGCTCCGGACGGTTCCCGTCCGCCTCACGAATTTGCAACCGATGCCAAGGGACGCCTGACCAAAGCCACGTACGACGAGATACTGGAGGGTGAAGAACAGATCAAGGCCGCGATGGTCATCAAACGGAATGCCGCAGGTAAGGCTTCATCGTTTATAATCCGCGATAATAACAACCCTTCGTATGAATTATGGTCAAGATGTCTGACATTACGGCCTAACGGCAGAATCTCCAAGATTGCCAATAGCAGTGAGTACGATAACTGGAATGAGATTTACAGTTATGATGCCAATGGCATGTTGACTAAAATAACATATAGAAACGAAGCAGGAACATTTGTCAACAATATGAAGTATGATCCGGCAAGAGACGCCCGGGGCAATTGGCTTAAATGTAAGAAATCAGGCCGTGACGACGAAGTCATAGAGCGCGAAATCGAATATTACGAATAACCCAATCCGCTGCGCCTACGTCGGCGTACTGGAGGGGCGGTGTCCTCACCGCCAGTAGGTTGACGACGTGGACGTCGTCATTCCAGTCGCTGATACAACCCGCAATGACTGGAAGGGGGGTGTCACCACCGCCCACAATTTTAAAAACCCTTGAATTGAACAAATTTTTCAAAAAAATCGCGAAAAATTTGTTCAATTCAAAAAATAGCATTAACTTTGCACTCGCAAACGGGAAACCAACCCCGCAAGCAACATAAAGATGACTCCGTGGCTCAGTTGGTAGAGCAAATGACTCTTAATCATTGGGTCGTGGGTTCGAGCCCCACCGGGGTCACCACAAGAGAGATTGCCTTCAGGCAGTCTCTTTTTTTTTGTCTAAAGAATTTTTTATTATCCGGTGCAAGGTTTTCATTATCCTTAGATTTAATATAATAGAACAACCAATAAAATCATAGCGATATGGCAAAACAACAACTTTTATTATCTGGCGTCGGAGTTGTGCTGCTCATGATGCTTCCATCATGTCTCAATGACGACGATTCTTCCGAGTTGCTGAGGCCGACGGCACTTGTTACCGTATGTCCTAATGCTGATGGCAGCTTTATAATGCAACTCGACGACGAGACACAGTTAGTACCGACGAATCTGAAATCTTCTCCTTTCGGGGCAAAAGAAGTCAGAGCCCTTGTGAACTATACGGAAACCAATGTTTCGCCACAAGACAAAAAAACAAGGAATGTCGAAGTCAACTGGCTTGACAGCATCCGTACCAAATTACCGGTGGAAACTCTGGGTGAGCAAGATGCCGCCAAATTTGGGAATGATCCCGTTGAAATCGTGCAGGATTGGGTTACTGTGGCTGAGGACGGCTATCTGACGCTGCGGATACGCACTCTCTGGAGTTCTCCCCATGCTACCCACGTTCTTAATCTTGTGACCGGAACCAATCCGGAAGATCCCTATGAACTTGAATTAAGACACAATGCCAAAGGAGACGATAACGGAAGTTGGGGGGACGCTTTGATAGCGTTTAATCTTAACAAACTGCCTGGCGCCGACGCCGGCAAAGCCAAAATCAAACTTAAGTGGAAGTCCTTTACAGGCGATAAATCTGCTGAGTTTGAGATAAAGATGCGCCCGATAAAGCAAGAAATCGATGCAAATAATCTCCGGCATTCCAAAGGCATAGAATAAAACAGCCAAAAAATCGTCTTCCCGATGCAAGATTTTGCAAAAGGAAGATTCAGGCATCGTTACTTAAAAAATGGGAGCTCTCAGGAAATAGGTTTCAGCTATAAACAAACAATTATGATTAAAATATCAAAGTCCGTCAAACTTACCGCTGCCATGCTGGCCTGCGTGTCAGCTATTGCAGTGACATCCTGTGACAACAACGATGATCCCAAAGGCTCCGGACTCAAGTTCGACCCTGCCGATGTAGCAGTGGCACCCGGTGCAACCGCAACAGTGACGGTAAGTGAGGGTACGGCTCCCTTCACCGTCACATCGGGCGATGCCCAAATCGCTACGGCAAGTGTAAACGACAACACGATTACCATAACCGGTGTCGAAGAAGGCACAACGGCTGTCGTTGTTACGGATGACAAAGTCGCTGTAAAGGGCGTGAAAGCCGGAACCACCTCCATTACAGTCACAGACAAGGACAAGAAAACAGGTACTATCTCCGTAACCGTAAAGTAAAAATACGCTAACCCTTATTGGCGAAGGAGAAACGGATGTCATATAACCGTTTCTCCCGAGCCATTCTTATAAATCTAAGGTCTGGTGGCATCCATAGAAACTGACAACGAGGAACAGCTTCTTAACCTTGTCAAACAAGGCGATCCTATGGCTATGAGAACGGTATATTCCACATACGTCCGATATCTTGCGGCTATATGTTCCCGTTATATCGTTAATGATGAGGATGTGAAAGATGTTCTTCAAGACTGTTTCTTAAAGATATTTTCAGGTATTCTTTCATTTCAATATCGTGGAAAAGGTTCTCTGAAAGGATGGATGACAAAAATCACCGTTAATGAAACACTGAAATTTCTTCAAAAAAACAATCGCTTTGAATTTGTTGAAATATCGGAACAAGAACATGACAAACCGGATAAGGATCCGGATGTGGATGCACTTCCTTCATCAGTTTTATTCAGACTCATACGTGAACTTCCCGATGGATATAGAACAATATTCAACTTATATGTCGTTGAAAACAAAAGCCATAAGGAAATCGCAAAATTGCTTGACATAAAAGAAAGCACTTCGGCCTCACAGTTGCACCGCGCTAAATCTTTATTGGCGACTAAAATCAGGCAATATAACTCTTAACATCCATATTACTATGAACGAAGATTGGCTACAAAAAGTCCATGACCGAATGACCGACTACGAAATCGACGAGCCGGGAAATCTGTGGGATGCCATAGAATCACAGCGGGCTGAAACTTCATCAACTTCCCGTCCGACGAAGCGTCCTGTGATGATATGGGTAAAAAGGAGTATCGCTGCCGCCGCAATGATTGCAGTCGTCATATCAGCGGGCGTTCATTTAATCAATATAAAACAGGAAGCATCCCTGGCACCACTGCGGACCAAAGCAACCGATAATCCTGCGAGCAGTTTGGAAAATAGTACGCAGAACATAATTGCTCACACTGTCCGGGACAAGCAACCGTCTAAAACTCTGATTGCTCAAAACACGCTTCCGGCGCATGACTCCGATATGTTGCCGCCCCTGCCATCCGTGCAGACGGAAGTGCAGGCGGAGACAGCCGATAATCATCCTGATGAAAATCGGGATAATCCATCTGTGGTCGAAGACAAACCGGTTAAAACCAATGACACCGCGGAAAGTGTTGAGCGTATCGGAAAGCAACAGTTCCCTTCGAAGACTGATAATGGCTACATCGCTTCAATACCTAAAAAAGTGTCAACCTCTGACAATGTATCCGTTTCCATATACAGTTCGGGTGGAACCGGTTCGGCATTGTACTACAATTCAAAAGGTGATTCATTTGTAGAAGCCACAGTCGGACCTGATGATTCGGACTGGGCGGACAAGCCCTTGTTAGGTATTCTTCTCTTTAATCAGGGCAAAGACATTGAAACGGACATCAAACATCGACTTCCCATACGGGCCGGAATTTCATTTACTTATAATTTCAACGAAAGATTCGGCATAGAAACAGGCCTGAGTTATGCCAATCTTACCTCTGATGTCAGGGAAGGGAGCGAGAGCCATTATTATACAGGCGAACAAAGGCTGCATTATATCGGCATTCCTCTCAATCTGAAATACCGTGTCCTTTCGTGGAAAAGATTGGATCTGTATGCATCGGCAGGGGTGCTTGCAGAGAAATGCGTTTCTGCAAAACTTGATAAGGATTTCATTCTTGATAATAAAAAGAAGGGAAGTGTATCGGAAAATCTGTCAGCAAAGCCCATGCAATGGTCGGTTAATGCCTCGGCAGGAGTTCAATGCACTCTTGTTAAGTCAATGAGTATATTTGTTGAGCCAGGCATCAGCTACTATTTCAATGACGGAACGGATATCCGGACGATTTATAAAGAAAAGCCATTTAATTTCAATCTGAACTTGGGTATAAGGTTTACATTTGGAAAATAGAATAATAAGGGGATTATGGAAGGTGAGTTCATGCAGCCTGTCGCCGCCACAGTCTGTACGGCCATACTCCCTGAGATTTGCATTAACCGGACAAATGCGTTAATTTTGCAGTAAAAATCGGACTCGATATAATCAACGTCAATAACTAACATAAGTTATGAAACTGAAATTCAAACTGTTTTTGCTACTGATGGTACTGGTTGGGGCCACACCGGTATCCGCTCAGTTCAATCTGAAAAAGGCCATTAGCGGTGGAGCGAAGGCCGTGAAGGCCTTGACCCTGACATACGCCCAGATGGCCGCATACGTAAAGGAATCCGTGGACTGGATGGACAAGAACAACCCCGTGCTGCCCGAGGACGACCCTTACACCGTGCGTCTGCGCAAACTTACCGCCGGCATCACGGAGGCTGACGGAATCCCGTTGAACTTCAAGGTCTACAACGTTGTGGACGTAAACGCATTCGCGTGTCCCGACGGAAGCGTACGCGTGTTCGCGGCATTGATGGACAAGATGACCGACGACGAGCTGCTCGGTGTCATCGGCCACGAAATAGGCCACGTGCTGAAACATCACTCCAAGAACGCCTTCAAGACCTCGCTCCTTACCGATGCGCTGAAGGACGGCATATCATCGGCCGGTGGCGTGGCCGCGGCTCTTTCCGACTCTCAGCTCGGAACTCTGACCCAAGCGCTGATCAACGCCAAATATTCGCAGAAGCAGGAAAATGAAGCCGACGACTGCGGCTATGACTTCCTGGTGTCCAAGGGCAAGAACCCCTGGGGAATGGTGATGGCGTTTGAAACGCTGCAGGCCATGGAGGGCAATCAGAAGAGTTCGTACATCACCAAAATGTTCTCCTCGCATCCCGAGACCAAGGCGCGTATCGAGAAGATGACCAAACGTTGCGAGAAGGACAACTATCCCCGCCCCGCGAAGTAACCGCCATCCCGAATGACCAACAAAAAAGAGAGACGACCTTTCGAGGGCACTGAAAAGTCAATACTTTTTCAGTGCCCTCTATTCAGATTGAAGTTTTTTGCACTTCGTTCTTGAATCTATGCCATCCGGCCGTTGTACTGACAGTATTTGTCCATGAGTTCCTTCTGTATGAACGAGAAGTCCACGAGGTCATTGATCCTGCGTAGAAGATTGTCCTGAGGGATAATCAAGTCGTAGAGATCACTGTAATCACTGAACTGGATGGTTCGTTGTAGTGGTAGCATATCATGTCGATTTATACCTATAAAGGTACGAAAAAATCGGCACATATCAAAGCTTTTTATCTTGATATGTGCCGATTGAATTATGGGTGCAGTCTATAAAGGGACTTTTTCAGTGCCCTCGACCTTTCGCCTCTCTTTTTTTGTTGTCCGGATGCATACCTCAGCCTCACCTTGACACGCCTTGACACGAAACGGTGCCGACGGATAAATACCCGGGGATTTGCATTAACGGGGCAAATGCGTTAACTTTGTGGAAAATACCGGACTTGATATGGAAAACAATATTATACGATACCCAATCGGTGTACAAAGTTTCGAGAAGCTACGCAAACACTCTTACATTTATATAGATAAGACAGATCTTATCTATAACCTTGTCAAGTCCAGCAATTGTGTTTTCCTGTCAAGGCCCCGACGCTTCGGCAAGAGCTTGCTGCTTTCCACCATACAGGCTTATTTCGAAGGAAAGAAGGAACTTTTCAAGGGACTTGCCATCGAACAGTTGGAAACGGAATGGCAGCCTCATGTCGTCTTGACCCTCAGTCTTGCGAAATACAATTCAAGTATCGAAGGGAGTCTTGAGGAAATTCTCAATAACCAGTTTCTGACCTGGGAACATCAGTATGATGTAAAAATCAAGTCTACCAATCTTGCTTCACGTTTCGAAAATATCATACGGGCTGCATATCAGGCGTCCGGCAAGTCGGTGGTGATTCTTGTGGACGAATACGACCATCCGCTGATCGAGACCATGCACGATCCGGAACGAAGCGAGGCGCACCGCCTGCTGCTGAAATCAATATACGTCAACATCAAGGACCTGGACCAGTACATCCGCTTCACGATGCTGACAGGCGTAAGCCGTTTCAGCAAGATGACCATTTTCTCCGGCCTGAACAACCTTCAGGATATTTCCCTCAACCGGGAATACGCCGCGATATGCGGCATAACCGACCGGGAAATCACCGATAACTTCCGGCAGGGCATCGAAAGGCTCGCGCAGGAATACGACACCGACTACGACGGCGCCGTCGCACTGCTCAAGGCCAACTACGACGGATATCATTTCGCAAAGACAAGTCCCGACATTTACAACCCGTTCAGCCTGTTGTGGGCGTTGAAAGACAGTGAAATCGGCGCATACTGGTTCCAGAGCGGCACGCCGGAATTCCTGATTCGCCAGATACAGAAAAGCGGAAGTTTTCTGCCCGATATGTTTGACGAAACCGTCGAAGTCCGTACCCTGTCGTCAAACGACATCTCGAATACCAAACCCACAGCCCTGCTTTATCAGACAGGTTATCTGACCATCAAGCGCTTCGAGAAGCCGGACCTTTTCCATCTGGGCATCCCCAACTTAGAGGTACGCAAGGGACTGTTCCAGAATCTGTCTGACTGTTATGTGGACAAAGATGGCGACCGGGTTGCCAGAAATGTGCACGAAGTCAGGAAACTGCTTGAGTCCGGACGCATCGACGAGGCGATGGAGCGTCTGCGCACGTTCATGGCCGGCATACCGTACGAATTCGCCGACAAGGCCACCGAACTGCATTACGAAAACAACCTGTTCATCATCTTCATGCTGATAGGTGTCGACGCCCGCCCGGAGTGGCACACGTCCGACGGCCGCATCGACCTGCTGCTGAGCATGCGCAATTACATCTACATCATCGAGCTGAAGCGAGACGGAACGCCCGAGGAGGCATTAGCCCAGATTGTGAAGAAGGACTACGCCCGTCAGTTTGCCGGCGACTCGCGCCCCGTCATCAGCCTCGGCATCACTTTCAGCACCAGCACCCGCAACATCACCGCCTGGAAAACCGCTGAATAGAGTGCCCAATTTAACAGGATTACAATTTTTACAACCTGTGGCTTGCACGTCATGTCCGCCATTTGCATTAATGGGGCAAATGCGTTATCTTTGTGGAAAATACCTGACCTGATATGGCATACATGGAAAATGATTTAGACATAATCCGCTCCAAAATTTACGAGATAAGGGGACAGAAAGTGATGCTGGATTTCGATCTCGCGGCAATGTATGGAGTCGAGACCGGACAGCTTAAAAGAGCCGTCAGACGAAACATGGAAAGATTCGAAGGCGATGATTTCATGTTTGAACTGACCAAAGACGAACTTTCAAGATGCCAGATTGGCATCTTGAACAGAGGGAGAGGAAGCAATATTAAATATCTCCCCTTCGCGTTCACGGAATTGGGTGTAGCCATGCTGTCAAGTGTTTTACGGAGTGCAACGGCAATAGAAATCAACCGGGGAATAATGCGGGCCTTTGTTACGGTCAGACAGATGATAGCCGCCAATCCCGTTGCCTTGCGCCTGTCTACCCTTGAAAAGAATTTCCAGGAATTGAAACAGGATCTTGAGGAAATATTTGCCGATTACAATGATATAAACGAAGATACCCGCATTCAGCTTGACGCCATAAACACCGCTCTTACCGACTTACAGTCTGACAGGAAGAAAGCACCTCCACGAAAGCGTATCGGGTTCAAGACGGACGATTGACTATTGCCGGAATTTGCTAACTTTGCGACACAGACACTAAGCGTTACTAAATTTTTGACCTTAATTTTAAAAGTATGTATTTCGATTCAAAAAGACGTGGAAAGAAGGGGCTCCCCTGGACGGACGCACGCACGGACTATGAGAAACGCAGCGACGAATACTATGATAAACTGGAGGAGCTGGTGAAACAGATTGACGATGTCGAAGCGAACACATCGTTCCTGACGGAGCTTGATCCGGATGATTTTGACGGCGCATACCTGTATGTTTCCGGACGACTGCGCGAGCTTAAAAAGTATCTGAAGCGCGACTGCTCCGCCGATGCCGTCTACATAGAAGACTGGCTTGACCAGCTGGAAGATATCCGCAATGAACTGGAGGACCTGGAGACCGACGCACTTCTTTGCAACGATGAAACAGATGACGGCCTGGACTGGGAGGCAGATGACGATGACTTCAGCTGGGACTGCGATGACGACGATGACTGGGACGACGATAACGACAAGGACGACTGGTAACTGTCATAAACAATTATAATGAAGACTATCATATTCTATCGGTCGGCGTATAAGGGGAATACGCTGAAGATCGCGCAGAAGATGGCGGAGGCGCTTGGTGCCGGATTGGTGTCGATCGACACCAATCCCGAAGTCGATTTATCGGAATATGACCTGATCGGTTTCGGATCGGCCATCAATTTCGCGGCGCATGACGTGCAGCTGCTGCGGTTTGCCAAAAAGCAGAATCTTAAGGATAAGGATGTCTTCATCTTTTCCACCCGTTGCCGGCCGTACCTGGGCGGTTATCATAAGGCGCTCAGAAAAATCATCAGAGACCGGGGTGGAGTCATCGCCGGAGAATTTTCCTGCCGGGGCTATGACCGCACGGGTCCCTGGGTGCTGATGGACGGCTACAACAAGGCGCGCCCCGATGCGCGGGATGTGTTCAAAGCCGGGCTGTTTGCCGAAAAACTGCGTCGGAAGCTCCATCCTTTGGCCGATATATATGGGGGGCCGGTTGAAGGCCATATAGAAGGCGTCCCGACGCGTCGCAAAGGTTCAGACGTCGTAGCGGGTGATAAGGTTGTGTTCCTCGACACTTCCACATGCGTGGGCTGCGGCAGATGCATGGATGTATGCCCGATGCACGTGTTCGAGCGTAAGGAAAGCCATGTGTTGCCCGGCAACGACCGCGACTGTATCCTGTGCCGCATTTGCGCCGACCGTTGCCCCACATCCTCCGTGTTCATCCATGAATCCATCCTGAACAGCCTACGCATCGGCCTCTGCGAATCCAGGCTCCGCAAAATCTATAACCGATAAGACGCTGCAACCAAACCTATGGCACAGACGTTTTTAACGGTAAAGTCAAGGTTATGGGAAGCACAACAGCATCAGGGACAAAATCAACGTCGCGGAGGGCGAGCGTCAGGAAATATGCCGTCAGGGGAATAGAGTATCTGTTTCCGGTGGCCATCTCCGTCGTGCTTGTGGTGTGGCTGTTCCATAAGGTGAATTTTCTCGACGTGATGCACGTGGTGCGCACCGAATGCAACGTCTGGTATCTGGTGCTGATGATGGCCATCACCACGTTGTCGCATATAATCCGCGGCATCCGCTGGGGCATTCAGCTGCGCGGGGCCGGCGTACCGCGTATGCCCGTAGTCAGGGAATCCGTATCCATCTTCGGCGCATACGCCTTGAACTTAGTGTTTCCCCGCTTGGGCGAGGCCTGGCGATGCGTATACGTCAGCAAACGCGAGCGTGTACCGCTTTCTACTGTAGTCGGAACGGATATCGGCGACCGGGGTTCGGATTTAGTCGTGGTGCTGGCATTGTTCCTTCTTGCCCTCGTTGTGGCCAAAGGCGCCATGGATTCATTTCTGGTGCATTACGCCATAGGCCGTGACATCAGCGACATGCTGCACGATCCCGGAATGTGGTGCGTCATCGCCGCCATAGTCGGCGCGATATGGGCCGTGCTCCGCTTCTGCCGCAGATTCAAGGTCGTGTCCGACATCGACCACAGCATGGCCAGGATGTGGGACGGCTTCAAGGTGCTGTTCACCATGAAAGGGAAATGGGCATACGCATTTCTCACCATAGGAATATGGACCTGCTATTTCCTCGAGACCTACGTCACGTTCTTTGCCTTCCCGTTCACGCGCGCGCTTGTTTCCGAGCCCGGCACCTGCCTGGGACTGATACCGGGCCTGGTGGTGTTTGTATTCGGCAGTTTCTCGATGGCCGTACCCTCCAACGGCGGTCTCGGCCCATGGAACGTAGCCGTGATGTACGCCCTGACGCTTTACGGCATCAGCGACACGCAGGGCACCGCTTTCTCGCTGGTGATGTGGAGCATGCAGGCCGCCTGGCTCGTGGTGCTCGGCCTGTTCTCCGCCGCATACGTGGTCTGGGACGACCGACACAACGCCCGCCCCTCCAAAATTGCTGACAGTAGAACAGGATAACAGTATGGGCAGTAGCGGCGACTGGAATGGCGACGTCCACGTCGCCAATTAATAGTGGCGCGGGCTCTCCGAGGGATCATGCGGGTTTAAGACTCTGTAAGTCGGAGTTGGTATGATCTTGATTTTTCAATTGTAACCGGAGCTGGCAGAAGTTGAATTATATGAAAAATTTGCATTCTCCCCACAGAATTCTTCGCAGTATGAGATATTTTTCTTAATTTTGGCATTAAACAAATGATGAGATGAAATACAACAGGATATTATTGAAACTGTCGGGCGAGAGCCTGGGTGCCGGCGAAGGCCGGGGCATCGACACCGACCGGCTGAACTCGTACGCGAAGCAGATTGCGGCGGCTGCGTCCAAAGGGGTGCAGATAGGTATAGTGATCGGCGGGGGCAACATCTTCCGCGGCCTGAAGGGCGCCTCCAAGGGTTTTGACCGCGTCAAGGGCGACCAGATGGGTATGCTGGCCACCGTGATCAATTCCTTAGCGCTGAGTTCGGCGTTAGAGGCCATCGGTCAGCCGTCGCAGGTGTTTACGGCCATCCGAATGGAGCCGATCGGCCTGGCTTACTCCAAATGGGCGGCAATCAAGGCCATGGAGACGGGCACCGTCGCCATCATAGCCGGCGGCACGGGCAATCCCTATTTCACCACTGACACCGGCGCATCGCTGCGTGCCATCGAGATAGAGGCCGACGTGATGTTGAAAGGCACCCGTGTGGACGGAGTCTATACCGCCGACCCGGAGAAGGATCCGACAGCTAAGAAATATGACGAGATCACCTACGACGAGATGTTGGAAAAGAACCTGAAGGTGATGGACCTGACGGCTACGGTGATGTGCAAGGAGAACGACATGCCGGTGGCGGTGTTCGACATGGACACCGAAGGCAACCTGGGACGTATCCTGGCAGGCGATCCCATCGGCACCGTGCTGCACAAATAATCAAGATAATAATAAAACCGAAATACAATGAAAGAGGTAAAGGAATATCTGCAGGACGCGGAGGACTCGATGGAGATGGCAGTGGACTATCTGGACGAAACTCTGCAGCACATCCGCGCCGGCAAGGCGTCGACCAAGCTGCTTGACGGCATCAAGGTGGACTATTACGGCACGAAAGCGCCTATCTCCAACGTGGCCAACGTCAGTGTGCCCGACGCGCGCACCATCGCCATCACCCCGTGGGAGAAGGCCATGTTCAAGGAGATTGAGAAGGCCATCATCAATTCCGAACTCGGCATCACGCCCGAGAACAACGGCGAGGTGATCCGCTTAGGCATCCCCCCGTTGACCGAGGAGCGCCGCAAGCAGCTGGTTAAGCAGTCCAAGACCGAGGCTGAGAATGCCAAGGTGTCGGTGCGCAACGCGCGCCGCGAGGCTATCGAGGGGCTGAAGAAGGAGATCAAGAACGGCTTGAGCGAGGATGTCGAGAAAGATGCCGAGGCCGACGTGCAGAAGCTTCACGACAAGTACGTGAAGAAGATCGACGCCATCTTCGCCGAGAAGGAGAAGGAGATCCTGACCGTATAATACCCTGACCGTACAGACAATATGGTCAGCATAATAGTGCCGGCCTATAACGCCGAGCGGTGGCTTCCGGCTGCCGTGCGGAGCGTGCTGGCACAGACCGAACAGGACTGGGAGCTGGTGTTGGTGGACGATGGCAGCACCGATGCCACTCCCGGTCTGTGTGACGGGTATGCCGCTTCCGACCAGCGTATCCGGGTAGAGCACACGCCCAACGCCGGCGTATCCGCAGCCCGCAACCGTGGGCTTAAACTTTGCCGGGGCCAATGGATTCTGTTTCTCGACGCCGACGATGTGCTGCATCCCGACATGCTCCATACCATGCTCGACGCCGCCACACGGCACAATGCTGATATGGTGAGTTGCGCCACATATCAGTTCCATACTCCGCAGCAGGAAGCAGACTGGCTGAACACATCCTTTCAAGTTCCAATTAAGGAACGAATCCTAACTTCCGAGAATGCCATTGAGGAGGCATATTATCAGACCTCGGATTTGAATGTGTCCGTATGGGCGAAGTTATATAGTCGCTCGGTATGGCAGGGACAATCGTTCTATAACGGCCGCTACGAGGACCTGGAGATAGCCTGCAGGCTGATGGAAGCGGCCGACAGGATAGTATGTGTCGATGCTCCGCTGTATGGCTACCGTCAGAATCCCGACAGCTATATGCACCGCTTCACGCTTCAGCGCCTCGACGTGCTGACCGTGACCGAACAGCTCGAAGCCTGGGGCCAAAGCCGCAGCCCCGAAATACTGCGCGCCATGCGCGACCGGCGAATGAGCGCCAACTTCAATATATTCATGCTTTCCGAACTTGCCGCCCGTCGCGGAGACATCACGCGACAGCAAGCGCGTGATATTCAGGCCGGTTGTTATGCCCAGATCAGACGTCTCCGCAGCAATTCAATCTTCAATTTCCAATCCCGAATAAAGAACCGCATCGGAGCCGGTATATCCCTGCTCGGTCCCGGTATACTCAGAAAAATCGCTCCCTTGGTGTGAACCAAAATGTTTCTGTATTTTGTTAATATTGTGAAAATATTGAAAAACACAGACACACATCAAGGGCATGAAAAGGTTGATAGTTACACTTGCGGTGATATCCGTAGCTGCAGGAGCACCCCGGCTCCGGGCACAGACGCCCGAGCCGGCCGTTCCGTTGCCCGCCGAATGGACATACGAACCGCAGGTGACGGCCAATGCCGATGCCGACCGCCGCTGGTGGGAGAACTTCGGCGACCCGCAGCTAACCGCCCTGATCGATCAGGGAATGGAGAATTCCCTTGATCTCCGTCAGGCAATGCGCCGCATCGAGATGAGCCGCAACGCCTGGCGTGCCGCTCAGTCAGGGTGGTATCCGCAGCTTGGTCTTTCCGCCGGCTGGAACCGCGACCGCTCGTCGGGCGACACCTCCCCTCTCGGCAAACCGGCGACGATGTCCTATTTCTCCTTAGGTCTTAATTTCAATTGGGAAATCGATGTATTCGGCCGAGTGGCCGCTCAGTCCAAGGCCGGGAAGGCCGCTTACCGCGCCACCAAGGCCGAATACGACGCCGCCATGGTGTCGCTGGCTGCAAACATAGCCACGGCCTATATGAACCTGCTGCTGGCCGAGGGTCAGATCCAGGTCGCCGAACAGCAGATCGAGACCCAGACCAAGATACATTCCATCACCGAGACACGCCATGAATGCGGACTTGTCTCAAAACTCGACGTGGCGCAGTCGCTCACGGTGCTCTATTCCACCCAGGCCACGCTCCCCTCGCTGCGGCAGCAGAAAACAGCCGCCCTCAATTCGCTGGCCATGTTGGTGGGCTGCTATCCCGAAAAGCTCGCCTATCTTCTTGACAAACCGGCCAAGCTCCCCAATCCCTTCGTAATGACAGACATCGGCGTGCCGGCCGACCTGTTGCGCCGCCGTCCCGACATATTGCAGGCCGAGATGCTGGTGGCGGAATATGCCGCGCAACTCGGGGTGGCAAAGAAGGATTTCCTGCCCACACTGTCGCTGACCGGAAGCATAGGCACCCAGGCGCACGACCTCCGCGACATGTTCACAGACAAGAGTCTCACTTACAGCATCGCTCCGCAACTCAGCTGGACCATTTTCGAGGGTCTGGCGCGCAAATACCGCGTGGCCGAGGCCAGGGAGCAGATGCAGCTCGGCATAGACAGCTACAACCAGACGGTGATGAACGCCGTGATCGAAACTGATGACGCGCTGCAGACCTACCGCAGCGACCTGGAACGGATAGACCTGATACGCAAGGTGAACGAGCAGGCCCGCGAGTCGCTCGATCTCTCCGTTGACCGTTACAAACGCGGCCTGGCGCCATTCACCGACGTGATGAACTCGCTCGTAAGCCTTCTGGAGTATCAGAACACATTGTTGCAGACACGTGCCTCGGCGCTGAATTCCGCCATCCGGATATATCAGTGCACGGCAGGACCGGTGTAGGTGATAGTGACAAGTGATGAGTTAGAAGATAAGACAGTTTAGCCCCCCCGATATTATGAAAACACGCAGACTCACATATAAATTGGAATTAAAGGACCTGATACTGGTGCCCCTGGCGCTGACGTTGCTGATAGCCTTCTGCGGTTGCCGCAAGGAGAAGAAGGAGACCGCGGAGGTTCCGGAAATAAATGTGGCCTATCCCGTGCAGGATTCCGTAGTGCTGCACAAGACCTATCCCGGCTATATCCGTTCGGTCAGTTCGGCCGATGTGATGGCGCTGGTCAACGGCCGCATCCTCAGCGTGAACTACAAGGAGGGCAGCTATGTGTCGAAAGGCCAGGTGCTCTTTACCATCGAATCCACCAAATACCGCGACGCGGTGAACCAGGCGTCGGCAGGACTCTCCACGGCCCGTGCCCAGTACGACTATTCCTCGCGCCAGTACGAGGCCATGAAGAAGGCCATTGAGTCGGATGCCGTGTCCGAGATGGAACTGCTGCAGGCCAAGAGCAGCATGGAGAGCGCCGAGGCCTCCATCCGCAATTACGAGGCGGCTCTGCGCACCGCACGCACCAACTTAGGTTATTGCACCGTCACGGCGCCGGTTTCGGGCCTGATAACGACTCCTGTGGTGACGGCCGGCAATTATGTGGCCGGTGCGGCACAGCCCGTCAAACTCGCTTCGATCTACGACGACCGGCAGATGAAGGCGGTGTTCGACATCGAGGAGGCGCAGTACCGTCTCATGTCGGTCAATACCGCCGAGGGCAAGGGCCCTCTTTACACGGCCGTACCGTTGCGCTTCACCCCCGATCTGCCCGTCGCCTTTACCGCCGATCTGTATTATACCTCGCCGGCCGTGGATGCGGCCACCGGTACGCTGACTCTGGAGGGAACGGTGACAAACAAGGACAAGCTGCTGAAAGACGGCATGTATGTCACCGTGGATCTGCCCTACGGCGTGGAGCCTCATGCGGTGCTGGTGCGCGACGCGTCCATCGGACGCGACCAGCGCGGAAGCTATCTGTATGTGGTCAACGACAGCGACAAGGTGGTGTACACTCCCGTGCAGACGGGCGAGCTGTTCCGCGACACGCTGCGCATCATAAACGGCGGCATCAAGCCTGGCGACCGCTACGTGACCCAGGCGTTGCTGACGGTGCGCAACGGCGAGAAGGTGCGTCCTGTGGTGCAGGGCGCGACGAAGCAAAGCAAAATGCGTGCAAAATAAAACGAGGTGAGCCATGTTCAGTGATTTCTTCATAAAGCGGCCTATATTCGCCACGGTCATAGCCATACTGATGGTACTGGCCGGTCTGCTGTGCATGTACACCCTGCCGATCGCACAGTATCCCGACATCACGCCTCCGACCGTTATGGTCATGGCCGACTATCCCGGCGCGTCGGCCACTACGGTGGCCCAGGCCATCGGCGTTCCGGTGGAACAGCAGGTAAACGGCGTGGAGGGTATGATGTATATGTCTTCCACTTCGGGCGACGACGGATCGTATAGCCTGACGGTGACGTTCGAGAACGGAACGGACGTGGACCAGGCCGCAATCGACATTCAGAATCAGGTGTCGCAGGTACAGGCGCAATTGCCCGAGGCTGTGGTGGAACAGGGGGTCACCGTGAGCAAGCGCAGCAGCAACAACGTGCTGTTCGTGACTCTCGAAAGCGACAACCCGAAGGAATATGACGCGCTGTATCTCACCAATTACGCCCAGCTGCATCTGGTCGACCCGCTGTCGCGCGTCAAGGGCGTGGGTAATGTCGGTGCGTTCGGTGCCGGCGAGTACTCCATGCGTCTGTGGCTGGATCCGGCCAAGATGCGGGCACGCGGCGTGACTCCGGCCGATATCCGTGCCGCCGTGTCGGCGCAGAACATGGAGGTGTCGGCGGGCTCGGTCGGCGAGGCTCCCCTGTCTGGCAACGACGAGTTCAGCTACACGCTGTCGGTCCAGGGGCGTCTGTCGGACGTCAGCCAGTTCGAGGACATAGTGCTTCGTTCAGCCGACGGCGGCCTGCTCCGGCTTAAGGACATAGCCCGCGTGGAACTGGGCAGCAGCTCATATTCCACTGTCACCAAGGTAAACGGTCAGGAGACGGCCCTGATGGGCATATCGCAGCTGCCGGGCGCCAACGCGCTGGAGGTGGCCGACGGCGCCATCAAGGAGCTGGACCGCCTGTCGCAGTATTTCCCCGACGGAGTGCACTACAACGTGGTGATGAACTCCACCGACTTCGTGCATAAGTCCATCGACGAGGTGCTGGTAACGTTCCTGGAGACCACGCTGATCGTGATGCTGGTCATCATGATCTTCCTGCAGAACTGGCGCGCGGTCATCATTCCGATGATCACCATTCCGGTGTCGCTGATAGCCACGTTCGCCGTGATGAAACTGATGGGCTTCACCATCAATACCCTCACGCTGTTCGGTCTGGTGCTGGCCATAGCCATCGTGGTGGACGACGCCATCGTGGTGGTGGAGGACTGCATGAGGTTGCTTGCCCAAGGCAAACTGACCCGGGAACAGGCCGCCCGGCAGGCCATGCAGGAACTGACCGGCCCTGTCATCGGCGAGGTGCTGGTGCTTATGTCGGTGTTCGTGCCCACGGCCTTCGTGAGCGGCATCACCGGACAGCTCTACAAACAGTTCGCCCTCACCATCGCCATATCCACGGCATTTTCCGGATTCAACGCCCTGACGCTTACTCCAGCGCTATGCGCCCTGTTCCTGGAGCCTCCGAAGGAATCGAAATTCATCGTCTACCGATGGTTCAACCGCTTCTGGGCGTGGTTCGAAGCACTCTACACGCGCAGTATCGGCAGGATGCTGAAGCACGACAAGGTGGCCATGCTTGTGTATCTCGCCATTACCATAGTGGCTCTCTGGGGCTTTATAAAGTGGCCCACGAGTTATATACCGGCCGAGGATATGGGTCACTTCATGACCAGCATACAGCTCCCGCCGGGTGCTTCGCTTGAGCGTACACAGAAAGTGGTGGACGCCATGGAGCGCGAGATTCAGGAGAAAGTGCCCGAAGCGGAATATATCATTTCCATGGCCGGCCAGTCCTTCTTCGGCAGCTCCGGCTCGAACGGCGCCTCATTCATGATTCAGCTTAAACCCTGGAGCGAACGCAAGGGTAAGGAGGGAAACATCAACTCGATAATAGAGCGCGTCAACGCCATCACGTCAAAATACCAGGAAGCCGTGTCGTTCTCGGTGAATCCACCCGCCATCCAGGGCCTCGGCATGTCGTCGGGCCTGGAGATGCAGATTCTGGACATATCCAGCCTTGGCACCGAAGCGCTTGAGGAGGCGGTAAAGACGCTGCAGGCCGCAGCGGCCGATAATCCCAAGATCGCGTCCATCACGACTACCTTCCAGGGCTCCACGCCGCAGTACAGGCTCAAGTTCGACCGCGACCGCGCCGAACTGATGGGTATATCGCTGGAATCCATCTACAACACGCTGTCCTCGTTCATGGGACAGGGATATATCAACGACTTCGACGAATTCGGCCGTAGTTTCCAGGTCGTGATGAAGGGAGCCGGCAGCGCACGCGCCAATGTCGACGACGTGATGCACCTGAGTGTGGCCAACGCACAGGGCGAGATGGTGCCCTTCTCGTCGTTCACCACCATCGAGCCGATGATGGGCGTGTCGTCCGTAAACCGTTACAACATGTACACCACGGCCGGAGTGACCGCCACACCGGCCAAGGGCGTAAGCTCGTCCGAGGGCATCAAGGCAATGGAGCAGATGGTTCACGACAAATTAGGAAAGAACTACAGCTACGCCTGGACCGGCGAGGCATATCAGGAGACGCAGTCCGGCCTGACGGTGAACGTAGTGTTCATCTTCGCCATCATCATGACCATACTGGTGCTGGCCGCCCAGTATGAAAGCTGGAGCGATCCTATAGCCGTAGTGCTCGCCATGCCTGTTGCCGTGTTGGGCACCGTGTTCGGATGTATATGCATGGACCAGAGCATCAGCATCTACACGCAGATCGGACTGATCCTGCTGTTGGGTATGGCTGCCAAGAACGCCATTCTGATCGTGGAATTCGCCATGGACTATCGCAAGAAGGGAGTGCCTATAATCCAGGCCGCACAGGAAGCCGGACAGATACGGTTCCGCCCCATCATGATGACCGCCTTGGCGTTTGTGTTCGGCGTGATGCCGATGCTGTTCGCCACCGGCCCCGGGGCCGGCAGCCGCAAGGCGCTCGGCACGGCTGTCGTGTTCGGCATGGCCATGAACGCCTTCATCGGCACCCTTTTCGTCCCCAACTTCTGGGCTTTCATGCAGACCCTCTCCGCGAAACTCCGCCGTAAGTCTAATCCCAATTCTCCCACTCCTCCCAATACTCCCACTCCTCCCCAACCAACAGGTGATAAATAAATAGTAGCGCAGACCTCGTGAGCCTGCGCTACTATTTCTGTCCTGTAATCTATATAAAATGCGGTGGAAGGTAGATGAATAGATCTATATTTAATTCTCTTTCATCATATAATACCATCTCAATTTGATCAAATCTACAGTATGGCAATTGTAATTTTTAATTGCTATTGAATTGCGTTTTCAAGACCGCGAAATGCAGCCTCGAAATCAATATTGTTCACTCCTCGAGATTTAGTATTATCTACATGAGAATATGCTACGAGTATTCCACCAATAGAAGAACTATATTGCATTGCCACACCATAGTCTACCTGTGGATCACTTCTTTTGCCATAGCAATGTAAAAGAGTGGCGGAATAGTCATCAACATCAACTTTTACAGGGACATATCTCTCCAATAGGAAATCAGCTAATTCATAGGCCGTCGAAACCTTGCATACAACACCACACGTAGACATTTTCCCATTCTCAAACAAATAAAGCATTATTGGTGCGTTAGAGTTTGAAGTTTGGTACAAGAGGCTGTTTGTATCTTCTCCTGCCGGGGTGCCGTATTTTGCCTTGATGGTAGCCTTTGATGCGCCCCAATCCAGATAAGGTTCTTCATATGTGTTGTACTTAGGTTTTACCTCGACGGAAAATTCCATGTTGTCGTTGACAGATTTTACTGTAGTCTCGCCGACATACTGAGCTGTGATTACCCCGTTCTTTACGGTTGCTACAAACTCATTTTCAGAATTCCATTCAACATCAGTTAGATTGGATCCTTTAATCTCTTGCGTATCTTCATGATACAGTGTGTAGGATGTCTGCGATAACATAGTGTTGTCGGGTTCATCATCACCACCGCAGGCAGTGAGTGTGAACAGTGTTGCGAGTAGCAACATAAGCGAAAATACCTTTTTCATCTCTGTTCAATTTAGTTGTTATTATATTTGTTAGTGATTTGATTTTCTACGATTTCACTCTCGGCATAGCATTTGGCAATTTTTAGGATTTGTTTTGCCTCCTTCGCTCCACGGTGTAATATGGTTGCCGTCCATTTTTTCAAATGGGAATGCTTGTCTGCAAATAGGGCATATCCCGTGCTGTCGTTCATAGGCGGCGAGCTTCATGTTTTGTGAGAATGTGCGGAGATTAAGCCACATTTCCTGTCGTGTCAGCACATAAGCATATACTCCTCGATTATTATCAACATCATCGTCTGCTATCAGTGCGGAATTTTCTGCTTCCAATGCATTGGGGTCAAGTGTGGCATCTTTGAATTGTCGGTATAAAGTACCCCAATCCACACTGCGCATAAGTTCTTTGCGATATACAGGGAATGTGCGCTCTATCCATTGTATTACATCATTGAAGTATAACCACAATTCATGGGCATTTTCATCATGCTGATGAATCTTCATATATTCCTCGACATTATTGCCGTTTACCCATTTAAGCACAAGCTCCAGTAATTCTTCCTCAATGTCGGATTGCTGAGTGTAGAACTCGCCATTCTTCTTGCGTTTCGCCCCATGTAGCCGAGTATTCGTGGAGGTCTTTTTGGTAGTCATTATAGAGGGTTCGTTTAATGCTTTAGCATTTTACCCTCATTGGATAGCCCGCAAAAAACGTGGACTGAATCCTGTTATTTGCATCTTGCGGTCTTCGACTACCTTGTAGCACAAATAATAGATAAAGCCCACGTGTAAACCACGTGAGCATTAACTTTATCCATTGTGCTACAATTTGAAAGTGTCGAAGTTTCAAGATGCA
>ENA-UERG01000890-UERG01000890.1-human-gut-metagenome-genome-assembly--contig:-NODE-890-length-27487-cov-4.806859_pt1 | contig 27487 bp, 24 predicted proteins | sample MGYA00242954_ERZ507954 | MGnify/ENA primary metagenome ERZ507954 (study PRJEB26167, sample SAMN06115478) | human gut metagenome | host: Homo sapiens | place: China:Sichuan | collected 2015-01-21... | reverse complement strand
TTTCCTGCGGTATGTCCAGATTGAAACGACCTCCAGCGAGACGAGCGGCACTTGCCCGTCCACGCCGAACCAGTGGGTGCTGGCAAAAATGCTGGTGGACGAGCTGCACGCAATGGGCATCGAAAACGCCCGCGTTGACGACCACTGCTATGTGTACGCGACGATTCCCGCCAAGGGCAATCATCCGGCGAAAGTCGGGCTGATTTCGCATATGGATACATCCGACGGCGTGAAGGGTCCGACGCACCCCGTCATCATCGAGCACTACGACGGCAGCGCCATCACGCTCAAAAACGGCGTGGTCATCGACGGCTTCCCGTTCCTGAAGGACTTGCAGGGGCAGGAGCTGATTGTCACCAGCGGCGACAGCGTGCTGGGCGCGGATGATAAGGCGGGCGTAGCGGAAATTATGGCGCTGTGCAAGCGGCTGACCGCCCCCGATGCGCCGGAGCACTGCACGGTGTGCATCGGCTTTACGCCGGACGAGGAAATCGGCAGCGGTGCGGATCACTTCGATGTGGCAGGCTTCGGCGCGGATTACGCCTACACGGTGGATGGCGGCGCGCTGGGCGAACTGGAGTACGAGAACTTTAACGCCGCGTCGTGCGCCATCAAGGTACACGGCGTGAACATCCACCCCGGCAGCGCAAAGGACCAGATGCGCAACGCCCTGCTGATGGCCATTGAGTGGAACAGCATGCTGCCCCCGGCGGAAACGCCCGCGCACACCTGCGGCTACGAAGGCTTCTATCACCTGATGCACATGGAGGGCGACGAGGAACTGGCGACGCTGCAGTACATCATCCGCGACCACGACGCGCAGAAGTTCGATGCGCGCAAAGCGACCGTGCAGCAGATTACCGACTATCTGAACCAGAAGTGGGGCGCGGGGACATTCGAGTGCGTCATCCGCGACAGCTACCGCAACATGCGCGAAATCATGGAGCAGCACATGGACGTGGTGGAGAAGGCGAAAGCGGCGTTTGAGGAAAACGGCGTGACCCCCATCATCTCCCCCATCCGCGGCGGCACGGACGGCGCGCGCCTGTCCTACATGGGGCTGCCCTGCCCGAATCTCTCCACCGGCGGTTATAATTTTCACGGCAGAAAGGAAATGATTACCGTCGAGGCGATGGAAGCAATGGTCAATGTGCTGGAAAGCATCGTCCGCAACGCGTAAATCCGCAATTTTCAGGAGATTTTTTTCGGAAATTTGCAATTAGGCATTGACGTGCGCATCATCTTTTGCTATAATAGCTATACGGTTCGCCATCCGTCTGTCTATGTGGCTGATGTCAAGGCGAGATGAGCGAAAGGAGGGATAACAGTGTCCGAGGTACGCGTCCGTGAGAATGAATCCCTGGAGAGTGCTCTGAAGCGCTTCAAGCGTCAGTGCGCCCGCAGTGGTGTGATTCAGGAAGTTCGTAAGCGTGAGCATTACGAAAAGCCCAGCGTCAAGCGCAAGAAGAAGGCCGAAGCTGCCCGCAAGCGCAAGTATTGATGACTTTTGTCATCATTGCCCCGCGGCATTTCTCAATGGTCCGGCTGTAAGGGTTCTTTGCCCTTCGCCACGAATGTGCTGATTGTGCGCAATGGCATTCCCCTTTCGAGGTTTTTCCTCGGAAGGGGTTTTCTTTTTTAATTCCGAATTCCGCAATAAGAAAAATCTTTCCTATCGCCCCTTGCATAATCGCGTGTATTTTGCTATACTATTGGCAACAGCAGGTTTCTCATGCCTTTCTATATGGTGATTTTGCACTTTACGTCCCTGCTGGCTGATTTTTTTACATCATTATTCTTTTTTTGTGTGCCTTTTTTGATACCCTGATTTTACTGCGCTAAGGAGTATGTTTCTTCTATGCAATTTTGCTTGCAGTTAGCCCCACACGCGAATATCCGCTACCGTGACGCGCAGGTCAAACTTGGTCAAGCCGAGTTGACCTGTTTGCTGTGCGCGCTTTCCCTGCCCGCTGAAACGCAGGTGACGACCATCGGCGGCGTACCATGCCTGACTTTCTCTGCGAAGGCGCTGACTCCTGAAGCCCTTGCGCTGCTGGGCACGCACAGCACACGTCTGATGCTCTTCGAGTGCATGGATGGCGGTCTGCTGCGCCCGCTGGATTGGGGACGCACTGCCTATCTGCCCGACGACCTCTCGGAGATTTTGAAGTACAAGGGCAAAACGAGCGCCGCGTTCACCCATATGATGATGAACTGCGCCCGTGCCGCGAGTGATTTCGCCCTTGCAGACCAGCCGCTGACCGTGCTTGACCCCATGTGCGGCAAGTGCACAACCGGCTTCGTCGCGCTGCAAAACGGCATGAACGCCGTCTGCCTCGACATAGACCGCAAGGATTTGAAGGAAGCGGCGGATTATTTCAGCAATTATCTGCAATTCCACCGCCTGAAGCACCGCCTCGCACAGAGCAGCCGCACGCTGCAAAAGACCGCCGTGCCGATTGCCGAATACACCTTCAGCGACACGAAGGAGCATTTCGCGGCGGATGATGTGCGCACGCTGATGCTGGCGGAGGGGGACAGCGGGCTTGTCGGCGACCTGCTGAAGAAGCGGCCGGCGGATTTGCTCGTCTGTGACCTTCCCTATGGCGTGCAGCACGCGCCGCAGAACGGGAAAAAGGCGGAGAGCTTCCCCAAGCTGCTGGAGCGCATCCTCCCCGCGTGGCGTCGGGCGCTCAAACCCGGCGGCGCGGCGGCTATTTCCTTCAACACGCTGACGCTGCGCAAGGATACGCTGCTGACGCTGCTGCAAAACGCAGGCTTCACGCCGCTGACCGAGCCGCCGTATGATGACTTTTCGCATTTCGTCGAGCAGGCAGTGCACCGCGACTTCATCGTCGCCCGCAATGAACAGCCGTAACGGATAATATAGATTACAGAGATTTGGGAGAGCAAGGAGGCTTTTTCAAGCTATGTCCGAATGGAAGAATCAAGATTTTAGTCAGCTGACGGTGCTGGAGCTGCGCAAGGTTGCCAAGGCCATGGGCGTGCAGCTCGGCGCGGGCATTTCCAAGGCAGGTATCGTCGAGAAACTCGACCGCGCGCGCAACGCGAAATACAGCGACATCCCCGTTGTGCCCATGGATTTCACCCCCATTCCAAAGTCTGACGACAAACAGGAATCCCCCGTGGAAAAAGCCGAGGTTCCCGCTGCCGTGAAGGATGAGAAGCCGTCGGAATCCCCCGCGCCTGCCAACAAGCAGCCCGTACCAGCCGCCGGCAAACCGGAAACTGCCGCACCCGCAGTCGCCGCACCTGCGGTCGCCGCGTCCAAGCCGGAAGCGGAAAAACCCGCTGCGCCCGCACAGCCCGCATCGGATGCGCGCCCCGCCATAAGCGGCTTCCGCCCGGCGTATCAAGCGCCCGCGACGCCGCCGCGCTTCGGCAGCAAGCCTGCATATCAGGCATCCAGCAATTCGTTTGGCAATCGCCCGGCACGTCCGCAGGGGAACGACTTTGCCCGCCCGGCGCGTCCGGTAAACTACACGCGCTTCGGCCCGGCGGCGCAGGCAGATTCCACGAATGACCGCTCGTATGACGCGCCCCGCACAACCAGCAGCTGGGCTGACCGCCGCCCGACGTACGGCAGCGATGTGCCCGATCGCCGCCCCGCCTATGGCACGGATGCGCCTGACCGCCGTCCCGCGTACGGCAGTGACCTGCCCGACCGCCGCCCTGCCTATGGCACGGATGCGCCGCGTTCCGCCTTCGGCACGGACGCTCCCCGCTATTCCCGTTCCTACGATGCGCCGAGCGCCTTCGACAGCGGCCGCGCCCGTCAGCCTGCCTTCAACAGTCCCCAGCGCGACGTGCCGTCAGACTTGCAGAGCATGTGGGCGGGTTCGCCGAGCGACATGCTGTCCCCGGCGGAATGTCAGGATGGTTCGGGCATTTTGGAGCTGCACCCGGACGGCTACGGCTTCCTGCGCGGCGCGTCGCTCACCCCCAGCAATCGCGATATTTACGTCTCGATGGCGCAGGTTCGCCGCTTCTATCTCCGCACGGGCGACTTCGTAACCGGCAAGGTGCGTCCCCAGCGCGACGGCGACAAGTACTCCGCCATGCTCTACATCACCGAGGTCAACGGCTGCCCCGCTGATTCGGTAGCGAGCCGCCCCGCGTTTGACGCCCTGACGCCCTGCTATCCGCACGAGCACATCAACCTCGAAGTGGAAGACGGCAGCAATGAGTTCCTTGACATGCGCCTGATTGACCTCGTTGCGCCGATTGGCTTTGGTCAGCGCGGGCTGATTCACTGCCCGCCTGCCGTGGACAAGGCGCATCTGCTGTCCTCCATTGCCAACGCAGCCAGCATCTGCCATCCGGATGCGGTGGTGATGACGCTCCTGCTGGGCGGCACGCCCGAGGACGCGACGCTCTACCGTGACCACACGCACGGCGAGGTGATTGCCTCCACCTTCGATCAGACGCCGGAAAATCACCTGCGCATCACCGACATGGTGCTGGAGCGCGCCGAGCGGCTGGTGGAAATGAAGAAAAACGTGATTCTGCTGGTGGACAGCCTGACCTACCTCTCCAAGGTTTACACAACCGCGGCTGTTCAGCAGGGGCGGCAAACCATCGGCATGGTGAATCCGGTAAGCCTACAAAAGGCGAAGAAGCTCTTCGGTGCGGCGCGCTGCCTGCGCGAAGGCGGTTCGCTGACGATTTTCGCCGTCATGAACATCGAAACGGGCAGCCGCGTGGATGACTCCATCGCGGAAGACCTGAAGGGCACGGCGAATATGGAGCTGGTGCTGGACACGGCGGCAGCGCGCGCGGGCATTTATCCCCCGGTCAACCTGCTGCTCTCCGGTACGAAGCGCGCCGAACTCATCGCCAGCAAGGAGCAGCTGGACGGCATCAAGCTCATCCACGAGATGCTGGGCAGCCTGCGCGCGGTGGACATGATTCCGCAGCTGCTGTCGATGCTGGAAAAGACGACCAACAATGAGGATTTGCTTGTCCGCATCAAGGACTGGGCGGCGCTGATGAAGCAGTAATCCGCCTTGCTTCCCAAAAAAACAGAAAAAAGTTTCGGATTCAGAGAAAAAAGGCTTGCAATCCCCCGGCAAATATGATACAATGATTTCTGCGGCTGAATAAGCTGATCATTGCATACGCGAAAGAGGTGAAATCGCAATGAAGGAAAAGATCCATCCCAACTACGGCAAGTGCATCGTTCGCTGCGTGTGCGGTGAGACGTTTGAAACCGGCTCGACCAAGAAGGAACTTCGAGTGGATATCTGCTCTAAGTGCCATCCCTTCTACACCGGCAAGCAGAAGCTGGTGGATACCGGCGGACGTGTCGATCGTTTCAAGAAGCGCTTCGGTCTCAACTAATTTTCGAGACAGCTGCTTCTCACGAGCTATCACGAGAGATAACAGGGCATTGCTTCGGCAGTGTCCTGTTTTCGTTTGCACTTTTTTGCGGTATCAAGCAGGATTTTGCCCGCCCCGTGTTGAACTTGCCAAAGGAAAGCGCTTTGCAATCTGCTTTCTCATGAGGAAACGACGATGCTTTTCAAATCATCTGCTTCTCCCAAAGAAAATCCGGGCAGCAAGCGCCTCCGCCGTACGCTGGGGCTGCTGCTGGGCAGCGCGCTGGCGGTGCAGTACAAGCAAGACCGAATATTCCGCGCCAGCGTAAATTTGCAGCTGGTGATGGTGCTCAACTACCTTTACGCGGCTTATAACCTGCTGACTGCGCTGCAAAGCGGGTCGATGTGGCTGCTGTCGCTGGGTATCTACACGCTGATGCTCGCCATCGTCCGCACCGATCTGACGCTCTCACACCACCGCGGGCGGAAGCTGCCGCCGGACGCCCTGCCGCGTCACGAATCCCGCTGCTATCGGCGCGTCGCGTGGTCGCTGCTGGCGCTGAATGTGCCGATTGGCGGCTTGACGCTGCTGATGGTGTCGGGGCAATCCGTCTCCGCGCTGCCCGGCCACCTGATTTACCTCTCCGCGCTCTACACCTTCGTCATGATGTTTCTTGCCATCTCGAACCTGATTCGCTTCCGCAAGCTCGGCAGCCCGATTCTCTCGGCAGCGAAAGTGCTTTCGCTCGTCGCGGCGCTGCTGTCGCTGCTGACGCTGCAATCGGCGCTGATTGACCGCTTCGGCACGGCGCAGGGTTCTTTCCGGCTGATGATGACGCGGCTGACCGGCAGCGCGGTCTACGCGGCGGTGCTGATTATCGCCGTGTGGATGCTGCGCCGCCCGCTGACAATCAGCGCGAATGGGATTGAGGAGGAGTTGACTGCGCCATGAGCGGCAGGGGTTTCGCCTCTGCGGAGGCGAACCACTTGCTTCCAAAAGCGCACTGCATGGAGAAAATCAAAATCCCCAAAAGCAAAAAAAATCGCCATCGGGCAAGCAATTCGCTCCCGATGGCATTTTTCATTACGCTTTGACATTCCCCAAGCTCAGCGGCATCAGCACCACCAAGTGCGGCTGGCACGACAAATCCCCCGCCGACACCCGCAGCAGCGGCAGCTCCTCCGCTTTCTCCGGATACAGGCGCAGGAAGTCCGTCACCGGCGCAATCGGCCACGACGCATTCGCTTCCGTCTTGTAGTGCATCGGCAGAATCACCCGCGCGTGCAGCACATCCGCCACCTGCTTCGCCATATTCGCGTCCATCGTGTAGTACCCGCCGACGGGCAGCATCACGATATCCGCACTGCCCAAAAGCAACCGCTGCTCCGTCGTCAGCATGTGCCCCAAATCGCCAAGGTGCATCACCGTCAGCCCTTCCGCCTTCAGGCAGAACAGCAGCGTCTTGCCGCGCAGCTTCCCCTGCTGCTCATCGTGGTACGCCTCTATCGCCCGCACCGCTGCGCCGCCGCCGAGGTCAAAATCCCCCGCCCGGTCAATCACGCGCGGATGCCCCGGAATCGTCTCGACCGCGTTGTGGTCATGGTGCTGATGCGACACCAGCACCACATCCGCCGGATTCGCCGTCACGGGATAGCCGCACGACGCATCATACGGATCAGTGACGATGCGGAGGCCGTTGTCCAGCTCAATGACAAATTTTGCGTGCCCCATACAGCTGATAATCATGGATTTCCCGTCCTTTCTTCTGCCGCGCGGCAAAGGTACGGCAGCAAGCGTCCCGGCAGCGGATTGTGCGTCCGCAAGCGCGCTGCTAAATCCCGATGCAGCATACGGCAGTATTTCTCCATCGCCTGACCGCCCGCATCCGCCGATTTCAGCAGTGCCCGAAGCAGCATGCCGTCCGCCGTATCATCCGGATGGCGCGCAAGCAGCGACAGGCAGCAGCCGAGTTCACCCGGCGCGTCGGGGATTTTTGTCGGCATATCCGGCGGATTCGGCAGCTTGTCCAGCAGCAGCCAGCCGCCTTGCATCCACGTTCGCCAGCCGTGCTTCTCTGCCAGTCGGCAGAAATCCGCCGCGTCCGCCAAAAGCGGCAAATCCGTCGCGAAGAGCGCGTTCGCGTCCTCCGACCGCCGCAGCGCCGGACGGCGAAGCGTCGGCACAGTTGCCAGCATCTCCTGCAGCTCCTGCCGAAGCGCCGTCAGCATCCTTACTGCGCCCCCGTCGCGCAATAGTCAATGTGAATGGTGTGCATGGCGGTGAAGCGCCCCTGCACATCCAGCTGATATTCGAGGTGCACCATCCCGGCGTCGTCCGCCGCGCGGCACTTGACCTGCGTCGGGAACACCGCCATCGCCATATCCCCGAACGGCGTGTGATACGCGCCCTCAAAGCGCTGATCCTTTACGAACACCATCGTCGTGCCGTATTCGCCGGGACGGCTCATGGTCACGCGGTGCTCGGACAGCGACAGAATCACGTCGCTCGTCACCATCTCGCTGTCATCCTCCGTCGGCATGGACTCCTGATAGCGGATGAGATAGCCGCTGGCGGTTTTCTTAAGTTCTCCGCGGCAGAACAGCTGCATCGGCGCTTCCTGCTCGCCCTCTTCGTCGCGGATGGTGCTGACCAGGTTAATCAGCACGGGCGTTTTATCCTGTTTCTTCACTTCTGCTCCTCTCGGACTGTATCCGAACGTGTGGTTTGCCGCCTTTTGTCGGCGGCGCTTATAGTATAGCACATTTTTTCGCCTTGCACAATCACCGCGTTTGGCGTATGATAGAGGAAAGACACTTTTGTGGAGGGCAAAAGCTATGCTGCGGATTGGAGCACGGGCGAAAATCAACTGGACGCTGGATATTACCGGGCGGCGAGCGGACGGCTACCACCTGATGGACATGCTGATGCAGAGCGTGACGCTTGCCGACGAAATCACGCTGGAGAAGACGACCGATGGCATCATCACGCTGACGACGGGCGGCACGCCGCTGCTCCCGGCGGACGAGCATCATCTGGCGCTGCGGGCGGCACGGGCGCTGCAAAAGGCAACAAGCTGTCCGCTGGGGGCGCGCATTCATGTCGAGAAGCACATTCCCGTTGGGGCGGGCATGGGCGGCGGCAGCAGCGACGCGGCAGGCGTGCTGGTGGGGCTGAATCGCCTGTGGGAAACCGGGCTGACGCGGGCGGAGCTGGAAGATGTCGGCTTGACGCTGGGAGCGGACGTGCCGTTCTGCATCCGCGGCGGATTGACCCGCACCCGCGGCATTGGGGAAGCAATGGAGGCGCTCCCGTGCGGGCAGTGCTTCCCGCTGGTGGTGATTCAGCCGTGCAGCGGACTTTCTACGCGCGACGTATTTGCGGCATACCATGCGCAGGCGGTTTCGTTCCGTCCGGACAATGACGCGGCGCAAGCGGCTTTGGCGGATGGGGATTTGCGCGCGCTGTCCCCGGCGCTGGGGAACGTATTGCAGCCGGTAAGCGAGCAGATGCGTCCGTCGATTGCGGATGCGATTGCGGATTTGCGGAATTTCGGCGCGGCGGCTTCGCTGATGACCGGGAGCGGGTCGGCGGTGTTCGGCGCGTTCGAGACGGAGGAATCCGCAGACGCGGCGTTTGCGGCGCTGGAAAAGCGGTATGACAGGGTGTTTCGGTGCGAAACGTGCATGGAGAGCGTCATCGAACAAATTTGATATGCCAAAGCAGGTCGGAAGCGCGATTGCCTCCGACCTGCTTGCTTATTGACTCTTCTTCCACACCACTACGCCCGTGCCCGCTTTGAGGGCATCCGGCAAATCGGGATTCAGCCGCCGCAGCTTTTCCTGCGGCACGCGGTATTCCTTCGCCAGCGTCCACCAGTCCTCGCCGGTCTGGCAGTAGCACAGGTACAGCCCGTCGTCCACCTCATCTGCCGCTTCTTCCTGCACGTCGGTCAACAGATGCGCACTTTGCGTCTCCACGCCGTCGCAGGTCAGGCGGAGGACGTAGCGCAGTTCTACGCGGTCGGAGGTAATCGGCGTGGCTTCCACCTCATCCGCCGTCAGGGTCAGAATGCTGTCCGGCGCGGCAGAGACGGCAAAGGACGTGCGGAACGGCGTTTCCTGATGCACGGTCACGGGCGCGGTGTTCTCGTCGGTCATGTACAGCAGGGTGATTTCGAGCATCCCCTCGGTGTTCAAGCGGCTGCCCGTGCTGTCCTGCACGGTCATGATAGGCGTGGCAAACGCGGCAAGCATCCCGCGCACAGGGGGCGTGCCGTCGGGCAGGAGCAGCGTCGTCTTGCCGGATTCAGCGGCAGAGGCGCGCCTTTGCCCCGTGCGAATCACCACGTCGCGCCCGGAAAAGGTCAGCGCCGCACCCTGATAGGTGTACGCATCGCGCAGGACAGTCAGCTTCTCCTGCGTGTCCGCCGTCCCCTGCACGCCAAGGAGGACTTCCGCCCGCAGCGTCTTTCCCCCGTCGCCCGCGTCCTGACTGGCGACCGCGACATCACGCACGGTCACGCGGGCATCAAGCAAATCACCGCTTTCGCCGCTGAGTTCGAGCGTCTGGCTGAACGGTGCCTCATGGTGCGTGACGACAATCGGCTTGCCGGGCAAATCGCTGGCGTGCACCGCCGAAATGGTCACCGTGCCTTCCACGCCGATTCGCCCCTGTCCGCCCGTGATATCGCTGATTTGCGCCGCCGCGTCCGCGCAGAGCGTCTCGCGCACCTGCAAGCCCTCCGGCAGCTCAAATTCCTCCCGGAGCAGCGTATCCGCCTGTCCGCTGGCAACGGTTCGGCGCAGGGCAATCTCCTGCGTGGCGACTTCCGCGCCGCCCGGCGCATTCACCCCTGTGAGCACCTCCAGCGCCTGCGTGGACGCGCCGCGGGCATCCAGCTGCACAATCGCGCGCATATTCAGCCGCCCGCCCTGCACGGAGGCATCCACATGCTCCACCCGCGCCTGTGCCTGTACGCGACCTTTCGGCTGCGCGCCCGGCAAATCGCACTGGTGGATAAAGTCCGCCGTCGCCTCCACCACATGCACCTGATTCGGCGCGCCCTGCGTGTAGAGGACGTGGAAAATCACCTTGCCGGAGAGCGTCGCGCGGTCAGCCCCACTTTCGGCGCTGTCCACCACCGCCATCCCGCCCGCGTGCAGGACGTGCGTTTCCTCCCGCAGGCCGCCGGGCAGCGTAATTTCGCCTTCCACCACCGCCTGTGACGCGCCGTGTGCCGTCACCTGCTCCATCGTCACCGTTTCCTTCCGAAGCTGCGCATCCACCGCGTTTTCCTCCTTTCGGTTGTTCGGGACAAGGTATGCGCAATTCTCCCCCGGCAGAACGCGCAAGTTTCATGAAATTCTCATCTTTTGTGCTTTCCTTTTGCCCGGCAAGTGTGCTATAATAGAAAGGGTTGCTGTGTTTTGCGCGGTCACAGTGTATTTTTCAGGCGGCAAAGCGTATTTTTCCGCCGCTTCCCCTTGCGCATCCGCGCCGCTTTCCGATATAATGACAGCATCCCGCGATTGATTGAGGAGTAAGGAGACTTCCATGAGCAAGTCCAAGAAGAAAAAGGAAACCAAAGCGGTTATCGCCGGTCAGATTGCGTTCTGGGTGTCATTTCTGGGGATTATTTCTCTGCCGATTCCCGGCTTCTGGCGGTTCGTCGGCGGATTCGCCATTGCCTCCGGGCTGAAGAAGCTGATTGAGACGATGGCAATGCCGCTGGATGGGCTGCACACCGAGAATGGCGAGCGCGTGAAGGAAGAGCCGGTGATTCAGGTGGGTACGCCGGAGGATCAGCGCGCGAAGGAAGTTGTCGCCGGCGGGCTGGACTTGCTCAGCCAGATTGCCGCCGAGCGCGAGCAAATTGACGAGTTCGTGATGACCCGGCGGCTGAAAGACCTTGATGAATTGGTGCGCAAGATGCTGCAAACAGTCGTCGATGACCCCAATGAGGCCAGCCGGATGCGCAAGTTCATGAGCTACTATCTGCCCACGACGCTCAAACTCCTGCAATCCTACCGCACGATGAAAAACCGCGGCGTGTCGTACAGCGAGATGAACACAACGCGCGAGAACCTCATCCACGCGCTGGACATGATTCTGCAAGCCGCGCAGAAGCAGCTTGACGCCATGCACAAGGACGACATGCTGGACATGAGCGCGGACATGGACGTGCTGGAACAGATGCTCAAGCGCGACGGCTACATGGAGAGTGTGCTGTCCGAATCGCTGAAAGAGGCGAACCGGCAGCAGCAGAACGCGTCTGTCCCCTATTCGACGCAGCAGGCGGATTTGCACACATCCGGTACGGCGGCGGCGCGGCAAATGAATCAGGGCGCGCCCGTGCTGAAAATGCCGGAGGAGGATATTCCCGAAGCCGACCGGCAGCAGAAGAAGTTCTATCAAAATTAACAATTATCAATATATACAGGAGGATTTTCCCATGGCTGATCAGTTCCCGATGCTTTCCCTCACGCCGGATGTTCCCGATCCCGTCGCGCCGTCCGCAGCCCCCGCGCAGAGCATTCAGCAGCAGCCCGCCGCCGCCGCATCGACCACAGCTGAGCCGCTTGCCGTGCCGACCGCTGCCGCCGCGCAGCCGCAGGCCAGCGCCCAAGCGACCGCGCCCCGTCTCGACCAGAGCCAGCTGACCCCCGCCGAGCGCGCCGCGATTGAGGACTTCTTGACCAAGCTGGACATCACCAACCCTGACCATGTGCTGCTCTTCGGCGCGGATGCGCAGAAGCACATCAGCGATTTCTCCGAGAGCGCGCTGCAAGCCGTCCGCACGTCGGACACGGGCGAAGTCGGCAAGATGCTGGAAAACCTCGTCGTTGAACTGAAGGGCTTTGAGGCGGATGCGGAAGAACCCAAGGGCATCTTCAAAATCTTCCACAGTGCCGACAACCGCATTGAGCGCATGAAGGCACGCTATAACAAGGCGAATGTGAACGTCGAAAATATCGCGACCTCGCTGGAAGGGTATCAGGCGCAGCTGCTCAAGGACGTTGCCATGTTCGACCGCCTGTACGACCAGAACACGGCGTATTTCCGCCAGCTGACGCTCTACATCATCGCGGGCGAAGAGAAATTGCAGCGCGTGCGCGAGGGCGAACTGAAGGAGCTGATGGCGAAGGCGGCGGAATCCGGCGACGCGATGGACGCGCAGAAGGCGAACGACCTTGCCGCGCAGTGCGACCGCTTCGAGAAGAAGCTCCACGACCTGAAGCTGACCCGTCAGGTATCCATGCAGATGGCGCCGCAGATTCGTCTGCTGCAAAATAATGACAGTTTGCTGGTGGAACGCATTCAGTCCACCATTTCCAACACGCTGCCGCTGTGGAAGAACCAGATGGTGCTGGCGCTTGGGCTGCACCACACGCAGCAGGCGATGCAGGCACAGCGCGCGGTCACGAACATGACCAACGAGCTGCTGAAGAAGAACGCCGAGACGCTCAAAATGAGCACCATCGAGACGGCAAAGGAATCCGAGCGCGGCATCATCGACATCGAGACGCTCGTGCAGACGAACCAGAGCCTCATCGACACCATCAACGAAGTGATGACCATCCAGCAGGAAGGTCACACCAAGCGCGTCGAAGCCGAAAAGACGCTCTATCAGATGGAAAACGACCTCAAAAAGAAGCTGCTGGAAACGAAGATTTGATTTTCCCCCAAACCTCCCGGCAGGACGCGAAAAAAACGCCCTGCCGGGGTGTTTTGCTTCTTCTATCAGGTGATTTTGCCGAAATTTGCAGTCTTTTGCCACGCTGAATCGTTCTATTGAAAATCCGCTTTGCGCGCTGGAAGGAGGAATCTTCATGCGCATCATCGGTCTGACAGGCGGTATTGCCTGCGGAAAATCCACCATTTCGCTCACGCTGAAATCGCTCGGCGCTCTCATCATCGACGGCGATCAGTTCTCCCGCGCGCTGACGCAGCCGGGCGGGCTGGCCCTGCCCGCGATCCGCGCGGAATTCGGCAGCGAGGTTTTCCACGCGGACGGAACGCTTGACCGCCGCGCGCTGGGCAGCCTTATCTTCGCCAGCGACGAGCGCCGTCATGCGCTGGATGACTTGATGCAGCCGCTCCTGCGGGAGATGATTGAACGGGAAATCCTCCGCGCGAAGGAGGGCGGCGCGAAAATCTGCGTGCTGGACATGCCGCTGCTCTACGAAGCTGGGCTGGACGGGCTGTGCAACACGGTCTGGTGCGCGTCGCTCCCCCGCGAGACGCAGCTTGCCCGCCTGATGGCACGCGACGGCTTCACCCGCGAGGAAGCGGAAAACCGCCTGCGCAGCCAAATGGACACGGCAGAAAAGGCGCGCCGGGCGAACGTCATCATCCCGACAGACGGCACGATTGAAGAAACCGCCGCGCTGATTCCCCCGCTTTACGCCGCCGAACTTGCGAAGGAGGGTTCGTATGGAAAACACACCGCGTCCCAGACGAAGTGACCGCTATCAGGCGCAGGCAGCCCCATTCGCGCAGGAAGCGCAGCCGGTGACGCAGCATCCGGTGCAGCCGACGCGGGGCTATCCGCCGCAATCAAATTCACAGAATCCACCGCCCTCGCCTGTGCAGCAAGCCATGCAGCCGCGCTCTGCCGCGCCCGCGTGGTATCAGCAGCAGACAGGGTATTACACGCAGCTGCCGAATCAGCGTCCGCCGCAGCGTCCCGCGCCGCAAACGCCCGTTCGTCAGGCGCAGGCGCCGTATGGGGGCATGAATCCGGCGTATTCGCAGCCGCCGCAGCGCCGCACTGCCCCGCTTCCGACGCAATCCGCCGTGCCGCAGCGGGTAGAATCCGCAGAATCCGCCTCGACGGAAACTGCCGACCCGAATCGCCTGCCCCTTTGGCTGACGTGGACAATCGTCGGGCTATGCATCGTGCTGCTGGGGCTGCTGGCGGCGCACTACCTGATGCAGGCGTACCTGACGACGCGCGCCGAAGAGTGGGAAACCGCGCGGCAGAACACGCTGAGCTACTATCACGTCGTCGAGGGCGAAAGTGGAAATTCCATCACCTACCAGCCGCTGATTGAGCGCTATGCGGCGGAATACAACCTCCGCCCCGCGTTCGTCGCCGCCATCATCCGCAATGAAAGCTCCTTCCGCACGGATGCGGAATCGAGCGTGGGCGCGCGCGGGCTGATGCAGCTGATGCCAGACACGGCAGAATGGATTGCCGGGAAAATTGGCGACAGCAATTATTCCTTCGACCACCTCTACGACGCGGAAACGAACATCCGCTACGGCTGCTGGTACTTGAATTACCTGTCCAAGCTGTTCCGGGGCGACGCGGTGCTTGTCTCCTCCGCCTATCACGCGGGGCAGACGACCGTCACCCGCTGGCTGAGTGACAAGGGCATTTCGTCAGACGGCGTGACCATCCCCGTGGACAAGCTGCCGGACGGCCCGACCAAACAATACGCAGGGAGAGTGACGACATCCTATGGCATTTACGAAGCCCTTCTCTACCCCAACAAAAGCGCGGAAGCTGCTGGCGCTGCTGATGGCGATTCTATGTCTGCCCGTGCTGTCCGCGCAGGCGTCGCCAACCAGTGACGCACTGGTCATCGGCATCCAGAGCAGCAAGACGACGAGCCTGAATCCCCTCTTCCCGGTCGAGCGGGACATGCTTTCCATCTTCGACCTGATGTACGATTCGCTCATCACCATTGACGACAACTATCAGCCGCAGGCCGGTCTGGCGGAAAGCTGGACGCAGACCGGCAATGGCCGCACATGGACGTTCACGCTGCGGCAGGGCGTGCTGTTCTCCGACGGGACGGAAATGACGGCGAACGACGTCGTCGCGACGGCGAACTACATCATTTCCTGCGCCAAGGACACAAACCTGACGAACAAGGGATACTACGCCAATCTGCGCTACTTCGTCAAGGAAATCAAGGCACGGGACAACTACACGGTGGAGGTGCGCGCCGATCGGCAGTATTACGGCGTGCTGTACGCCATGACATTCCCGGTGCTGCCCGCAAGCGCACTGGAAAGCGCAAATCCCCCCGGCACTGGCGCGTACACGATTACGGCCTTCACGCCCTATTCCAACGGCACGAAGGGCAGCATGACACTCTCGCTGAACCCGTATTACAGCGGCAAGCCGCCGCAGTTCAAGAATCTCTATTTCGACCTGTACGGCAAGGACGCCGACGTGGTAAATGCGTACCAGTATTCCAACGTCGATGCCATATTTTCCCGCTCATTGTCCATTGCGCAGTACAAATCTTCCACCAACACGCTTGCCATCACCTACCGCACGAATCAGCTGGAGTGCCTGCTGCTGAACAACTATCTCGGCTCGATGACGAACAACATGCGCACGGCGATTCGCTCCTGCATCAACATTGATTCCATCGTCCAGTCCGTCTACATGAGCATGGTTGACCGGACGAACACGCCCATGATTCAAGGAACGTGGATGTACAACTCGAACTTGTCCTCCTACTTCCAAGTCGATTTGAACAAGGCGCGGCAGCTGCTGGAGGAGGACGGTTGGTACGACACCGATGGCAGCGGCTATGTGGACAAGCCCAACAAGAACAACGAAGCCGCCGACCTCACCTACAACATCATCACCTACGAAGAGCCGGACAACAGCGTGCGCGTGCAGGCGGCGAACATGATTGCCGACATGCTGGGGCAAATCGGCATCAAGGCGACGGTGGAGACGGTGTCGTACAGCACGATGCAGGAACGCCTGAAAGCGGGCAATTTCCACATTGCGCTGGTTTCCTTCGCGATGGACGTCTGCCCCGACCCCGGCTTTCTGCTGATGAGCGGCAACACCTGCAACTACGTCGCCTACCGCTCAAAGACGATGGATGCGCTGTTCAAGAAGCTGCGCACGCAGGTCACGCAGGCGGATTACCAATCCGTGCTGTACGACATTCAGGAGCAGTTTGCGAAGGACTGCCCGTTTATCTGCCTGTACTACCGCGGCGGCACGGTGCTGACGCGGCGGATGTACACCACCACCCGCGATGTGCGCGAGGGGCATCTGCTGGATGGGATAGAATCGTTCTACGACTGATTGATTCGTGCTTTCTGCGTAGAAGATTCTGCTTCATGCGCAGGGATTTCGCCTCTGCGGAGGCGAGGAGGGGGCTTTCCGCTCGCCCCCTCCACCCCTTCGGGCTGCACACCCATGTTTCTTGGATTTTATCGGAAGTTTTATGGTTAGGGTAACACCGCACAAATGAGGTGGTTGGCTGACGAATGGATTTTTCGTCAGATGCAAATGCAAATTTCGAAGGTTTACTGGCGGTAAATCGAGGAATTTGCATGCCGCAGATGGCGGAAAAGACATCGCCAGACGCGCCGCCGAATTGTGCGGTGGTGCCTTAGATTCTTTCACCCGTGAGCGTGTTGTTCTTCGCGCCCACAATCTTCACGCGGATGATTTCGCCCACGTCGCTTTCCGTGCCGGGGAATGTGACGGACAGCCCGTGCAGTCCGTGGCCGGACACATCCGTGTCGCTGCGGCGGCTGAGTCCCTCCACCAGCACTTCCTCTTCTGTGCCGATGAACCGCGCCATCGCCTTCTTCTGGCATTCCTCCTGTACCTTCAGCAGTTCCTGAATGCGGCGGGAGGACACGTCTTCCGGCACTTGGTTCGGCATTTTCGCCGCGCCCGTACCCGTCCGGGGCGAATAGATGAAGGTGAACGCGCTGTCATAGCCGACCTCGCGCACAAGCGACAGTGTGTCCTGAAACTGCTCCTCCGTCTCGCCGGGGAAGCCGACGATAATATCCGTCGTCAGGCCGATAGCCGGAATTGCCTCGCGCAGCTTACGCACGCGGTCAAGGTACTGCGCGCGGTTGTAGTGGCGGTTCATCCGGCGGAGGATTTCATCGTTGCCGTGCTGAACCGGCAGGTGGAACTGCGGCAGGATGTGCTTGGAATGCGCCATCACAGCAATCAGCTCGTCGGACAAGTCCTTCGGATGGCTGGTCATGAAGCGGATGCGCGGGATGCCAACATCATCCAGCGCTTTGAGCAGCTGGGCGAACGTGACGGGCGTTTGGAGTCCCTTGCCGTAGCTGTTCACATTCTGTCCCAGCAGCATGATTTCCTTCACGCCGCTGTCACGCAGCGCTTCCGCTTCCGCCACAATCGCGCTCATTTCGCGCGAACGCTCCCGCCCGCGCACATACGGCACAATGCAGTAGGTGCAGTAGTTGTCGCAGCCGTACATAATCGTGATATACGCCGCGTCATGGCGCAGGCGCTGCACGGGCAGGCCCTCGGCAATCGTGTTCTGCTCCTCCACCTCCACCACCGCGTGGTCGCTTTCCAGCGCTTTGAGCATCAGTTCCGGCAGGCGGTACAGGTTCGCCGTGCCAAACGCCAAATCCACAAAGCGGTACTGCTTCAAAATTTTCTCCGCCATGCCGGGCTGCTGAATCATGCAGCCGCACACGCCAATCATCAGCCGCGGATTCTTCTTGCGTACTTCCTTGAGCCACGTCACGTTGCCCAAGGCGCGGCGCTCGGCGTTGTCGCGCACGCAGCAGGTGTTAAACAGCACAAAATCCGCCGATTCGCGGTCGGCGGCTTCCTCCATGCCCATGTCGCGCAGCATTCCGGCGAGGATTTCGCTGTCGTGCGCGTTCATCTGGCAGCCATAGGTCACAACGTGGTAGCTCTTCGGGGCATCCGGCATCAGGCGAATCTGCTGAATATACTGCCGCTGCTCTTCCAGCTGTTCTTCTGAAATGATGACAGGCTTTCTGTCACTCATGGGCTTCCTCCTGTTTTGCAAGCATTTCCCGCAGCGGCGGACGTGACCGTTTGCGCGTCATTTCCACCAAGCCGAGGGAGGTCAAGCCGTGAATCACCGTCTTTACGCGGTCGGACGCGAACGCTTCTTCCAGCGCGTCCAGCACCATCTGCCGGTGTTCCGGGGTCTTCATGTCAATCATATCAATGATGATGATGCCGCTCAAATTCCGCAGGCGCACCTGCCGCGCAATCTCGCCGCACGCTTCCAGATTCAGCCGCAGCACGGTGTCCTCTAACTCGCGCTTGCCGGTGAATTTGGCGGTGTTGACGTCAATCACCGTCATCGCCTCGCACGGGTCGATGACCAGCGTACCGCCGCTGCTGAGCCACACGCGGCGCTCCTGCGCTTTTTTTAGCTGCGACTCAATTTTATAAATGGTCAGCAGGTTTTCAGGAATCACCTGAACCGGCGCAATGCCCGCGGCTTTTTCCGCCACTGCCGGGTCGTCCGTCACAATTTGGTCAATCCCGCGCGGGCGATAGTCATCCAGCACGGCTTCGAGCGTGCTTCGCGGCTGCATCAAGACGGACGGCACATGCGCGGTCGGCGCGGCGCGGCGAATCTGCTCCCACTGCTGGAACAGGCGCTCCGCTTCCGCCGCGAGTTCTTCCTCCGGCGCATTCTCCGCCGCCGTGCGCATCACCAAGCCGAAGCGCTCCTGCGCAATCGCCCTGCCCGTCTCCTTCAGCGCCTTCCGCTTGCCATCCTCCGTGATTTTGGACGACACGCCAATCATGCGGCTCATGGGCGTGAGCAGCATCGTCTCCCCGCACAGGCTGATGTCGCGCGTGAGGAACGCGCCCTTGACGCCCTGTGCTTCCTTGCGAATCTGCACAATGACCGCGTCGCCCGTTTTCGGGTAGGATAGCCCCGTGTTCTTCTCTTCCAGCGGCAGAAAGCCGTTTTTCTCCTGCCCAATATCGACGAACGCCGCCTTCATCCCCGGCACAATGCGCTCCACGCGCCCCAGCAGCACCGCTTCCGCCGTGTCGCCCTCCTGCGGGAAAAAGACTTCCGCCAATTGCCCGTCTTCCAATATGCCAATCAGCGGCTTTTCGCCCTGATGCACAAGCAATGTTCTCATAGGTTCTCCAAGGGCGTCAGTTCGCCGTTTTCATCCCGACCCAGCAAGCCGTTGCGGATAATCAGCGCATCCGGGGCGCTTTCCAGCCCGCAGAAGGTGCTAAGCGCACTTAACAGCATATCCGGCTTGCACGCCAGCGTCTCCGTCAGCACCATGACGGCATGAATCGCCGTGCCTTCGCCGGAGAGCGACACCAGCAGCGGGCGGATGTCCGTTTCCTTCATGCCGGATTTCGTGCGGCGCATGGCGAGAATGCTCGTCTGCTGGAGAAAATCAGGAATCGCCGCAATCATCTTGTTCGCCGCGTTCGCATCCTCGATTTGCAGCGTGTAGTCCGCCGCCTGCACGAGCGCCATCATCGCCGGGTGCTTGTCATCCAGCGCACGGGCGAAAGAAAGCTGCAAATCCGGCGGCAGGGCGCGGTTCATCTGCTGGAGGAAATCATCCGGCGACACCTCGCGCGCCATCGTCACATCCAGAATTTCCTTTTTTCCCGCCGCCCCGGTGGACAGCGCCGACGCGAACGTCAGCAGAATATGCGGATTATACCCATTGGAGTACGCCACGGGCAGCCCCGAACGGCGCAGCGCGCGCATCATCGCCCGCTGAATGTCCAGATGCCCGATGTGGCGCAGGCGGATGCCCTTTTCAAACACAGCCATTATCCGCAATATTTGCACACCCCTTTGAAGCGCTGCAGGCCGCAGCCGTTGCAGCCCTTGCGGCAGTCCTTGGTCGTCTGCGCCTTTTCTGCCTTTTCCTTCTCGCGCCACAGGAACTCCTTTGTCACGCCGCAGTCAATCACATCCCACGGCATGATTTCGTCCTTCTCGCGGCGGCGGTAGGCATAGAACGCTGGGTCAATGCCCAGCTCGGAAAACGCCTCGCGCCACATGTCGTACTTGAACAGCTCCGTCCAGCCGTCAAGCATACAGCCCTTCTGATACGCGCGGAGAAGCACCTGCCCCATTCGGCGGTCGCCACGGGCAAAGCACGCTTCCAGATAGCTCAAATCCGACTCATGATAATTGAACGTAACGCCCTTGATGCGCAGCTTCTCGCGCAGGTGGCTCTGTTTCTCGCGCACCATCTCCTGCGTGTCCTGCGGCTCCCACTGGAAGGGCGTGAAGGGCTTGGGCACAAACACGGACGCGCTGCACACCACGCGCAGTCCCTTCGCGCGCTCGCCCCTCGGCACGGCAAAGTACGCATCGACGACTTTTTTCGCCAAATCCGCGATGCCGTCCAAATCCTCGGTCGTCTCCGTCGGCAGACCCATCATGAAGTACAGCTTGACGCTGCTCCATCCGCCGTGGAAGGCGTCGGAGACTTTGCTCATCAGGTCTTCTTCGGTCACGCCCTTGTTGATGACGTCGCGCAGGCGTTGCGTTCCGGCTTCGGGCGCGAACGTCAGGCTGGTTTTCTTCTCCTTCTGCGTCGCCTCCAGTGAATCCTTCAGCACGCTGTCCAGGCGCAGTGACGGCAGCGAAATCGACACATGCTTCTCGTCCAGACGGCGAATTAGCTCGCGAATCAGCTCCGCCAGACAGGTATAATCGCCGGACGACAGGCTGGACAGGCTGATTTCCTCATACCCGGTCGTGTTTTCCAGCTGCTGCGCCAGCTCCACCAGATGCTCCAGACTCCGCTCGCGCACCGGGCGATACAGGATGCCCGCCTGACAGAAGCGGCAGCCGCGCGTGCAGCCGCGCATGATTTCCAGCATGATGCGGTCGTGGATAATCTCCATATATGGCACGGGGATTTCCGTGGGATAGAACGCCTTGTCCAAATCGGGGATAATCGCCTTTAAGACCTTTTCGGGCGCTTCGGGGCAGTTCGGCTTCATGGACGCAATCGTGCCGTCCGCGTTATACTGGACGTCATAGAGCGCCGGAACGTACACGCCGCGGATGGCGCACAGGCGCTTGAGGATCGTCATGCGGCTCGCGCCCTCTTCGCGCCCCTGCATGATGACGCGGTTGAGGTCGAGAATCTGCTCTTCGCCGTCGCCGACCATGAACGCGTCAATAAAATCCGCGAGCGGTTCGGGATTGAACGCGCACGGCCCGCCCGCAACGACAATCGGGTCTTCCTCCCGGCGATTTTCCCGCAAAAGCGGAATGCCGCCAAGCTCCAGCATCGCCAGAATGTTGGAGTAGCTCATTTCATATTGCAGCGTAAAGCCCACGACGTCAAAGGCGCTAAGCGGACTGCGGCTTTCGAGCGTGAACAGCGGAACATTTTCCTGCTTCATCAGTTCCATCATGTCCACCCACGGCATAAACGCGCGTTCGCAGAGCATATCAGGCTGCTGATTCATCGCGGCATAGAGAATCTTCATGCCCAGATGGGACATGCCGACCTCATAGGTATCCGGAAAGCAGAACGCAAAATGCAGCTTCGCGCTGTCCCACGGCTTGAGCTGCGTATTCATTTCCCCGCCGGTATAGCGCGTCGGCTTCTGCACCTGATCGAGCATCCGGGCGATGGCTTCTTGGTTGATTTCGGGTTGCAAAGTGGAAGTACCTCCTTAACCGTACAGCGCAGAATTCGCGCTCATTATAATGTATCATTTTTCGCGGTCAAGGTCAACTGTTTGTCGGATGAAAATTTTGCCGCCGCCTGATTTTTGGCAAAAAACAGCCGTTTTTTGGACTTGACAAGGCGCAGCACATGGCATATAATGGTTTTACAAAATCTGCACAGGAGGTTGTTTTCCATGCGCAACAAACGGATTCTGGCGCTTTTGGTGGCACTCGTTTCTCTGCTGACGCTGCTGCCCGCTGCTTCGGCGGCAAATGACGTGTACGTCGGGCAGACGTTCTACTTCGGCAACTACGAGCAGGATGGCAACCTGCGCAACGGCGACGAGCCGATTCTCTGGCGCGTGTACAGCGTTGATTACGGCAGCCGGACAGTCCGCGCGGTGAGTGAGTACGGGCTGGATTCGATGGTCTACAACCGCTCGACCAGCACCACCTCGTGGCACAACAGCACCATCCGCTCGTGGCTGAACAGCACGTTCCTCTCCTCCGCGTTCACGTCGGCGGAACAGGGGCAGCTGAACAGCGTGTACGTCAGCAATTCGTCGGACTATGTGTACATCCTCAGCCAGTGGGAAATCCAGCAGTATTTGGATACGGAACTGCTCTACGCCACGGAATACGCCCGGCAGTGCGGCGCGTACACCGCCAGCGACACGGGCACATCCTCCTACTGGGCGCGCGTGGACAGCACGTCGACCTTCGGCGTGTTCGTCGGCGCGCACGGCAGCTTCTACGACCACGGCAACAAGGTGACGGAGTTTGACAACGCTGTTCGCCCCGCCATCTGCGTCTCATTTGACGTGGCGCTTGGCCGCTGGACGCCTTCTTCCTCCGACAGCAGCAGCGGACTGCTTGCCATGTCCAACCGCCCGATTTCGACGCGCTCCGGCCCGTCAACGAAGTACGATGAACTGGGCACCTACTGGAACGATGGCGGCCACACGGTGACGGTGCTGTCCCGCGCGTCCGGCAACGATATCTGGTGGCTGGAAGTTGAATTTGAGTACAATGGCAAGATGGTGCGCGCCTACACGGGTGAGCAGCGCATCGACATTGACGTGAACCGTGTGCCGGATGAAAGTATACCGTTTGGCAACGGGCGCGTGACCTCCACCACGACGGCGTACTACGGGCCGGGCACGAACTACAAGCAGCATCAGCAGAAGATTTCCTCCGGCACGACCGGCGCGGTCATGGCGTGGGAAAACGGCTATGTGTGCCTGGAGTTCCAGCCGTCCGGGTCGTACCAGATTCGCCGCGTGTGGCTGCCGGAGAACGTGGTGTCCATCACCTATTATTGAGCCACGGCGATTATCATCACCATACGCACTCTGAAAAAGGCGGTTCAGCTTCATCGGCTGAATCGCCTTTTGGGTTATGTTTTCTTCCCGTGCCTGCGTCCCCCGGTCAGCAGCAGCCCGTAGCCGACCACACCCGCCAGCAGCAGACCGCCGGCGAAAATCAAGCCCGTCACGGCGCTGTGCTCCGGCACGTCCTCGCTGCCGGAAATGCCGCCAGCCGTATCGCGGGGCTCCAGCGCGTTTGAAATCACCTGCGCCAGCGGCAAAATCGTGTTTTGCAGGCGGATTGGCTCGGTCTCCCGCGCGCCCCAGAGCATCCGGATCGGCTCTTGCGCGTTCGCGGCAAAGTACACGTCCCGAATGAGCGTCGGGGCGGTATGGTCAAGCCCCGCCTTGACGGAGAGCGCGAAATTCTTCATCAACGCTTCATTATCGCCGCCGCGGCGGACAATCAGGCGGATTTTCGCCGCTTTCTCGCCGCTTAAAAGCGTGTCATACTCCGCGGAATTGCTGATTTCGTCCTGCGTGACGGTCAGCGGAAAATCCGCCTGTTCAGGATTCACCGTCACCAGCGCCGCGCCCTGATTCGCAAGCCCTTCCCGCAAATCCCGCACAAGCGCCGCGTCGCCCATCAGCCCGATGGTACGCACGGCACTGGTCACGGGCTGCGCCGTCTCGCGGGCAGACCACGGCACATCGGGCAGCGTCTCCGTGCCATCCTCGCGCAAGACCGCCTGCTGCCCCTCTACCGCAATCACCCGGTGGCGCGTGCCATCCGCCGTCAGCAGCACATCCCCGACGGCAGGGGGAACATCCAGCCACGCCAGCAGCGTCCCCTGCTCATCCGCCAAGCGATACGCCGATTTTTCCGCCGCCATGGCGGAACTGGTGAGCATCATCAGCAGCAGCAAAAGCAGCGTCAGAAGCTTCCGCATCCGCCGTGTCCCCCTTTCACGCCCGGCGGGGTCAGCAGGAAAATGGCGGTTCGGCGCACAATTTCCGCCAGCGCGGTGGATACGCTTGCGCACAGCAGCGCCGCATCCGTCCACGGCTGCACGTCCGCGCGGAGAACCCCTGACACGCCCGCTGCGCCCTGCGCGACGAGCAGCCCCATCAAGCTGCACAGGAGCATCCCGCGCCGGCTGACCCCCAGAAAGCACGCCGCCGCCCCGATGAGCATCGCGCACGCCCAGAGCGCATCCGCCTGCCCGTCCGACAAAATCAGCACAAGCAGCCCCATCGCCCCGGCAATCACGCTGCCCAGCAGCACGCGCACCAGCTCCCGGCGCGGGCGGATGGTCATCATCAGGCGCACAGAAGCCGCCGCCGTCACCGCCAGCCCCGCCGGATTCACCCGCGCCGCGCCAAGCCGGACATCCGGCATCAGCAGCGCCGCGAGCATTGCCAGCAGCCACGCGCCCGCCGTCCGCTGGCGAATCCCCAGCCGCTCCCACGCGCCGGAAAGCACGCCGGAGAACGTGAGCACAAGCAGAATGGTTGCCAGCAGCATCCCCACCGTCATGTTTTTCGCCTCCCTTTTCGGGTTCAGTATGCGCGCTGGAGGCGGTTTCATGCGCGGCGGAAAAAGATAGCGTCTTTTTGCGGAAAAACCCTGTCGAAACCCTTGACGATTCGCACTTTATTTGATAAAATTTTCATAGGGAGTGTTCTTTTATTTTATTACCTATTATTTATGGAGGCAATTATGAGCATCGACAATCAGCTTCTCTTCTGTTATCTGGAGGAGGACAATATCCAGCAGGCGTATTTTCGCGTCCGCCCGCTGCTGACCCCGGACGCTGACATCCGTCAGGAGGCGATGAACCAGTTTCCGGTGGAAGGCTGCCTGCGCATCGTCCCTGACCGCAACGAACAGCACACCTTCAAGAGCCGGATGCGCGACCTTGGGCATTATTGTCTGGTTGATTTGGCGAACCTGCCCGCCGAAGCTACAAAAATCCGCACAAACAAGAATTTCCGCCCTGACAAGGGGGAGCCGAACCAGTTTATCCTCTATTCCGACACCGTGCATGAATTGCCCGCGCACAGCTTTTATGAGGTGATTTCCGCCCCGGCGGATGATGCCGCGGTGGTGGCGGAAACGGCGATTACGCCCCTGTTCTATCTGCGCGCGGACAACGTGCTGTACGGGCCTGTGTGCAAAAATGACCCGGAAAAGCCGCAAAAGAGCAGTGGGATGGCGGGAATGCTGTTCACGCTGCCCTGCCCGGATGGCGTGGAGCGCACGATTCTCTGCCTGAAGGATGCGCCCACGGCGGTGCGTCCCGCGCCAATTCAGCGGCAGATGCGCCCCAAGCCCGTCCGCTTTGACCGCCCGTTGGATGCGGCAGCCGTTCCGGCAGCTGCGCCGAGTGTCGCGGCTGCCCCGGCTGACCCGATTGCCCCGGCAGACCCGGTCGCCTCGGCAGACCAGACCGTCCCGGCAGACCAGACTGTCCCCGAAGCACCCGCGGCGGAGAAGCCCGCGGAAAAGGCGGACGCGGCGGATGAATCCCTGCCCATCGGCGAAACGCTGAACATTCTGGACGAAACGAAGGATTTTGAAGAGACGCTGCAAAGCCTGAATACAGGCGTATCCGACAGTGCGAACCTTCTGCATCAGCAGCAGACGCGCCCGGTGAAAATGCCGCCGAGCATGATGAAAACCGGCCCGCTGACCGGCACGCCGCTCGTCCGCACGCCGCTGCGCACCTCCCCCCAGCCGAGCAAAAACCGCGTGCAGGAGACGGTGAGCAGCCAGTGGTACGTTGGCAAATACGAGCCGCCGGCGCAAAACCTGCCCAACGGCACATCTATGCGCCCCATTGACAACCCTGTGGCGGACGCGGTGAACGCCTTCCGCGCCGCGTGGCGGATGCCCGAAGCGCGCGAGCAGCTGATGGACTTCATGCTCTCGCTGGACGGGCTGCGCTCCAAGCTGGAGCCCCGCATTTGCAAAGACCGCAACATCACCGCGCTCCAGCGCGTGCTGCGCGACCGCCTGCAGGATTTGGAGGCGGAGCGCCTGACTGCCCTGTGCCAGTTGGACAAGGCACGCCGCGACATGGACGGCTTCAAGCAGGAAATTATTGCCGGCATGGCGAACCGCCTGCAGAAGGAAACGGGCAAGCTGGAGAGCGACCGCGACGCGTGCGAGGCGCAGGTGGCGTCGCTCAAGACCGAACTGAACAGCCTGACCGTGCAGCGCGATTCCCTGCTCAAGCACATTGACACACTGCAGAACGATGCGCTCCCCGCGACCATCTCGAAGCTGCTGGGCGACTTGCAGCTGAACATCCCGCTGACGGGTCAGCCGCTGCGCATGAGCCCCGTGAGCGGGCAGCAGGCGACGCTGGACGACCTGCTGGCACGCCTGACGGCTGTGTGCGGCAAGTGCGGGCTGACGCTGACAAAGAATCAGGGGATTGCGCTGCTGCTCCTGCTGGCGATGAGCGACCGCATCGGTATTGTGTCGCCCACCCCCGCGCCCGCCGCGACGCTGATCCGCAACATCGCCGCCGCAATGGGCTGGGAACGCAGCTTTGCGCACCAGATTTCCGCTGAACAGCGCCCGATGGTTGCCCTGCGCCCCGTGGACGCAACGCCTGTGCTGCTTTTGACGAGCTTGCCGAACTATGCGCCGATTTCCGGAATGCACAAGCTGCTTTTGTCGCGCAGCAGCATCGGTTTGACCCGCAACGCCGCCTACGACGCCGGGCAGTGGCCGATTCTGCCGCTCCCCGCGCTGCCGTTCATCCCGGAACTGCCGGCGGATGACGCCGCGCCAATCAGCCAAGCCGCGCTGACCGCCCTGCTGGACGCCACGAGTGTCGCCAAGACGTCGGACGAGGAAATTACCGCCGTGCTCTCCCCGATTTTCGCGATGGTATCGCCGCTTTCGGGGGCTGCGCGGGCGGAAATGTACCGCTTCATCCGCGTTGCCGCCGCCTTGATGGAGGGCGGGCTGCCCGTCGCGCTGGACTTCGCGATTCTGCTGTGGGTTGTGCCGATGGTCGACCGCACGAACCGGAATTTTGCGGATTTCAAGGCGCTGCTGGATGAATATCCGCTGTCGCAGGCGAAGCTGTAAGCGATAATCAAAACGCAGTCTGACGAGACGTGTCAGGCTGCGTTTTATTTTGTAACTTAACCCCAAAAGTTGCTTGGATGTCGAACCCGAAGGGGTCGAGGGGGCGATCGCAGACTTCGTCTGTTTTCATGCCCCCTCGTCGCCTCCGCAGAGGCGAAATTCCCTGCTGCATGACTGCAATACTATGCAGAAGCCGCATCAAAGTGATAGGCTCGCGGAAAAATCACGCTGGATTCTTCCGCTGCTCCCATCGCGTCAGCGGACGCGAAGTTGTTACTTTCTGGCGCGCCAGAAAGTAACCAAAGAAC
>ENA-UERG01000887-UERG01000887.1-human-gut-metagenome-genome-assembly--contig:-NODE-887-length-27542-cov-9.513126_pt1 | contig 27542 bp, 28 predicted proteins | sample MGYA00242954_ERZ507954 | MGnify/ENA primary metagenome ERZ507954 (study PRJEB26167, sample SAMN06115478) | human gut metagenome | host: Homo sapiens | place: China:Sichuan | collected 2015-01-21... | reverse complement strand
AAGTCACTGTCGTTCTCAAAATCGGTGGAGCTGCATGACAAGGTCATCGGGCATTATCTGAACATAAAACACTATCAGTAAGTTGAAGTCATTACCCCATTTTTCGCGGATGAGTTTACGGGCGATTTCGCCACCGATTCCGCCTGTTGCGCCCAGGATGAGTACCTTGTTTGTGTTTTTCATTGTCTTACCTCTGCCGGATGTCTGCTTGACATCGTAGTGTCTGTGCGAGCTAAATGTAATTGCATGACATCAGGCAGCAGGTATGCATTTTTGTATGAATCTAAATATTCCATGGGAATGGTATCGAACCTTCCTGGCGGTGATGAAAGAAGGTTCCCTCTCGGGGGCAGCACGCATGCTTGCCATCACCCAGCCCACTGCGGGGCGACACATAGCAGCGCTGGAATCCGCCCTTGGCCTGGTTTTGTTTACACGTTCGCAAACGGGCCTGCAGCCTACGGATGCGGCAGTCGCGCTGCAAGGCCATGCGCAAGCGATGGAAAACACGGCCAGTATGATTGAGCGTTCGGCTGCCAGCTTCAGTGCCCACTCCGCCGGGTTACATGGCGTGGTTCGCGTATCGGCGAGTGAAATCATCGGCACTGAGGTGCTGCCACCTCTGTTTGCACGAATTAAAGAAGATTATCCGCAGCTTACCCTGGAACTGGTGATCTCTAACCGAATGCAGGATTTATTGAACCGGGAAGCGGATATTGCGGTACGCATGAGCACACCGGTGCAGGAACAACTGATTGCGCGTCGGTTGGGCAGTATTGAAATTGGTTTGCATGCCTCGCCGTCTTATCTGGCACGCCACGGTACGCCGGAGAGTATTGACGCGTTGTTCACCCATACGCTTGTGGGCTTTGATAAAACGACGCCCTTTATTTTACAGGCACTGAAACACTTTCCTCAGTTGAATCGTGAACGCTTTACCGTACGCACTGACAGCGATGTGGCGCAATTGAACCTTATCCGCGCAGGTGCGGGTATAGGAATGTGTCAGGTTCAACTGGCATATTTCCCTGTTCCGTTGGAGCGAGTGATGCCTGGTTTCTTTGCCTATCATCTCGACACCTGGCTGGTTATGCATGAGGACTTGCGCCACAGTAAAGCCTGTAAAACGGTGTTCGATATTCTCGCCGCGGGCTTACAGACATATATCAATAATGCAGGTATGTAACAATCCCGTCGCGATTGCCGCGCTGCTGTTGACCGTAATGGCGGGCTTGAGTTCGCCCCGAACAGGATGATGTCGGCGCCGCCTTTTAACCGTTCTGTCCCGTTGATTAAGACACCTCAATTTACGTATTGCTTTGATCATTAGTATGAACAGCTTCAAACCGTGAATGTGATACTCACCACAGCCTGAATCACAGCCCGGAGATGAAAATGTCCCCGTTTCCGGGCGCACCCCCTATCTCTCTACCAGGTGGATATACAGCGAAACAGGTATCTGCGGCGCTGCTCTGTTATGGTGCGAAAAATTGCACCATGCACACTCTCCTGACAATGACCTGCCGATTACTCAAGGTTTATGTGCAATGTGCACACTTCGTTGTGTTAACTCTGCCCGGCTATTTTTGGCATACCTCTTGCTATTTCTTGCATAGCCATTCAGATAGCCACTCAGAGATTTCACAATGTCAAACAGCAATGATTTTCCGCTCGTCGAAGCGCCCGCCTCCGGACGTAAAGGCGTATTTTCGATCTCCATGGTTTTGTTCAGCTTTACTTTTTTTACCGGCACGATGTTCGCAGGCGGCAAACTTGGCGTCTCCTTTTCTATCGTCAATCTTTTATGGATTGCGGTTATCGGTAACTTTTTGCTGGCCCTCTACGCCGCTTCGCTCGGCTGGATTGCCGCCCGTAGCGGGCTGAATACCGTACTGATGGGCCGCTTTTGCTTCGGAGAAATCGGCAGCAAACTCGCCGATTTTATTCTCGGCTTTGCCGAACTGGGCTGGTACGCCTGGGGGACCGCAACGGTCGCCATCTCACTGGTCAAAATCCTCGCCCTGCCCGCCGCCATGACCATCCCGCTGATGATCCTGTTCGGCATCCTGTTCTGCGTCACTGCGCTGGTGGGTTACAAAGGGCTGGACGCGCTGTCTCGCGTGTCGGTGCCGCTGATGTTTATTCTGCTGGTGGTGTCGATGTACCTGGCCGCCAATCACGCCGGTGGCTGGCAGGCGATGACCAAAATTGAACCGGGCGAAACCATGACCTGGTCTGCGGCTATCACCATGGTCTTTGGCACCTTCGCCAGCGGCGCGACCCAGGCAACAAACTGGACCCGGTTGGCCAATTCCAGCCGCACCGCTATCGTTGCCAGTATGAGTAGCTTTCTCATCGGTAACGGGCTGATGATTGTTGCCGGAGCGTGGTGCGCTATCGTCTATCAGCAGGCCGATATTGTGGAAGTGCTGATTTTGCAGGGGTTGTCGATCGCCGCGGTGGTAATGCTGTGCCTTAACCTGCTGACTATTCAGGGGCCGACGATTTACAACGTCTCGGCCGCCGCCTGCCATCTGCTGCGCAGCGAGCGCCGCCGTACCCTAACCGTGGTCGCCGCTGGCGTCGGCATTGTGCTGGCGATTGGCGGTATGTATGAAATGCTAATCCCATTCCTCGTTCTCCTGGGCAGTATCATTCCGCCCATTGGCGGCGTGATCCTTGCCGACTACTGGTTTTATCGCGGCGGTCGTTATCCTCTGCTGCAAACGGCCCGTTTGCCGCGCTTCAACTGGTTGGGACTGGGCGCCTATGCCGTGGGCGCAGTGGTGGCGTATCTGTCGCCGTGGATCGCCCCATTGGTCGGCATTACCGTCTCCGCGCTGCTCTACATCGCCCTGACGCGTCTGAGCAAACGTCAGCCCGCCGCTGATTCGGTCGCGGAGCAGTAGTTATGAGCCTGACGGTCAGCGAAATCCTCGCCCTGGAGGAACTCTCCCCCATGCGCCTGCGTGCCGGTAAACAGGGGCTGCAACTGGCGGTTCGCTGGTACTACGTGGCGGAAAATGAAAATATCGCCGAATGGATCATGGGCGGGGAGCTGGTCTTTATCACCGGCATCAACCATCCCCGCGATGAAGACAACCTGATCCATTTACTGATGGAAGGCAAACAGCGCGGGATAGCCGGGATGGTGATCCTCACCGGCGATGCGTATATTCAGGCGATCCCCCCTCGCCTGATCGCACTGGCCGACGAGCTGGGCATTCCGCTGATCGAACAGCCCTATCTGCTAAAGATGGTGATTGTCACCGAACGCATCGGCACTGCGCTGGTGCGCAGTGAAAATGCCCTGCAATCGCAGCGCGATATTCTGTTGCAACTGTTAACCGGCGATTTTCCCGATCTGCACATCCTGCAGCAACGAGCTATCCACCAACAACTGGATTTTAGCCGCCCCCTGCGGGTAGTGGCATTGCGTCTTGAGGGGATACAAAACCTGTTTCGCCAGTTTCCACCCGGGCAGGCCGAGGCCTGGTTACAGCAGGCGCGACGTACCATCCGTCAGCGATTGCAGCAGCAGCTCAATCAACAGGAGAACCCCTTTCCGCTGGTCGAGCGCAGCAATATGTTTATCTTCCTGCTGCCGGATGAGGACGGTGAGTTTTATCAGCAGAAAAAGTGGTTAGCACAGTGGCTGCTCGCGCTGGCGGAAGGTGACGACAGGCTGTCGCTACTGTGTGGCCTTTCCGCTCGGGTGCAGCAATTACAGGACTATCAGCGCGCGCTGTCGCAGGCGCGTCAGGCCCTGGATCTTAGCGATACTCTGCGCCCGGCCCAGCGCATTACCGACTATCAACAACTGGGATTTATCAAGCTCCTCTCTGCCATCGGCGACCCTGCGCTGCTGAGCGATTTTATGCACGACACCCTTGGCTGCCTGATAGAACGCGATCGCAAAAGTCCGTGGCTATTGATGGAGACGCTGGAAACACTGCTCCAGGAGAACGGGAACGTGGTCAGAGCAGCCGAGCGGCTTGGCATTCACCGCAACACGTTACATCAACGCATCCAACGTATTGAAAAGCTGACCAGCTATCCGATTAGCCATCCGCAATTCCACCTCAACGCCTCGGTCGCGTTAACGATCTGGCGTATGTCACAAAACCATTTACGGGAATACTCATGAAAATTATCAACGCACGCCTGCGCCATAAAGAATCGCTTTATACCCTCGACTTAGATGACGGCGTGATCAAGAGCATCACTCCGCAGGCCGCCGTGCAGACGGCTGACGCCAGCGATATCGACGCGCAACAAAAGCTGGTTATCCCGCCGTTCGTCGAGCCGCATATCCATCTTGATGCCACCCTGACCGCGGGCGAGCCGGAGTGGAATATGAGCGGCACACTGTTTGAGGGTATCGCCCGCTGGAGCCAGCGCAAAGCGAGCGTAACGGTTGAAGATACGCGCCAGCGGGCGCTGAAAACCATCGGTATGTTACGCGATAACGGCGTGCAGCACGTGCGCACCCATATTGATGTGACCGATCCTTCCCTGACGGCGCTTGAGGCGATGCTGGCAGTGAAAAAGGAGGCGGCCCAGCTTATCGACCTGCAAATCGTCGCCTTTCCGCAAGAAGGCATTGAATCCTTCCCCGGTGGCCGAGAGCTGATGACGCGCGCTATCGAGATGGGCGCCGACGTGGTGGGCGGCATTCCGCACTACGAAAATACCCGCGATAAAGGCGTCAGTTCGCTGGGCTTTTTGATGGATCTGGCCCAGCGCCATGGCTGTCTGGTCGATGTGCATTGCGATGAAATCGACGACCCACAATCACGCTTCCTGGAAGTGCTGGCGGAAGAAGCCCGGGTGCGTGGGATGGGCGCACAGGTCACCGCCAGCCATACCTGCGCCATGGGCTCTTACGATAACGCCTACTGCTCGAAGCTGTTCCGCCTGCTTAAAGCGTCGGGCATCAACTTTATCTCTTGTCCAACCGAAAGCATTCACCTGCAAGGACGCTTCGACACCTGGCCGAAACGTCGCGGCGTAACACGGGTGGCAGAGCTGGACCGCGCCGGGATCAACGTCTGTTTTGCGCAGGACTCCATTCAGGATCCGTGGTATCCGGTGGGCAACGGCAACATCATGCGTATTCTCGATGCCGGTCTGCATATTTGCCACATGCTGGGATATGAGGATTTGCAGCGCTGCCTCGATCTGATTACTGATAACAGTGCCCGTGCGCTGTGCTTAGGTGATAACTACGGCATTGCCGAAGGGCGCCCGGCGAACCTGCTTATCCTAGATGCGGAAAATGACTACGATGCGGTGTGCCGCCAGGCCAAAGTGCTGACCTCTGTTCGTCACGGTAAAGTCATCATGCAGCGCCAGCCGGAAGAGATTTGCTACCCGGTCTGACACGTTCCCCTCGCCCGGCCGGTTAATCTGTCGGGCCTGGTAAGCATCACCACAGCCGCTGGTTTTCATCATCGCGCAGATAAGGATCATGCGGCTCGCCTGCCAGGCAGTCACTCATCGGCTTTTGCATCTGACATCATAACAATACGGGTAGCCCTTTTCGCCATGGCCCGTAAAGGGTGAATTTTTACGCCCGATTTCTGTTTCCGGTAGTGATGGGTATTGGTGACAACGTTAAACGGCACGACCTGATCTTTCATATGTCTGTTATCACGCAGCAGAGAAGCGGGTAATGGTGCCAACTTACTGATTTAGTGTATGTTGGTGTTTTTGAGGTGCTCCAGTGGCTTCTGTTTCTATCAGCTGTCCCTCCTGTTCAGCTACTGAAGGCGTGGTGCGTAACGGTAAAAGTACTGCCGGACATCAGCGCTATCTCTGCTCTCACTGCCGTAAAACATGGCAACTACAGTTCACTTACACCGCCTCTCAGCCCGGTACGCACCAGAAAATCATTGATATGGCCATGAATGGCGTCGGATGTCGCGCCAGTGCACGCATTATGGGCGTTGGCCTCAACACGGTTTTACGTCACTTAAAAAACTCAGGCCGCAGTCGGTAACCTCGCGCATACAACCGGGCAGTGATGTGATTGTCTGCGCTGAAATGGACGAACAGTGGGGCTACGTCGGTGCTAAATCACGTCAGCGCTGGCTGTTTTACGCGTATGACAGGATACGAAGGACGGTTGTGGCGCACGTCTTCGGTGAACGCACTCTGGCCACACTGGAGCGTCTTCTGAGCCTGCTGTCGGCCTTTGAGGTCGTGGTATGGATGACGGATGGCTGGCCGCTGTATGAATCACGCCTGAAGGGAGAACTGCACGTTATCAGCAAGCGATATACGCAGCGCATTGAGCGGCATAACCTGAATCTGAGGCAGCATCTGTCAAGGCTGGGCAGGAAGTCACTGTCGTTCTCAAAATCGGTGGAGCTGCATGACAAAGTCATCGGGCATTATCTGAACATAAAACACTATCAGTAAGTTGGAGTCATTACCGTCGAAAGCAAACAAAACAGCAACGAACAACTCTTTAATAAAAGTAAAGCCTTGAAAAGAATTGAAGAATTACAGGGCGAACGAACCAAAATTATCCGTAAAGAGATGGTGCTGGCCGTCGTTGGGACCATGAAAGCCGGAAAATCAACGACCATCAACGCGATTGTGGGAAAAGAGATCCTGCCAAACCGCAATCGGCCAATGACCTCAATCCCGACACTCATTCGCCACGTGCCGGGTAAACATACTCCAGACCTTCAGCTAAACAATATCGACCCTATCCATCAGTTGTTGAGCGCGCTCAAGAAAAAGATTACAACTGACGAAGGCAAAAAGCGTGTACTTGAACTCGATAAGGATCAAGAGAAAAGTAAGTTATTGCGAATTGCCATGGATGATAATTGGTTAAAAAATAGCTACGCTGGTGAAGCTGAAATTTTCACCTGCCTCGCCTCGCTGAATGACCTGGTGCGTCTGGCAACCGCGCTGAATGTCGAATTTCCGTTCGAAGCCTATGAAGAGGTTCATGAGCTTCCGGTAATTGAAGTTGAGTTTAGCCACCTGACGGGAATGGATGATAGCCATGGAACATTGACCCTGCTGGACACCCCAGGTCCCAATGAAGCCGGACAACCCCAACTCCAGGCAATGATGCGCGATCAGTTGCAAAAAGCGTCTGCGGTACTGGCGGTGCTGGATTACACCCAATTAAATTCCGAAGCCGATCAGCAGGTTCGCGCAGAATTGAACGATATTGCAAACGTGGCGGCAGGCCGTTTGTTTGTCCTGGTCAATAAATTCGACCAGCAAGATCGTAACAGCGATAACGCTGAGACGGTCAAGCAGAGCGTGCCCGCCATGCTTAAACATGACGTCCTGAATAGCGAGCGCGTTTACCCTGTCTCCTCTCGCCATGCATATCTGGCTAACCGCGCCCGCAGCGTGATAAGCCAAGCCGGAACGCTGTCTGGTCAGGAAGACTGGGTGAAGGATTTTGCGAAACTGGCCTTTGGTTTATCCTGGGAAGAAGAGGATCTTACGAGTCTGGATGATGTCAGGAGAAACGCCGATAAAATCTGGCGTCGTTCACTTTTTGATAAGCTCATTACCGAAGTGATTCAGGCTGCGCATACTAAAGCGGCAGCACTGGCCGTCGATTCTGCCGCAGCCAAGCTGGTTCAGAACGCAGAAAACGCCAATGAATATCTCTCGGTGCGTCATCAGGGTCTGTTGACCAGCATTCAGGCCTTACAAAATCAAATCAACGGCTTGCTTAGCGATATCGATAATATAGCCACCTGCCAGAAAGAGGTCGACGCCGAGGTGAAACGGGCCATGAAAGGCATCACGCGTGAAACGGACGCATTGCTTGAACAGGCCGAGAAAACGCTGAGCAAAGACCTGAATGAATACTTCAAAAATGGAAAACGTCAGGAGAAAGAAGCATTCGGGATCGATCAACCGAAGGAATCAACAAGTCTCACGATCTTTGGAACGTTCTTTAAGACGCTGACCGGTACTACCCAGCCACGAGAGCGTGATTTCGATCCGAACAATCCGGAAATGAAGTTTAGCGCGCGTTCTGATGCCGAAAGATTCATCCAGCAAATCGAAGACTCCGTCACTAGTTTGCTGGCAGAGACCGAAGAAAAAATTAAACCGACGCTGACAGAGATCGTTGTCGGCATCGAAAAAAGCTTCCATGGCAACGCGATCAAGGCTGTGGAAAAAATCGCCCATCAAATCAATACTCGTCTTGAAGACGATGGCTTTGCGGTCAATATTCGCTTCCCTAAAGTAAGCCAGCTACAGACTAATCTTTCTATCAGAACTCGTATGGCCAGTCTTCTGGAGGAAAAAACCTTCAGTGAAACCAGACGTCGCCGTACGAGTGGAGTATGGGGAACGGTGTGTGGGTGGTTTAAAACCGATGACTGGGGCTGGGAAGATTACAGCGTTGATGTCACCCGTAGTGTGGTAGATATTCGCAAGATTAAAACTGCCGTGAAAAAACAGACTAAAGAGCATTTTGCAGAGTTAAACGAGACCATCGAGGCGAGTATCAATCAGCCTATATTGGTCGAAATTGAATCATTCTTTGGAGCCTTTAAAAGTAAAGTGGAGCAGTTGCGTAATACGCTTATCCAGAGCACCGAAGATCATAAAAATTGCCAGAATGAGCAGGAACAGCTGACACTGCGCCTAAGTGAGCTAAAAAAACTCACACCGGAGATGATCCGTGACGGCAAAGCGCTCAAAGAAGAACTGGAGCCGATGCTGTGATCACCTCCTTTCAGGAAGCACTTCCAGACAATGAGGCATGCCAGATCCTGGCATGCCTGCCGGAAAAGTTCATTGTTGATTTCGCCAACGGTATCGATATCACACAAGATCACCTTCGGGTACAGAAAAACCGCAGCTTCTTTATGCGAGTGAAAGAGGGGCTCAGCGGTCAGTCTTCCGCCCGCCAGCACGCAATTAATAGCGCGCTGGCAGATAGTGTTGAGGCCTCACTGACGTGGCTCACCGAACTCACCTCCTCGCTGGCCACCACCAACTATGCTCTGACGCAGGTGAATGATAGAGTGACGTCTCTGGTTAGCGATACCGCTACGCTCGCGCACTATTCTGCCGACACCCGTGAGCAGCTTAACGCACTGTCTTTGCAGGTGAACCAAAAGCTGAGCCACCTCGAGCAGCATCTTCATCGCGTCGATATGCTGCAGCGGGGCCAACTGCATCTTGACCAGATATTTTCCAGCTGGAGCGCCGGGCGGTACTCTGCCCTGCCGTTTGCCGGACGTTGCTATGTCGCACTTGAGGAACTGCGCTGGGGAGCATTCGGCGATGTGATACGCCATGGTGATACGCATCAGGCAAACCAGATGATCGACATTCTAAAAAACAAGGCCTTAGCCCAACTCGCCGCAGACCACGGTAGCCTGGCGAGCGCACGCCACGACACTTACAGCTGGCTGTCATGGCATGCAGGCCAGATACAGCAAAATGACTGGCCAGAGACGCTCAACTGGATGGCTGACTGGTGTACTAAAGATGCACATCCCGTTATCTGGTCTGCAACCCAGAAATACGACGATTTACCATTACGTATGCCGCGTCTGTGTTCAGCAGAACGCATTGCTACCAGCATGGTCGATGAAATATTCAGCCGGGAGGCCGCATGAGCCAAACGATGAAATTAGGTCTGGCGCTTTCCGGTGGTGGGGCGATAGGTGCTTATGAAGCAGGCGTCGTCAAAGCGCTTGCGGAGTCGGGAACCGACGTCCATATGGTTTCCGGCGCGAGTATTGGCGCGTTGAACGGCGCGATTATCGCCTCTTCTTCAGGGCTGTCGCAGGCGGCGGAACGGATGGCTGAAATCTGGGACCATCTGGGTAATAGCACCGTTTTGTCGGTTAACAAATCAGCCTATTTTTCGCTGCTGTTGCAGTTTGGGATCGGAATGGGGCTCTCCCCAATGCTCAGCAAGACGGGAAGTATGCTCAGTACGATCCTTAATCGTGCGGCGCTGATCACCGGTACGAAAGGCTTTGAAAATCAGCCTTTGCTCTCGGATCAACCCTTGATTGCCCTGATGGATCGTTATCTGGACATGGATGCCCTTGCGGTCGGTTTACCCCTTTTCGTCTCGTTATACCCTACTGAAGGCGGAGTGCAGGATATTATCAACTGTATTGCCGCCGAACTGGGTCTGGATTCAACGCGCGATTCCGAATTTTATCATGTGCAAAACCTCCCCCCAGAACAGCAAAAAGAGGCGCTAATGGCCTCGGCGGCACTGCCGTTGTTGTTCAAATCTCGTGAAGTCAACGGTACCCATTATAGCGATGGCGGAATGGGCGGCTGGGCGAGTTTGCAGGGCAATACGCCGGTCACGCCCCTCGTGGAAGCCGGTTGCAACATGGTGATCGTCACCCATTTGAGTGATGGATCGCTGTGGGATCGTCAGGCCTTTCCTGATACCACGGTGCTGGAAATCCGACCGCAGCGTTCATTACGCCGCAACGATGGGGCGCTGGGAGGTGCAAAAGATCTGCTGGGCTTTACGGCGATGCATATTGATTCGTGGATTGAACAGGGTTATCACGACACCATGAGCGCCCTAGACAGCGTCCGTAAACCGCTTCAGGCACGACGCACTCTACAACTTTCCAGTACCGCGCTTGAAAGCAGTCTGGCAGAGAATACCACCGCGGATTCGGTCTTAAAAAACGCAATATCCCGACTTAAAGATGGCATTCAACGCTGAGAACTGATCCGGATCTGTGTTCGTCTTTCCTGTTGGCGCTGGATCAGCTATCACCTCGACAGGCAGTTTAGCCGGTGATGATGAAAATTTGGTCGCTGTCGGGAGGTGACGTGATGTGCGGCCTTCACTCTGCTAGAGCCGCAGCCATTTGAAGATGACGTTATCATTGACGCCGTTTTCACGGGCAATCTGAGCAACGTAGGCTCCGGGACTGGGAAGCCAGTTCAACCATACGGGGCTTGAAGTCATTCGAATGATTCTTACGAGGTTCTTTTCGTCAGGATTGGGATTCCATACTTAGATGTCCGTCTGTAACAGGTGGGCGTCTAAGTAACCAGCACAGGCTTAATAGCTATATATAGCGCAGAGTTTACGCTTACGAATTTCTTACGACACTTAACCTGCTCCCCGTATTTTCACACAGACTGCTGTTAGTTACTTCCGCTTTTGGCTGTGAGTTCAACGGGTCGATGCAACGCTATCCTTAATCAAGGGGGACGTTGTCATGAAACGAAGAACTCGGATTAACTACACGCCAGAGCAGAAGGCAATTATCTGGGACAGATATAAGCAAGGTGATTCTCTACATGATATCGCCAGAATGTTCGACAGATATCATTCTTCCATTATGCCCACTATCCACCAGACAGGCGGCTATCGTCCTCCCGTGCGAAAACGGCACCGATTAGCGCTTTCGCTTGATGAAAGAGAGGAGATATCCAGAGGGCTGGTAGCAAAACTCAGTATCAGGGATATCGCCGCCAAATTATCAAGAGCGCCCTCAACGATTAGCCGCGAGGTCAGGAGGCACGGTGGTGCAAAACAATACCGTGCAGCAAAAGCCGATGCTACTGCGTGGGAAAATGCACTGAGACCAAAACCTTGCAAGCTAATTGAAAGCCCCGCATTGTGTAAAATCATTGCAGAGAAGATGCATCAGGACTGGTCGCCGGAACAGATCGCCGGTTGGCTGAAACGCTGTTATCCGGATAATCAGGAAATGCATGTGTCACACGAAACGATTTATAAAACGCTTTTTATACAAACCCGGGGAGCATTAAAAAAAGAGCTGCAGCAATGCCTCAGAAGCGGAAGAGCAGTGCGTAGATCCAGAACGTCATCGCTTAAAGGGAAAGGATTAGGGTCAATCCCGAACACGATACCTATCAGCGAAAGGCCACCAGAGGCGGCTGACAGAGCCATCCCAGGTCACTGGGAAGGTGACTTGATTCAGGGCTCGAAAAACTCCTATATCATCACCCTCGTAGAACGTCATTCTCGTTTTGTTATGCTGGCGAAGATCAGAGACAACAAGACCATAACGGTTATATCTGCACTCATCAGACAAGCCCGGGAATTACCTGCTGAGCTTTATAAAACATTAACTTGGGATCGTGGCGCTGAAATGACCAGCCACACACGATTTACTATAGCGACAGACATTCAGATTTATTTTTGTGATCCTCAATCTCCCTGGCAACGTGGCTCAAATGAAAATACGAACAGATTGCTCAGACAATATTTTCCAAAAGGAACTGACTTATCGGTTCACAGCCAGCAAAGACTTAACAGTGTTGCCAGACAGCTCAACGAAAGGCCGAGAAAAACGCTAGACTATGAATCACCCGCAGAACGGTTCAATCAATGTGTTGCATCCATCGGTTGAACTCACAGCACAAAGCAGACGTTAAGACTTACAGCATCGGGAAACTTCTGGATGCCGCGTCAGCGGCATGGAGGCGCCAGATGAGGTTACATGTGTCTGTGGAGTCAAATGGCGCCGAAAGCCCGGCGTAGCCGGTTACCGGGCTATAAATTATGCCACCCTACCCCCTGCCCTGATTAGCCTTAACCCGCTAACAGCAATGAAGAAGTCAAAGTAATCCCTTTTAACCCCGGTGAGCGGGCTTTACGGCGTTTACGACGTAAAGGGCGTGATTTCCGGGGCCTTAGCGGCGGCAGCTTGCTGCTGACGCTTAGGGGGATGTTCATCAACTATTTCAGCGACACCAGGGAACTTAACACGGTAGCTGCAAAGCCCTAATCCCGCTCACCGCCACGCAGCTGCCGTACGTCCCCCACGGGGGTGCGCAGTGCTGCGCGCGGGAACGGCGGCCCGTCTGCGGGACGCGGCGCCGTACTGCGCGTTAGCGGCCGCACGCGGCCGGTTACGGGGGACACTCCGCCATACGACCAGCGACCCGCTGAGCTGCACAATCCACAGATAACACAAGCTACATACATGTCGATATGGGAATCGGCCCACCTTGCCGGGCGCCGGTGCCGTGTGGAAATCCGCCCACCTTGCCGCGCGCCGGTGCCGTGTGGGAATCCGCCCACCTTGCCGGGCGCCGGTGCCGTGTGGGAATCCGCCCACCTTGCCGGGCGCCGGTGCCGTGTGGAAATCCGCCCACCTTACCGGGCGCCGGTGCCGTGTGGGAATCCGCCCACCTTACCGGGCGCCGGTGCCGTGTGGAAATCCGCCCACCTTGCCGCGCGCCGGTGCCGTGTGGGAATCCGCCCACCTTACCGGGCGCCGGTGCTGTGTGGAAATCCGCCCATCTTCATGACAAAAATTTGTCAAATGACAGGCTCATGTGTGCTGATTTATGTCAGACGGGATTTTGCTTATCAATTATTGAGAACAGAAATTTTCCTGAATCATCAATACTATACTTAGCAAGTAAAGGTGTTTTCTCATTTATCTGCTTGAGTGCAGGATCAAGGAAAGATCGTTTCAACTCTGCCAAGTTCTTCTGCTGGGATTCCGGTAAGACGAAACGGTCATTTAACCAAGCATGAGTAGTAACCCATAAGCCTGAAGATTTGAATTGAGCAAGACTTTCATAAAGGCGGATCGTCCGGGGATTTCGAAGACTGCCACAATCGCGGAGCGAGTAGGTGGTGAACTGGTTGGTAATGACTCCAACTTACTGATGGTGTTTTATGTTCAGATAATGCCCGATGACTTTGTCATGCAGCGCCACCGATTTTGAGAACGACAGTGACTTCCTGCCCAGCCTTGCCAGATGCTGCCTCAGATTCTGGTTATGCCGCTCAATTCGCTGCGTATATCGCTTGCTGATAACGTGCAGTTCTCCCTTCAGGCGGGATTCATAAAGCGGCCAGCCATCCGTCATCCATACCACGACCTCAAAGGCCGACAGCAGGCCCAGAAGACGCTCCAGCGTGGACAACGTGCGTTCACCGAATACGTGCGCCACAACCGTCCTCCGTATCCTGTCATACGCGTAAAACAACCAGCGCTGGCGTGATTTAGCGCCGACATAACCCCACTGTTCGTCCATTTCCGCGCAAACAATGACGTCACTGCCCGGTTGTATGCGTGAGGTTACCGACTGCGGTCTGAGTTTTTTAAGTGACGTAAAATCGTGTTGAGGCCAACGCCCATAATGCGGGCGGTTGCCCGGCATCCAACGCCATTCATGGCCATATCAATGATTTTCTGGTGCGTACCGGGTTGAGAAGCGGTGTAAGTGAACTGCAGTTGCCATGTTTTACGGCAGTGAGAGCAGAGATAGCGCTGATGTCCGGCAGTGCTTTTGCCGTTACGCACCACGCCTTCAGTAGCTGAGCAGGAGGGACAACTGATGGAGATGGAAGCCACTGGAGCACCTCAAAGACACCATCGTACACTAAATCAGTAAGTTGGCACCATTATCCGGCAGGCGATCTGGATTATCGTCACGCTGTTAAATATGTCGCGGTAGGGATACCCGTTACCGGATACCCCCCGCACAGATCCCGGCGTGCGCGATTTACGCACCGGGCTCCTGCCTCGGGTGTCTGGCGGTGAACCGCTCCACAGGCCATGGATGAAGAACCCGAACCCTTGGTAGCCATGCGGCTGCCAGTTTGTTTGCTTTCGTCCAGGTCGTATCATCCTTCTGGCTCCTGCGCCTGAGCGCCCGGCGCCAGAGGTTTGTTACGTGTGTCCTGAACTTCTGCATGGTGGGGAAGTTGCCCGGTACCGAGTGATAGTTCAGGTATCCCTGAACCACTCTCCTGAGCCATTTTCCCTGTTCGGGGATTGAGTAATGCCAGCGCCTTCGCAGACCGTCTTTGATGGCTTTCAGAGTTGCCGTCATCCGATCCCGGCGGGTCTTTCGTATCAGCATGAACCTGCCGTTGCGATCTTTCCCGCTGATGTGCGTGAACCCGAGGAAGTTGAACGTTTCTGGTTTGCCTTTTCCCCTGATGGCACGGTTTTCGGCAGCGAAGCGGCCGAACTCCCTCAGTCTGCGCTGCATGGCTATACGGAAGCGCCGGGCATCGTATCGTTTGTCGAACCCGATGACGATGTCATCGGCGTATCTGACCATTACCACATTGCCTGTGGCATAGCGACGTCGCCACTGATGCGCCCACAGATCGAAGACGTAGTGGAGGTATATGTTTGCCAGCAGCGGTGAGATGACCGCACCCTGTGGGGTGCCTTCCTCCGTTGCTCGCCATTGACCCTCCTCCGACGTCCCGGCTGTGAGCCACTTACGTATGAGCCTGATTACCCTCCGGTCGCCGATCCGATGCTCTGTGAACCTGATCAGCCATTCGTGGCTCACCCTGTCAAAGAACTGACTGATGTCGGCATCCAGTACCCAGTTTACGTTAGTGCGTACCAGCCCTGTGGCCAGTGCGTCCAGTGCATCGTGCTGGCTTCGCCCGGGTCTGAACCCGTATGAGAACCCCATAAAGTCGTTTTCATAGACTGCGTTCAGGATTTTCATCAGCGCATACTGGACGATCTTGTCCTCCAGCGAGGCGATGCCGAGCGGGCGTTGTTTTCCATCCGCTTTTGGGATGTAGTGACGCCTGCCGGGCTGCGCCCTGTAGCTGCCCTGATGTAGCCTCCGGTGCAGATCTGTTATGTTGTTCTTCATGTTTCCGGCGTAGTCCATCCACCTGATGCCATCCACTCCGGCGGCCGCTTTCCTGCTCAGGGAGAGGAATGCGGCTTCCAGTGCTTCGACTGTCAGCAGGTGGAACAATGCTGTAAACCGTTCTTTCTTCCGCTGCTTCGCAGCTTCCCGCACGCGTGACAGCCTCTGTGACATGCTTTCCCGGCTCTGTGTCCGGCGCATGTGTGGCTGTTCCGCGTTCCCCTTGGCCCCGCTCCTTCGCTCCACTGACTCCGCTCCTTTCGGGTTGTTCGCCTGCTTCGCCGCTACTATGAGCGAGTCCGACTTCTCCTCTCCGTACATCACCGGCTATGACTCCTCGTCTTCCCGGTGCGGGCCATCTCCGACACTGGCAGATGGTCAGAGGGGAGATCTCCCGGTTCCCGCGTAGAGATCGTATTGACATGCCAGGGTCTCAGACCCCGCCGGGTCCATGTGGCACTCGCAGTATCGCACCCTATGATGTTGCCTTCCGTTAACAGTACAACGTCGGCACCCGGTAATTTAATATACATTTCGTGGCTCAATGGCTGGCCTGTCAACACCCCTGTCAACGCTTCGCCCCATACCTCGCGGTATGCAACGCATGACTCGGGGACCTTGTGGATTGCTGGTCCTTCAATGGTCGGGGACTTTCACCCCTTGATCTCTACCGGTCTCCCGGCGCACACTGTATGTATAACCAGTAAAAATTAGAGTACCAGGAGGAAAGATGAAGCTACAACTTTTCAGCACCGGGAAAGAACTCCCGCCACAGGCCCATCCATTGTTTGCCGATCTGGCCAGCTGCGGTTTTCCCAGCCCTGCTGCTGACTATGTCGAGTCCGATCTGGATCTCCATGATTACTGCATACGGCATCCGAGCGCGACGTACTACCTGCGTGCCAGCGGAGACAGCATGGCCGACGGCAGTCTGTACAATGGCGATCTGCTGGTTGTGGACAGTGCTGAAAAGCCGCGGCACGGCGATATCGTTGTCGCCAGCATGCATGGGGAGTTTACGGTGAAACGGCTTCTGCTGACGCCGCGACTGACGCTGCAGCCCATGAATGCCTCCTGGTCGCCGATTTATCCTGATCCCGACGAGCTGGATATCTTTGGCGTCGTCACGCATATCATCCACCGCCCGAGGGAGATGTACTGATGTTTGCCCTGGCCGATGTGAACAGCTTCTATGCCAGCTGTGAACGTGTTTTCCGCCCGGATTTGAAAGGAAAGCCGATAGTCGTCCTGAGCAACAACGACGGGAATGTAATCGCTCGCAGTGCCGAGGCGAAGCCCTGGATCAAAATGGGAACTCCGTGGTTTCAGATAAAAAACGAAAGATACCCGGAAAAAATATATGCGTTTTCAAGTAATTATGAACTTTACGCCTCGATATCGGCGCGCGTGATGAACTGCCTGGAGGAACTGGCCCCCAGGGTGGAACAGTATTCAATTGATGAGATGTTCCTCGACCTGACCGGCGTGGAGCACTGTATGGGGCTTGAGGACTTCGCCCGGCAGCTGCGTCAGCAGGTGTATGACTGTACCCGCCTGACCATTGGCGTGGGCGCCGGACCAACGAAAACCCTCGCAAAATCAGCCCAGTGGGCCTCAAAAGAGTGGAAACAGTTTCATGGCGTACTCGCTCTGACCAGGGGAAATCCGCAAAGGACGCGGAAACTGCTTTCACTGCAGCCGGTTGAAGAAATCTGGGGGGTGGGTAACCGTATTGCACGCAAGCTAAATGTGCTGGGCATAAAAACCGCGCTCGATCTGGCTCTGACGAACCCGGCCTTCATCCGCAAAAATTTTTCTGTCGTCCTTGAGCGAACGGTACGGGAACTGAACGGGGAAAGCTGCCTTTCGCTTGAGGAAGCCCCTCCGACGAAACAGCAAATTGTCTGCAGCCGCAGTTTTGGCGTGAAGATCACGGAGTACGAGTCACTCCGTCAGGCTATCTGTCAGCACGCAGAGCGGGCCTCTGAAAAACTGCGTAAAGAGCACCAGTATTGCCGGCATATTTCCGTTTTCATCAAAACGTCTCCGTTCGCCATTAAAGAGCCTTACTACGGCAACGTGGCTACGGAAAAACTTCTTACACCCACTCAGGACACCAGGGACATCATTGCAGCCGCTACAACGGCTCTGGAGCGTATCTGGAGGGATGGGCACCGGTATGCCAAAGCCGGAGTTATGCTGAATGACTTCACCGGCTCCGGAGTTTCGCAGCTGCAACTGTTCGACGAACGCCCGCCACGCCCTCACAGTGCTGAGCTGATGAGGGTTCTGGACGGGATCAACAACTCAGGGCTGGGTAAAGTATGGTTTGCGGGGCGGGGTATGGCCCCGGAATGGCAGATGAAACGGGAGATGCTTTCTCCTGCTTATACGACACGATGGTCAGATATTCCTGCAGCGAAACTGGCGTGAAACTATGGCGATTTCACCGTGAAATTCTCAACCTAAACTGCCTAATTACAATAAGTTAGATGTGAAATCGCCATGGCGAAATTATTGACTCAAATTTCTGTCAAGGACTTCGTTGATAGCCTTGTCCAGTTCATCCTGAATCACTTTTGACATACGGCTAAACTCATAAGTCAGCGTGCGCCCTTTCACACGCTTACGCGCGAACTTGTCCTTTTCTTCAAAAGACCAGAGTGGGGAAACCACTGACTTTTCCTTGGGAGATGGATCTATCAATGCCTGAGATGCCTGAGAAATCAGCTTCAGAATACTGGTTTTCTGTTCGTCTTCTGGTCGCTCGCCATCACTCAAAATTGCATCGAGCTGAGCTGATACAGACTGAATGAGTTCTTCAGGCGTTAATCCCTTTTCACCGAGTTTTTCATTAACTTCTAAAAGAAGTTTATAATCACTAAACGATAGCTCCGACTGAACCGGGAACAGAGAAATTAAGTCTTGCGGTACGGCCGCCGCCTGCAGCGCCCTGGTAACTTTAGCCTGAGATAATCCCTCCAGTTCAGCAATTTCCTTTTGATTAAATCCGGACTCTTTAAGAGCGATCAATCTCAGACCAATCTCCCGAAGATTATGTTCTTTAGCTGTCTGGATATCTTTAGCCAGTTGGCGAGCTTCATCAGCTGATAAATGTTCTTCGGTAACCATTACATCAAGGCCTGTACGGACAAAAATTGCTGAGGCTCGCCGTCTTGAACCATCCAGTATCTCAATCCTTTCACTTTGCTTAATACCAATACAGGGAAAGAACTGCTGAAACTTAATCGTCTGGATAATGGATTTCAGAGACTCCCTGGTCAGTGCAAGTTGATCTCTTCCATTGTTTTCCTGGTTTACGAAGGTCTTACTTTCAACTTCAGATGCAGGCACCCGAACAAACCTGAACGTTACCTTCCTGCCGGTTTTTAAGGTAAATACCTGACTTCTACCGGTGTCAGCCATTTCGAGCATTGACGCCTGAGTATTTAACTGTCTGCCGATGGTTTTTCTTTTCTCATTCGACATCACATACCTCCGTTAGTACGAATGAACTCGATGCGATCAAAGACTGCCTTCGCAAAGTCTTCCGCTGCTGATTTTGCGCTTTTTAGTGCCTCTGTACTTCCATCATAGGTTGCTGGATTTGCTGAAATAACTGTGTCAAAAGTCTCCCCACAACGTTCGAAACCATCCAGTCTTGGCAGAACCATGTCTAGCATATCGGCACCGAAAACCTCTTTGGCCTGACTATGGCAAATTTTGTGATCAGACTTGTTCAGGATCTTGGACATGAAGCCGACATTACCGATGAGATTGCAGGTGTGCCCATCCATTTCGATGGAATCTATGAGGGCAGGGAGGCTGGCCACAAACTTCAGGGAAGAATGAAAATCAACCGTCGCCGGTGGAAGAGGGGTCAACATCAGGTCTGCCGCCCCAATGCAGTTTTTCAGGAACGCATCAAGGTGAGGACCACTATCAAGGAAAATAAAGTCGTAGTCATGCTGGAGCTTGTCGATAATGTTCTCTTTAAGCACCGCATGAATATTTTTCCCTGGCAGATGTTCTTCACACAATCCCTTCCAGCCTTCAGCAAGGAATGCATCGTCAATGGAAGCGGGGATTACATCAACACCAGGGATAATAGACGGTACTATAAAATCGGAAAGTAATTCTTCACGAGACACGTTCTGGAGCATGGCCTGAGCAGCCGTATTTTCAACCAAGCCCACTGAATTCTCATGGCTCAGGAACATTGTCAGAGATGCCTGCGGATCGAAATCGATGGCCAGAATACGCAGGTCTTCGAACAGAAGCTGAGGATGAGCTCGAAAAGCATGTGATAATGAAGCGGTAGAAACTGTCTTGGAACCACCACCTTTAAGATTACATACAAAAATCGTAAAGGCTTTATCGAAGCGATCCCTGTACTTCGGTACTTTACGATGGTTATACAGATCGATGACATTCTGAATCGTCATCGCGTATTTCATCGTATTACCAGAAGGTTTCTTTTTAAAAATGTAGCCACCGGCTTCCATTTCGGACACAGCATACTCAACACTGCCTTTACTGAGCTTAGGCAGCTTATACAGAGCGGCTTTGCTGTATTCCTGATAGAACTCGGTAAGCTTCAATTCCTCTTTTTGCTGTCGGATACTTTCGCTCAAAGATGTCAGAAGCTTACCTGCACGTGTAGCGACTTTCCGTAACTGCTCAATATTGTCCATTTATCACCTCATGACGTTTTTTGTCATTTTGAACAAAAAGTGTCATGTTGCAAGAAAAAAATCATATTGTTTTGATTTCGCTCTCAACAGAAGGGGGATGAAGCTCGACGGGCGTGCTACTAAATCACACTGCAGCAACACGCAGACGCACTTTTGACCATCAACAGCAACTCATACAAAAGGGCTTTGAGAAAGGTATTCAACTTGCAAGACAGGAGAGTCATTCAGAAGGATTCTGATTTTAGTTACGACCAGTGCAATGCTGAGCCTTATGTATCAGCGCTCGCCGCAGCCATGTAACCGAGCGTAGCGAGCGAACTGGCGAGGAAGCGAAGAGGAACCGTTCCGGCAGATAGCTCTTACGCTCAGCACAAGAAGAGTTTTCCATCCTCTGTGGGAAACAGGTCAACTTTAATGGACGCTCCGGACTATGGGAAACAGGTCAACTTCGCGGACGGCCCGGACTATGGGAAACAGGTCAACTTCACGGGCGGCCGGGAGTGTGGGGAACAGGTCAACTTCGCGGACGGCCCGGACTATGGGAAACAGGTCAACTTCGCGGGCGGCCGGGACTGTGGGAAACAGGTCAACTTTGCAGACGGCCCGGACTGTGGGAAACAGGTCAACTTCGCGGGCGGCCGGGAGTGTGGGGAACAGGTCAACTTCGCGGACGGCCCGGACTAAGGGAAACAGGTCAGTTTCTCGGACGGCCCGGACTATGGGAAACAGGTCAACTTCTCGGACGGTCGGGAGTGTGGGAAACAGGTCAACTCCGCGTACGGCCCGGACTGTGGGAAACAGGTCAACTTTGCAGACGACCGGGACTGTGGGAAACAGGTCAACTTTGCAGACGACCGGGACTGTGGGAAACAGGTCAACTCCGCAGACGGCCCGGACTGTGGGAAACAGGTCAACTACGCAGACAGCCGCGATTGCGGGAAACAGGTCAAGTTAGGCAAGCACTATGGGAAACACAGCAAGTTCAGTATCCCCCCATATGTCAGCAACAAACTAAGGGGGGAGGAAATAAAAATTACAGACTATTGTTTTTTATCAAGAAAATTAAACAGCAAGCGACCATCTTCTTCAGTGGTATATGTTACCTTTAATGGCGTCTTCTCATTAATTTTCTTCAGAGCAGGTTCCAGGAAGGTACGCTTCATTTCAGCAATATTGTTTTTCTGCGAGGCAGGGAGCATAAACCTTTCACATAACCAGTCATGTGTGGTGATCCAGACACCAGTGCTCCGGAACTGACACAGGCTTTCATAAAGCCGGATGACACGAACACTATTAAGCTGGCCACAGTGAACTGGTAGGTTAAGCCGACCAGGAATGGCATGACCTTGTAGTTAAATTCAATCTGCCAAGAACCCCGGCCTCGCTTCATTCCTGCTTCAGCCAGCCACGGACGTTTAACTTCTTCAAACTCACCTTCTTTTGGATAAAAGGTAACCGTTGATTCGCCCAGAGCATTTACCCCAGCCTTCACATCACGACTGGCGACAGACGTAGCGACATTGAAGTATTTGACGTAATCGGAAACGCTGATTTTGAAGAGCGGCAATACGTCAGAGTCATCTTCCTGGCTGTCATTAAAATAGGCCTGCATGAGGCATAACCACAGCACACGTTTTGCCTGAAGAGGCAGGTAATATGCAGCTTCGGTCAATTCGTTAGATTGCTTTATACTGGCGCGTTTTTTAAACGTTTTAGTAGCTGGCAAGAGTGCTTGAGTATCCATTTCAATGCCTATGGGTAAATTTTTACCCACCCATAATGACAGTGAAAACAGAAATTGCAAGCTATCGCGATACTTATCCACCGGAAAAATCTGCACTTTATCCACAAGTGGATAATTGAGAACTGAACTTGACCTCTTTCCCATAGCTTGTTGATGCGTATCCCATAGCTTGTTGACACAAAACCCACTGATACGTGATTAATTTCCCATATTATGTTTACCAGTTGCCCATACAGGCCCCCTCTCAGGCCGCACTGTACGCGGCTTTCAGGCTCCCTAAAAGATGTAAAATAAAGAAAAAGAATAAAAAAGTACTTTATAAAAATATGCCCGTGGATAAGTGGATAACCCCGAGGGGAGGTGATTTTTCAGGCATTGAGCGTAAGCAGAATTTATAAGTTTTGTTCCCTGGTGCTTCCTCGCTCACTCGGGGCTTCGCCCTGTCGCTCGACTGCGGCGAGCACTGCTGGCTCGATCATATCCGTGGCCGGAAGATACTACTCCTCCCCCGAGTCGCTCTCCAGAGCCGGCTACAGCGAGACAACCCGCACGAAGATTTCTATCGTCCCTGCAGACATATTCGAATCGTTTTTATTAACCCTGGCTTCCGTCGTGACAGAACACTACGTCCTGTAAAAGGGGGACTAAGGCCCCTGAATCACACACCTGAAATTAATAATGCGGAGTTTTACGATAATGTCATTGCTGGAAACTTTCCTGACCGCTTCTCAGGGGGCAACAATCCTGTTCCTTGCCATGCTGATCTACTGGCAAAAGCGATAAATCCAAGCGGGCTGGCCTTTGGCCAGCTTCGCTGTATAAGGGGAAAAATGCGGCATATCCAGACATTTCACTAGGCAATTTGAATTCAGATATCTATGCTTGGGATCCGGTCAACAGGAGGTAACAAGATGAAACTTGAAACTATACAGATAGATAATACCGTAAGGAGTGGTCTTAATTCTTTCACTGACGGGGTGATTATTCGTGATACAAAGGTATTGATCACGCTCAATCTCCCGGATGGACAGAAAACCACTATTGAGGGGGAATGGCGGCATATGTCGGACGCCAACAGGTTGTCAGAACGTATTACGATGCTTCAGCATGCGATCTATGAGCAGTATGAGGAATACAGAGCAGATATTCCCGTCAGCTGGTCCAGATAACGTCTGACAGACCTCCCCGGCGAGCAGGACGTTCGCCAGCATCATTCTCCTAAGTACTTAAATATTCCCTTTCAGCATGGCTACCGCATCCGCTTCGGGCATCTGAAACTGAACTCGATGCCGCGCAGCAACATCAAGTGCGAACACCTTCGTATAGACTTCCGTCGAGCTAATCGATTTGTGGCCCATCAGGCTCTGCAAAACCTTCAGTGGTATGCCGGCATACAGCATATGCATCGCGTAGGAGTGGCGGAACGTATGCGGGGTGACCGGCACCGAGAATGTCACCCCGTCGACGGCGGCCGCTTCAACCGCTTCGCCAATCCAGGTCCGTACTGTCCGGTCGGTGATGTCCCAGATGCGGGCTTTCTCTGTTCTGCCGGTACGCTTGTTGCGTCTTTCCAAAGGTATTTTCAGGGTGGCCACCATCATCTGCAGCTGGCTGACGTAGTGGTGATCGGAGAGCGGAACCAGGCGATGCGCCTGACTACCGGCGGGTGAACGGCCGGCCGTTCTGGTCGCTTTCTCCGTTCGTTGTTTGAGTGTGGCCAGCTGCACAAACGGATACGGCGGTGCCAGCGAAAAATCCCCACGAGTTAGCGCCAGCGCTTCATTAATACGCGCACCGGTGTTCCACAGCGTCGCAAGCAACATCTTGCGGTGAAGATCCGGCACGTAATGGAGCAGGGCGCTGACTTCCGGCGCCAGCAGGTATTTCGGCAGTTCATCCTGTACGAGCGCCATCTGACGCAACGCCAGTGCCGCCGGATAATCAATGGCCACCGGCAACTGAGCAGAGGTATGTGTGACTCTCTGCCCCTGAATGGTAGGCATTATCATGAATTCTCCCCAGTCTTTTTACGCAGACGACGAATTTTAGCTTCGGTTCTTTCTTTACGTTTTTTCCGCCACACCCTAGAGAGGACGAGTTGTGCAGACCATTCCGTTGCATCGAGGCGGGTTCCAGGCAGACCGACGAGTTTTCGCAGTCTCTGGGCCAGAATAACGGCCTTTATCCCCAGACGGGCATAATGGAACTGACGTTCCCGATAATATGGGGAGAGATAGGGAGGCTCCCAGTACTGCTCATAATAAGCCGCGAGATGTCTCCGGACTTCATTCTGAAGTACCGGAAGTTCATGGATCCGGTACATAATCGGGGGGGGGAGTGCCCGCCAGTCACCCGAAATATTCTTGATTATCAGCTCCGGAAGATTTTCCGTTGGAGTGTATACACCCTGCGGATCAGGCTCGCCGCAGTCTGTGGCCATACGAGCGCAGCCTTCCGCGAATTGTTCCAGTAAGAAAATCAACTCAGTTGCTATGAATAAACGTTCTTTATCCAGTAATTCCTGAGCAATCTTTAGCTCGTGGCGATGCCGTTCTGCAGCCGCTAAAGCCTCACGTTCGCCAGCGTAACGATGATTCAACCGGCTCACCAGAAGGGCAATGCTTCCGGTCAGTATCCCTCCCGATAACGTGGAGATCACCGGTACCCAGACTGAAATTCCGTCCGCCATATTTGTTCCTTAGGGTTTTTGCGTGAACCGTTCGTTTAAGCTGACCCCGCGAAAGCCTGCAGGGCATCCGCTCCGGAGAGCAGTTCATGCTGAGGGTTAAGCTCTGCGGCAATACTTCGTTTTGACATCCTCGATGTCTTTCAGGGCGGGGAGGCTGTCAAATTCCCCAGAACATCAGGTTTATCGCATTTTTGATGTCATTTTCCCGGTGGCTGAGATCGGCCACTTCCTCCCCGGTGACGGAGGACGTGACGCTGGCCATGTCCGTGGTCATCAGGCGGTAGCTGTCGTCCCCGATGTGCACCACCGGATAGAGTTCACAGGAAACCTTATCCGACAGCAGCCGGGCGCTGGCCAGCGGGATCACCATCCGTCGCCCGGGGGTATCGATGATGTCACTCTGCACATCCACGAACAGACGATAGCGGCTCTCTCTTTTATAGGCATAAACCTTAAACTGCATCTCACCAGTCCCTGTTTTCGTCGGCGAATGAACCGTTCATCTCAATAAACCGGGCAACCTCAGCCATCCCTTCCTGATTTTCAGCCTGCCAGCGTTCGGCACGCAGACGTCGGGCTTCATTCTGCATGGCCCTGTTCACCAGGCCGGAGATATTGACGTCCGCGGATTTCAGTAACTGATAGCTGTCGCTGTCGATGGTGACGGTGATGCGCTGCTTCATAATGCACTCCGGAATGCATACTAATGGTATGCATATCAGTATAGCTTAATGATGAAGCTGACACACGCCCGGCAGAAGCATACTGTTATGTCGCTATTCATTTCACACTGTGAACCTCCCATCAGAAATAATCACCTTAGAGATAACAAGCAGCCATACAGCCACGCCGTTAAATTACCGGACGGCCGTTCCGTCCTGATCCGACTTTTCGCGCTTTACGAAGTTTCCGGAAGTGTACCACGGTCAGGGAATAACCACACCGCCCTTTTCTGGTGCTGAGCGACCGATCTCTGGGCAGGGGAGGGATACAACATATAGCGTCAAAGAAGCTAATAACACCGCTGCATATTGTGTTTCTTGGCCACTGAGCGCCGGTAGGGCTCCGGCAGATCCGGAACAACCTTTTTTCGGATCTCAAATGACGAAATAATTAATACCGAAGAAAATTCAATAATCAATAGTTAAAAACTATAAAAGGTGGGGTGAGAACAAAACTTGCACAACTTAACGATTTAACGTAGTCTATAAAGCATGAAATCGAAAAGGAGGTTTTATGAACACATCAACTCAAAAACGAAACGGTAATGATCGTTCCTCCACTATGCATAATTTTTTGGACAACAGCATTGCTGCAGAGCGTCTTGAGAATTTTTTTCAGGATCTGGTAGAGGAAGTTCGGTCAGGTAAAACACCGATTGCTCCTGAAAGTATGGGGAATACCGATGCGGTTTTTACCATGGATGTCATCCTGAAGTTACTTGAAAATCGCGCAGTTAACAGCCTGACGCCTGAAAAAAAACGTCAGCAGCGACGTTTACACAGTAAGGCCCTTTTCCTTCAGAGACTGGAAAATGACGGCGGGGTTTACACCTCAGCTAAAGCTGCAGAAATGGTGGGCAAGAGTAAACCCACAGTTAAAACCTGGAAAGATACCGATCAGTTACTTGCTCTTGATATTGACGGTGAGTTTTACTACCCGGTGTTTCAGTTTACTGATGAGGAAGGGATCTCGGACAAAGGCGTGCTCCGGGGTGTGGCCGAACTGCTGACTATGCTGAGCAGCTTCAGTGACCGAATGAAGTATTCTTTCTTTATGGAACAGAGAAATACTGTCCTGGATGGGCTGAACCCTGCAGGGCGTTCGTTTACCGTCGCCGAGGTTCTGAAAGGCAATCCGGATGAAAAAGTGATGAATGAATTACGCCGGCTGGCTCGCAACTATGGCACACAGAACGCCGTTTAATGAAAGGGGGTGCTTGCCCCCCCTTTATCAATTATTCCTCAACAGGAATTCCCAGGTCATAAACAAGAATATCTGCCGCTTCCTTACCCTGATACTCAAACTGACTGAGACTTGTCTGGCTCCGGGTTATGGCCATCCCGGTTCCGGCCGGATCGTCATGCCATAGCACAAGGCATGGGTCACTGGTGACATTTGACGGAAACTCCATTCCATCAAACCCTGCTGAATGAACTTTTTCAGCCAGTTGATGAGTCACTGCACGTGTTGAAGTTGTTACATCATTCAACCTTAAATCACTGCATTTAATCAGCTTACTGACCTGAAGGACCCGAATATCTTTCTCAATGACTACTGTACCCATTATGTAATTATCGAGATCTGATTCCCTGAGCCCTGTTTTATGCTGAAAAACTTCCTTCATTGCCGTGTCGGGAGTTTTGGCCACGTACATAGAGCCATTCTCACCATCATTAAGACTGTAACGGCAATCCTCGCCATTACGATTGAAAAAGACACTGCTTCCGCCGTGACTACCGAGCTGAAGCCGGAACACCTCAGTTCCTGATGGCACAGTCATTCCGCACCGCTGGAGCTGTTCGTCCTGTAACTTCCCGATTTTATCGAGAGATGCCACGTCCTGTTCATTCATGCCTGCATTTAGAGAAGTTTCAACAGTCTGATTAACTTCGTCGTTTGGGTTTACCCCTGATTTTGAACTCATATTTTCCACCACCTTTCATATAAGGATTAACATAAGCCATAGGCTTAATCTCCATCGTTTTGATGTTTTGTCCCCCGGACAGAATGCCCGGCTGGACGATGTATCTGTCGCTGTGCTGACAGACCCTCAAAGCATAAACGATTGAGATTAAGCCTATGG
>ENA-UERG01000883-UERG01000883.1-human-gut-metagenome-genome-assembly--contig:-NODE-883-length-27581-cov-31.796066_pt1 | contig 27581 bp, 20 predicted proteins | sample MGYA00242954_ERZ507954 | MGnify/ENA primary metagenome ERZ507954 (study PRJEB26167, sample SAMN06115478) | human gut metagenome | host: Homo sapiens | place: China:Sichuan | collected 2015-01-21... | reverse complement strand
TCGCGGATTCGTCGGCGAACGATTTTCCGCAAACTTCGCACTCGTAATGCGCTTTTCGTCCGTTTACGGTACATGTCGCTTTGACTTCTTCGTATCTGACGAGCGAATGTTTATGCTCTTCGGGCTCCGTATCGCAAAGCGAAGTGTACGCCTTTATTCTTCCGACGTAATTGCCGAGTCCGGAATAACCCGACGACGTACCCGCATACGAAAGGTCTTTGCCGTTTTTATAACCGAGCCTGATTTTTGCATTGCCCGAAACCACCTTGACGATAACCGAAAACCACTCGCCTTTTTCTAACGTTATCGGCTCGTCGAGTTTTACGGTTACGAACCCTCCGTAAGCAAAAGACTGCCGCTTTACGGCAACGGACTTTCCGCCCGAAACCGGCGCATCGGAATTATCGTAAGCGAAATCGAGATTTTTGTAAATTTCGACTTCGAGAGTGTAATCGCTGCCGTTTACGCCGACGTTAACCGCCTTTATCTGCTCCGTTTTACCGCTTACTTCGCTGCCTGCCGCCCGATAGACGTTGGCAACCTTTTTGTCGTTACGAAGCGAAAAATCGTCTATACCGCCGTCGTAATAGTAATTTCTGTCGTAAGTTTCGCGATTCGCATACGAAAAAGCGTAACAGACCGAACTCGTGTTATCGTAAGACATATAAAAATAAGGGTATCCGTCGGGTAAACCGGTATAACTGTTTTTAACCAGCCAGCCGCCGTTCCGGCTCGCGCCTCCGGGCATAAATTTACCTGCGGGAATATCGTCGTTCCAACCTATTAAAGTACAGGCGTGCGGATAAGAATTGCCGCTTTTTTCGTTCTTGGGATTGTAATATTCGTAATTATGAGCGTTGTTATATTGAAAAGTAACCGCGCCGTATTCGGCGATAGCGAGTTTTATCGCCGCGATTCTTTTTTCGTAATCGTCTTTATATTCTGAAATCAGAATCGCGTTTTCAAGTCTGTATCGGGAATTTTCAAACGGGTCGACCTTTGCGTCGCTGCCGGATACCGGCCCCCACCAGCACGAAAACAAGGTCGCTATTTTAGAAGGACTGCCGGTAGCCGAAGTATAATCACCCTCCAGCCATTCTCCGTTCGTATTGTTAAGCGGATCGGATTGTCTTTTCTGAATTCTGTACGCCGCCGCAACGGGGTTAAGATCGAGATTTTTATCCGTTGCGGTAGAATTTATACCCGTTTTCAGAATACTCGTTTCAGACGCCGCAACGGACGAATATGCCCAGCACAGATTAGTGTCGCCCTGACTTTTGACGGGCGTTACGATTCCGTATTTTCTGCCGTCGTATTCCGACATGGCGGCAATCTCCGCCGCGCTTGCCTTACCCGCCGTTAAATTTACGTCGATCCGGCCGGATAAGCCTTTACGTGACGAATTATCCCGTCGCAAGGCGAAAACCGCGCCCGTAAAGGCGTAAAGTATCGACACGAACGCAAATATTATACCGACGATTGATTTCGTTCCCTTTTTTGTACGCATAATTTTTATATTCCCGACCGAAATTAAATTTATAGTTACTTATATTGCTCATATTGTATCATATAATTGCAAATAAATCAACTACCGACGAAAAAAATACCAACCGCAGCCCGTATTTGATTAGTCGCTTTTCCGCAGACTTTTTCCGAGAACTTTATATAAAAGCCCCGTCATCGTTTACGATAACGGGGCCGAAAAACCGAATTTTACTTCTTTACGCGTTCCATGTATTCGCCCGTACGGGTGTCGATTCTGATCGTTTCGCCTTCGTTGACGAACATGGGTACTTGAATTTCAACGCCCGTTTCGAGTTTCGCTCTCTTCGTGGCGTTCGTCGCGGTATTGCCCGCTACGCCCGGTTCGGATTCGGTAACGAGCAATTCTACGAAGTTATCGCAATCGACCGAAAACGCTTTTCCCTTATAGAACTTAACGGTAACGGGATCGTTCTCTTTGATCCATTTGAGAGCGTCTTCGACCTGCTCGTAGTTGAGAGGTTCCATATTGTATTCTTCGTCCATAAAGTAATACAATTCGCCGTCGTTGTACGAATAAGTCATTTTCTTGGTTTCGATAACGGCGTTTTCAAACTTTTCGGTGGGGTTGAAAGTGATTTGCAACACTTTGCCGTCTACTACGTTTTTCAGCGTAGTTCTGACGAATGCCGCGCCCTTACCCGGTTTGACGTGAAGAAAGTCTACTACCGTCCAGACTTTGCCGTCGTATTCGATCGTAACGCCCTTTCTTAAATCTCCTGCGTATACCATAAATGTATCTCCTTAATATTTATCTGAAAATAAATTATTTTTTTATCAGTTTTTTTCTTTCGATTCTGCCGTCTTCGCTTATAACCACGAGCGACTTGTCGTCTTTCATAAAGGTGTGGAATTTTCCGTCTTTAAGATAACAACTATCCTCTATTCTTACGCCGAATTTACCGTTAAGATATATTCCCGGTTCGTCCGAAAATACCATACCGTTTTCCAAAGCGACTTCGCCGCGCGGCGAAAGAGTCGGAAATTCGTGAATATTGACGCCTATCCCGTGTCCGAGCGAGTGCGTGAAGTATCTGCCGTAACCGAGCGATTCGAGTACGTCGCGGGCATATTTATCCGCTTCTTTACCGGTTATACCCGCCCTGATGTTCGCAGCGGCGGTCTTATGCGCGAGAAGAACGGCAAGATAAATTCTTTCGAATTCTTCGTCCGGTTCGCCGAAAAACATAGTCCTCGTCATGTCCGAGCAATAGCCCTTGTACAGACATCCGAAATCCATTAAAACGCATTGATTCTTTTTGAGTTTCGTATCGCCCGTTTCGTGATGAGGAACGGCTGCGTTTTTACCGAACGCGACGATCGTGTCGAACGACGTCCCGCCCGCGCCGAGTTTTCTGAAATTATATTCGAGTTCGGCGGCAAGTTGCTTTTCGGTAATGCCTTCCTTTATAAAAGGAAGTACGTTAAGCCATGATTTTTCGGCTATATCGCACGCTTTACGTATGTATTTAAGTTCTTCGTCGCTCTTTATAGCCGCCATAGCGGTGAGTTCGGAAGAAATATCCGCGTAATCGTAGCCGAGTTTTTTAAGGTTTTCGTATTCGGCGATCGTAACTTTGGTAAAGTCGATGCCTAACGTTTTCGCGCCCGACTCTTCGGCGATTTTCGTCAACGCCGAGTAATCGGCACCCGAAATTACTTTTACGCCCTTTTTCGAAAGGTTCTTCTCGGCCGCCTTGAAATATCTGTTATCTACGACGAACGAAACGCTCGTTCCGGTTACGACCGCGTAACCGGCGGTGGAGTGGAAACCCAGATAATACAGTCTTTCTTTTTCATCGGTGATAAGCGCGATATCGTACTTATCGAACGCAAACTTATTCAACATACCATAGATAATAGCACAATTTACTTTTGCCGTCAATTATTTTATTCGGCTTCGTCGATATTTTTATCGTTTTCGCTCGTTTCTTGCTCGGTTTCTTCCGCTTCGGCGGTATTTACGGCAGTTCCTGCGGTCTGCGCTTCTGCCGCTTCTTTCGCGGCGGCTCTCGCCTTCTCGCTGTCAGCCTTGTGTTTATCGACTACCGCCTGTTTATATTTTTCCCCGTAAATAGAGTACGCGGCGGAAATTTTGCCCAGGTCTTTTGCGCTCAACGCTTCGAGTTCGCGTTTATATTTCTCGATTTTTTTAAGGTTGTTCGGCTTGATTACCGCATACCACAATATCGTGAAAATAAGAAGCGCGCCGTAAATGCACGACCACACGATAAACGACGTAAGCGGATATTTTACGTCGGGATAAAACTGCGACATAATGAACATAGTTAAAATCAAAGCGTAGGCTATCGACATCAAAATAATAGTAAACTTGACCGAAAATCCGAGCGCTTTGTTCATATCGCGGAGTTTAGACATAGACGAAGCGTAAAAATTACGCTCGCCCATAGTCCGCTTTTTTCTCGATTCCTTGCTCGTTACCTGCTTGACGTCCTTAAAATCGTCTCTTATCATTCGTTATTCCCTCCGTTTAATATCTTATCGAGGAATTGCCCCGTATAACTTTCTTTTACTTTCGCGACCTCTTCGGGAGTCCCGGAAGCGATAATCGTTCCGCCGCCGTCGCCGCCCTCCGGTCCTAAATCGACTATATAATCGGCAACTTTTATAACGTCGAGGTTATGTTCGATTACGATTACCGTGTTACCCGCGTCGCGGAGCCGTTCGAGAATCGACAGAAGTTTATCGACGTCGTAACTGTGAAGTCCGGTCGTCGGTTCGTCGAGTATATACAGCGTTTTGCCCGTCGAACGCTTCGAAAGTTCGGTTGCGAGTTTAACCCTCTGCGCTTCGCCGCCCGAAAGCGTCGTGGCGGCTTGTCCGAGTTTAATATACCCCAAGCCTACTTCCTGCAATGCCTTGACCTTGCCGAAAATTCTCGGAACGTTCATGAAAAAGTCTACCGATTCGTCTACGGTCATATCGAGAACGTCCGATATGCTTTTGCCCTTGTATTTTACTTCGAGAGTTTCGTGGTTATAGCGTTTGCCCTTGCACACTTCGCACGGAACGAAAACGTCGGGCAAAAAGTGCATTTCTATTTTTATTATTCCGTCGCCCGAACAGCGTTCGCATCTGCCGCCGGAAACGTTGAAAGAAAATCTGCCCGCTTTATAGCCCCTCTCTTTGGCGTCCTGCGTGGCGGCGAACAACTCTCTTATCGGAGTGAACGCGCCCGTATACGTGGCGGGGTTACTTCGCGGAGTTCTGCCTATCGGGCTTTGGTCTATCGCGATTACGTTGTCGAAATATTCCGTACCGAAAACGCCGTCGCAATTGCCTTCGCGCATTTTCGAGCCGTTCAGTTTATTCGCGAACGCGGGCAAAAGAATTTCGTTTATAAGCGAACTTTTGCCGCTGCCCGACACGCCCGTAACCGCCGTGAAAAGCCCTACGGGGAAAGCCGCGTCTATATTTTTAAGGTTATTCTGCTTCGCGCCCTTTACGCCGAGCGTTCTGCCGTCGGACGGGTGTCTGAACGACGGTACGGCTATCTTTCTTCTGCCCGAAAGATAATCGCCCGTAATCGAACGGGGTTCGGCGCATATATCCGCGACCGTGCCTTTCGCGACGACTTCGCCGCCGTGTACGCCCGCTTTCGGACCGATATCCACTATATAATCCGCCGCCCGCATGGTGTCTTCGTCGTGTTCGACGACTATGAGCGTATTGCCGAGATCGCGAAGTCTTAAAAGCGTGGATATGAGTTTCGTATTATCCCTTTGATGAAGACCTATGCTCGGCTCGTCGAGAATATACAAAACGCCCGTAAGTCCGCTGCCTATCTGCGTTGCGAGCCTTATTCGCTGCGCTTCGCCGCCCGAAAGCGAACCCGCGCTCCTCGACAAAGTGAGATAACCGAGCCCTACGTCTATCAAAAATTTAAGCCTTGCCTTTATCTCTTTTATTATGCTTTTCGCGATGATCCGCTGCGTTTCGGTAAGGTCGAGCGAAGATATGAAATCGTTCATTTTAACGACCGATAAATCGCACAGGTCGGCTATGTTAAGTCCGCCGACCGTTACCGCGAGAGCCTCTTTTTTAAGCCTTTTACCGTGGCACTCGTCGCACGGCATACTTACCATATACCGCTCTATTTCGGACTTTGTGTAGTCGCTGGTCGTTTCTCTGTACCTTCGTTCGAGGTTGGGTATTACGCCCTCGTAAGAAGAATCGTAACTTCCGCTGAACGTGCGGGTAGAATAAGACATTTTTATCTTTTCGCCGCCGTTGCCGTAAAGCAGAATATCGAGTATATCTTTGGGCAAATCTTTTACGGGAACGTCAAGACTGAAACCGTATCTTTTAGACAATGCCCTGAAATACATTTCGGTCATTCTGCCCGTATCGAGATTCCAGCCCGTAACCGTAAGCGCGCCTTCGCGGAGCGTTCTGTTCGGGTCGCCGATAACGAGTTTTTCGTCGATTTTGGAAGTATATCCGAGTCCGTTACATTTAGGACACGCGCCGTAAGGGTTGTTGAACGAGAACGAACGCGGCTCGATTTCTCCTATCGAAATTCCGCAATCGGGACAGGCGTAATTCGTCGAAAACAATTCGCTTTTACCGTCGCATTCTATAACGACGAGTCCGTCGGCGAGTTTTAACGCGGTTTCCAGACTGTCGGTAAGGCGTTTTCTTATTCCGTCTTTGACGATAAGTCTGTCGACGACGACCGAGATATTATGTTTTATATTCTTTTCGAGTTTGATTTCTTCGGACAAATCGTACACCGAACCGTCAATTTCTACCCTTGCAAACCCGCTTTTTCTGTACCCTTCGAGTTGTTTGCCGTATTCGCCCTTTCTGCCCCTTACGACCGGAGCGTTTACGAGTATACGACTGCCCGTTTCCATAGCGGTAACTTTATCGGCAATCTGGTCGACGGTTATTTTTTCGATAACTCTGCCGCACTTCGGACAATGCGGGACGCCTACTCTCGCGTATAAAAGTCTTAAATAGTCGTAAATTTCGGTTACCGTCCCGACCGTAGAACGCGGGTTGTTCGACGTCGTTTTCTGGTCTATCGAGATAGCCGGCGACAAGCCCTCTATGCTCTCCACGTCGGGCTTTTCCATCTGCCCCAAAAACATACGGGCGTAACTCGACAGACTTTCCATATACTTTCTCTGCCCTTCGGCAAATATCGTATCGAAAGCGAGCGTGGACTTACCCGACCCCGACAAACCCGTAAAAACGACGAGTTTATCTCTCGGAACGTCTACGCTTATATTTTTAAGGTTGTTTTCTTTCGCGCCTTTTACTTTAATATATTCTATCATGATCGTTCGTTATCCGACTTTACGTAAAACGTATGTTTCGTTTTTTCGTCTTTGATAAGGCAACCTTTACGAAAGACGAAAATAAATAAAATCAGCATAAAATATCCGTCCGCCAACGCGCCGATATAAGCCGAAAAAACCGTTCTGAAAAGCAATCCCCACGTAGAAGAATTGCATAAAACCATTCCCGCAATCAACGGTACAGACACGATTGCCATGGTCGCAAAAAGCGGTATAACGGTTACTTTTTCGGTCGTATATAACTGCGACGAGTCGACGTAAACCGCGCTCCACGAGGCTCCGATTTTCGATTTTTCGCCGGTCAGCAATCTCGCAAACGCGGCTTGTAATAACTGGCTTACGAACACGCATACGAAAAAGCCGACTACGAAAAACGATATACCGACCGCAATCCGGACGAGATATTTCTGCAACCACAAATCACCTAAATTTTTATCCGGCGTAAAGAAATCGATAACGACGAGCCTTCCGAAAATCGAAAAGTCGAGTATCAGATATACGAGTACGGCTATAAAAATCGAGGCAACGTTAATAAGTATCCCCGTTCTTGCCGTTTTTACGTCGTAAGACATTGCTTCGCGATAACCCGCGGGAAGTTCTTTATAACAATTTTTCATCGGTTTACTCCTGCCGTTTTTTTAACGTTGACGCATCTTGCGTTTTAATTTCGCGATCGCATCGCGGATTTCTATACAACGCTCGAAGTCGAGATTCGCCGAAGCGACTTTCATAAGAGCCTGCAATTTTTCTATTTCGTCGGGAATATCCTTAACCTTGACGTCGGCAGTCGGATCCGCTTTTTTAGAGATTTCGAGCGTGTTGACTATCTTCTTTATTATGGTTTTGGGTACTATCCCGTGTTTTTCGTTGTATTCCGACTGAATTTTTCTTCTTCTCGCCGTTTCGTCCATAGCCCGCTTCATACTGTCGGTTATCACGTCGGCGTACATTATAACTCTGCCTTCGGCGTTTCTTGCCGTTCTGCCTATCGTCTGAATGAGCGCGGTGTCGCTCCTTAAAAAGCCCTCTTTGTCGGCGTCGAGTATGGCTACGAGTTTTACTTCTGGCATATCCAGACCTTCACGCAACAGGTTTATACCTATAAGCACGTCTATGTCGCCGCGGCGGAGTTCCTGTATTATGTCGATACGCTCCAAGGTGTCTACGTCGCTGTGCATATACCGCACCTTGAAAGCCTGTTCTTTCAGATAATCGGTAAGGCTTTCCGCCATTTTCTTCGTGAGCGTGGTAACGAGTATTCTTCCGCCCGAATCGATTACTTTTCTTATTTCGGATTGCAAATCGTCTATCTGCCCTTTCGTCGGTCTTACCTCGACCATCGGATCGAGAAGCCCGGTCGGACGGATAATCTGTTCGGCGTTATTGTCCGATACGGACAATTCGTAGTCGGCGGGAGTCGCCGAAATATACACCGTCTGACCTATCCTTTCGGAAAACTCGGCGAAGGTAAGAGGACGGTTATCGTAAGCCGAACGAAGTCTGAACCCGTACCCGACGAGATTGTCTTTTCTCGCCCTGTCGCCGTTATACATAGCGCGTATCTGAGGAACGGTCATGTGGCTTTCGTCGATGAACACTATAAAATCTTTGGGAAAATAATCAAGAAGCGTAAACGGCGGTTCGCCTTCTTTTCTGCCGTCAAAGTAACGGCTGTAATTTTCGATACCGCTGCAATAGCCTATTTCACGCATCATCTCGACGTCGTAAGAAGTACGTTGCAACAACCGTTGCGCCTCCAATAGTTTATCTTGCCGCTTAAAGTTTTCGACTTCCTCTCGCATGTCCGCTTCTATGCGTTTAAGCGAATCTTCCAATTTTTCGTCGCCGACGGCGTAATGCGTTGCGGGAAAAATCGCGACGTGCTTAAGCGTATTTATAGCCTTACCGGTTACGAAATCGCATTCGCTTATACGCTCTATCTCGTCGCCGAAAAATTCAACCCTTATATATATCTGATCGTTCGACGCGGGGAAAATCTCCACCACGTCGCCGCGCACGCGGAAAGACGAACGGGTAAAATCTATATCTTTACGCTCGTATTGACGGGAAACGAGTTTGCGCATAAGTTCGTTCCGCTCGATTTCCATTCCCTCCCGCAAAGATATTGCGAGCGCGAAATACTCTTCGGGCGCGCCCAGACCGTAGATACACGAAACCGAAGCGACGACTATTACGTCGTTGCGTTCCGCCAGCGAACACGTCGCGCTGTGGCGGAGTTTATCTATTTCGTCGTTGATGGAAAGGTCTTTTTCGATGTACGTATCGGTGGACGGAATATACGATTCGGGTTGATAGTAGTCGTAATACGATACGAAGTACTCTACTCTGTTTTCGGGAAAAAATTCGCGGAGTTCGTTACAGAGTTGAGCAGCCAGAGTCTTATTGTGAGCAATGACGAGCGTCGGTCGCTGTACGTTTTGTATGACGTTAGCCATAGTAAACGTCTTGCCGCTGCCCGTTACGCCGACGAGAACCTGACTTTTCAGACCGTCTTCGAAACCTTCGGTAAGGCTCTTTATAGCCTCGGGTTGGTCGCCCGTCGGCTTATATTCGGAATGTAAAACGAATTTTTTCTTTTCCATAAGTGCAATTAAAACAATTTGTACAGTAGCCGCGTTACCGCGAACGCCGTCAAAGACCCTGCGACCGCTATGAGAATTTTAAGCCATAAATCACGTAAAAATCGCTTGCGTTCGCTTTTGTACGCTCTCGCCTTGATTTTCGGTGTTACGCAAAGCGCGTCTTCGTCGCCCTTTTTACAACGGATAACGTCGAAATACCCGTCGGCGGCAAGCGAATCCATTATCGTAAGCAATTTACTTTCGGACATTTTGCGTATATCCGTAAGCGACCGCAGATGACCTACGGTAAGCAGACAACTTTCTCTTTCGCCGCAAAAAGAGAGCGTCGCCCGAACGACTTCACGCTCGGTACGGTTCAGCATATAGCCCTCGCTATCAGAACTCCGATTATCGCTCCTACGATGCCGCCGATAAACGAAAATAACGCTATAAGTCGGATTTCGACGGTTACGCGAAATCGTTTTTTATCCGTCGGAAGGTCGATCGGAAGTTTTACGTCAGCCGAATAGGCTTTGTTAAGCGGCTTTAACAATATTTCTTTTCCGTCGCAATAACGCAGATCGACGTAGCCGTCTTTGTCCAGACGGTCGATTATCGCGACGATTTCTTCTTCGGTAACGTTCGCCCCGCCGGACTTCGCCAACTCGCCGACGGTAAAGAGTTTGTAGTCCTTACCGCATACGAGATGAAAATAATCGAGCAGAGCCACAGATTCGGGCTTCAAATTATCAGATATTCTGCCCCGTTTTCAACTTTTTAATCTTTTTCGATAAAGTCGAGTATCGGCGTTACGTCATCGAGCGAGTGCGGATGATGCCCGCATTCCGGTTTGACCGTATATTTTATATTTTCGCCGTTTTTCGTCGCGTAATCGATAAGTTTGCCGGCGTTTTCTTCGAATTTTACGACTTCGTCGCTTCCGCCAGCAATCACGAGGAGAGGCAACTTATTCGAGAAAAACTCTTTGAAATTGTAAACCGGCGAGCCTTTGAATTTTTTGAGAGTATCTTTCGTCAAGCAATACTCTTCGAGCATCCCCGCCTGTTCGGGAGAATCTTCCCACGGCCACGAAGCAAGATCGAGCACGGGCGCGTCGAGATAGACTTTATCCACGTATTCGGGGTAAAAAAGCGAATAATTGAAGGCGTACAGCCCGCCGCGACTGAATCCGAACAAATTCGCTTTTTTACAAAGCGGAAAACGAGTCAAAAGGTCAAGATGAAAAGCGTGCATAAGCCTTACCGCGTTATAACTGCCGTACATATCGCTTATCTTATAATTAACGCGGGTGTAACCGTCTTCGACGAGAGCCTGTTCGGCTTTGTCGAAAGCATATAAAAATTCGGTTTTCCATATCCACTTGCCGTTCGGCTTGTCGGGAGTAATCACCGTGGCTGCGTAACCGTTAAAGGAATATTCGATGGTCTTAGACATTACGTACCTCCCCTGAATAATCTTACGGGAAGATTTTAGCATTTTTTTTATAAAATGTAAACGAGTTGACGAAGATTGTAAGAATTATAACAATAATTTCGGGTATTTTTTTGAAAAATAAAGCGAAAAACTCTTGCCAAACGCCGAATAAAGTGATATACTGTACGCGTTGACTGAAAATCACTCTACGGGGATATGGCTCAGTTGGTAGAGCGATGCGTTCGCAACGCATAGGTCAGGGGTTCGAATCCCCTTATCTCCACCATAAGGAACCGTGGTCGAACCCGCGGTTCCTTTTCATTTGCGTAAAAGGCATTGCCGGCATAATCGTTAATACAAAAGTTGCGGAAAAGAAAATTTCTTACGACCGGCTTATAAAATCCCGTCAAAACGGAAAATTTATAAAGAAAACCAAATAATATACGATTTAAGGCGATAGAACATTGTTCTACCGCCTTTTTCTTATAACTTTATATTCATTTTGCCCTTCGTTTTCGCATTGTAGATTATATCAAATTTCGCTGGGGGAAATAAGACGGCGGTAAATGCTGAAATATAACGTTGGGTTTTCGCGATAAGGCAAAATCGGAGTTTCGAGTTCGTCTATACTTTCCGTCTCGCCTTTAACGAAACTTTCAAGACGGTCTTTACAAGACTCTAAACGCGTTAAAAGTCCGCCGAGGCGCGCGTCCTGAATTTCAAAACCGAACGGCTTATTTTCGGTATACCACAAATTTCTGTAATCTTTATAAAAAATCTTCAACCGCTCGACAATTTCGGATATATCGTTACAAATGTTATCGATTCCCGCTCTATCGCCCGCCTTATAGGCTTTACGGATTCTTACGCCCAAATCGTATTTGAGTTCTAAAACGCGGCAAAGCGAAGAAAGCGCGGTAAAAATATATCCGTATCTGCCCGCCCCGTCGGCGGCTTTTTTCAACTTTTCGGCGTAGTCGCCGTAAGCGATTTTGCCTTCCTTTTCGACAAGGTCGTCTATAAGACCCAAAAACGGATCGCAATACAAAAACGCTTTACACGGCGTTTCGAGTTCTTCGTGTTTTACGGGCAATAGATTAGGAATATCGAGAAGCAGAAAATCGTAAAAGTCGATACCGAACGAAGCCTTGAAGCCTTGCGCGATTTTTTCTTCGTCGAACACGCCGAGCGAGTATTGTTTTACGGCGTACAACGCGGGGATAAGAGCGAAAAAAGAACATTCTTTGCCGTCGTCGCCCCACATGGTTATAAACACGTTTTTAACGTTGAATTTATTTACGGCTTGCATTGCCGCTTTCATAGATTTAAGCGTATAGCCGTTGAACGGCGCAAAACCGCCCCAGCACCAAGCCCCGCCGGCGAACCAGAAATCGCTTTTTATGGCTTTATGAGCCTGCATCATGGCTAAGTAATCTTCGGTTTCGGTATGGTAATAATCCCAGTAGACGAGTTCGACGTTTGCGGGGATTTTTTCGGAAAGATTTTCGGAAACGCAAAGGTCTTTGCCGTAATACTTGCCGCAGTTTTCTATACGGAAAAACATATCGCTCCACATATGCAGCGTAAAGCCGTATTTATCTGCTATTTCGGCGACCTTTTTAACATGACTTAAAAGCAGTTCGTAACGATTTTTATATCCGTGTTCGTCGAGATATTTACCGAGCCCCACGTAATGCGCTTCGTCCATACCGATATTGACGATACGCGAAGTAAACGTTTTTGAAAGCGACGAAAACATTTTGTCGATAAGCGCGTAAGTCTTATCGTTTTCGACCAGCAAAATATCGCCGATATCTATAATATCTTCGTAATGCGGCAATTTGGCAAGGTTATTGAAGTGCGCGAGTGTCTGAATTGCAGGGATGAGTTCTATCCCTTTTTCAGCCGCGTACTTATCCAGATCTTTTAATTCGGCGGCAGAATACCCGCCGCGAAGATAACCGAAATAAGGCTCGCCCTCTACTTCGTAAGTGTCTTCCATATAGAGTTCGAGCGTATTATAACCTATTTTTGCGAGAATATCTATAAATTCTTTGATTTTTTGCGGTTTCATTACGGCGTTGCGCGAACAATCGAGCATTACGCCGAACCGTGATAAATTTTCCATATAAACCGTTTTTCGGGCGGAGCGGCGTTTGCCGCTCCGCCCCGCGTTTTTATTAAACTCTCTTTTTCTTAGTTACTACGACAGCGCCCGCAAGGCACAAAATCGCAAGTACGGGCATTACGCCGTTTACCGAGCCGCCGCAACCTTTTTTAGCAGCCGCAGGTTTTTTAGCGTAAGTAACGGTAATATTTGCGTCGCCCGTTACGGTAAGTCCGTTAATTTCGGTTTCGCCGTTTTTGATAGTCATATTATATCCGTCTTCGGCGTAAGCGGAGAAATCTACCCTTCCGTTATATTCTACCTGCAAGGTAACTTCGTCTTTTTCAAGTCCGACGAAAGTTATCGTAACGGTGTACTTTCTCGCGGTTTCGTTGAACTTCGCAACGAGCGTTACGTTACTCGTTACCGTATCGGTTTCGAAGTTCCACTTCGTTTCGCCGTTGTACCAACCGTCGAAAGTATAAACTTTATCGGCGGTCATATCCTTGGTCGGGTCGGCGGGTTTGGTAAGTTTGCTGCCGTAAGCGACCTTCGTTGCAGCCGCTTCGCCGATTTTAACGTCGTATTCGTTGAGCGTTCTCGTTTCGGTATAAGTTCTGCCGTTTTCGAGCGGAAGTTCGGTCGGCAAATCGTTCGTATAAGTGTATTGAGCGTCGTTTGCGCCGAGGAACGTTTTTGCTTCGGCAAGTTTTTCGGCTCTGTTTTCTATCGTATACGAAATGTCTTTTTCCGTTCCGTCGCAAAGTACCAACTTCGCGCTATAAGTGTTAATGGTTTCGTTGAACTTCGCAACGAGCGTTACGTTACTCGTAACCGTATCGGTTTCAAAGTTCCACTTCGTTTCGCCGTTATACCAACCGTCGAAAGTAACGGTATAACCCTCTTTCGTTTTGGTCGGGTCTTCGGGCGCGGTAATTTTAGAGCCGTAATTATATTTAACCGCCGCTGCGTCGCCGATAATTACGTCGAAAGTCTTAATCGTTTTGGTAAGCGTAACTGTAATGTTTTCGGCTTTGATTTCGTTGTTCGTCCACACGTAATCATACGCGGGGTCGGCTTCGTATGTCGGATAAGTCAGATCTGCGTCGGCAGTGGTGAAAGTCGCTTTGCCGAGTTCATTGCCCGCTTCGTCTACGAACGTAGCGGTATAAACTTTATACCACGCGCCGTTTACCTTTCTGAACGTAACGGTTTCGGTTGTTCTGTACACAACGTTTGAACCCGCATTCCAACGAGCATACGACGGAAATTCACAACCCGCTTCGACGGTAATTTCCGTAGCAGAAACGAAACCGGCAGCCTTAAACGTAAAAGCGTTTTCCGCAAAAAGATTGATATACGGATCGTTCGCATCTTTATCCCATTGTCCGCCGATAGTCGTTTCGCCGATTTTTATATGCGATAACGTGTTAAGCGCGTTTATGTACGTATAATCTTTCTTTTTATCGAAGTTACTCGCTCCGGTGTAGTCGCAGACCGACAGATTAAACCACATAAAGCCCATCTCGTCCCAACCGTCAACAGTCGTAAGCGACGTAACGCTTGTGTCTACATACTCAAAAGTATCGGAAACTTGTTTTACCCACGCGCCGTCCACTTTTTTGAACGTGGCGGTTTCCGTCGTTTTATAAACGATTTTATCGCCCGTTCCGCTCCAAAGCGCGTAAGAAGGAAATTCGCAACCTTCTTCGATTACGACTTCGGTAGCAGTCGGGAAATCCGTAAATTTGAACGCAAATCTATCCACCGAATTATCAAACATATTAAGATATGGGTCTGCCGCTGTATAATCCGATCCCACAGCGACCCCGTCGACTTTTATCTTGGAAAAGGTATTAAGATTTTCTATGTTTGTATAGTTTGGAACGTTGTTAATTTTATTATTAAAAGTTCCGTTCGTACTATTATCTTTGAAGTCCGTACCCGTAAGTTCAAGCCTCGGATAGGTAGGCAAATCGGCATTAACCGAGACGGCTGCAACGGTCGTATCTCTATAGATATAGTCCGTTGTAGTGTCGTCGGCGCGGGCGGTGGTCGTAGACTTGACCGCGCCGAGAGTTACGAAGGTTGTTACCGCGCAAAGACACGCGATAAGCATTGCTTTGAATTTTTTCATCATTCTCCTTTATAATTTTAAGTCTTTCGACTATAAATTTTCTTATTTTAACCTTTTATGCCGCCGACGGAAGTGTTTTCCATGATCTTTCTGCTGAATATCGCAAAGAAAATCAAGGTGGGGATAATTACTATCGTAGTCGCCGCAAAAATCGTAGGCCAGTTGTTTTTGCTCTGATATTTGTTTACTATCATTTGCAGACCCACCGCTATCGTCGGTTTGGCGCGCATAAACAGGTATTGCGAGAAGTAATCGTTCCACGCGCTTATAAACGATATAAGGAAGAACGCCACTACCCCGCCGATAACCTGCGGAAGCATTATCTGAAAGAACACTCTTACGTGTCCCGCGCCGTCGATAAACGCCGATTCGGCGTAAGTCCAGGAAACGGACTTGAAATAGGCGTACAGATATAGGAACACTCCGCCGAAGCCGCCCTGCATAAGGAAGTTGCCCGAAAATTTATTGAGCAATTTCAACTTATACATAAGGTTATAAGTCGCCGAAAGCGAACCCGTGGTCGGAATCATCATACATACGACGACCATGGTATAGATAAACTTACTGCCCTTAAAGGGGTATTTCGCTATAACGTAAGAAGTCATGCACGAAAGCATAATACCTATGCCTACTCCGCCCGTTACGAGTATCACGCTGTTTAAGAACATTCCGAAAATGCCCGTTTTAGAGAATTTATACTCGAACACGGCTTTATAGTTAGCCGTGGTAGGGCTGCTCGGCAACGACCATATATCCTTGAAGAAGTCCGCAGACGACTTGAAACTGTTATAAAACATCATAACGAAAGGATATATGAGCGATATCGCGTACAAGACGAATATAACGAATACTATCGTAAGCGTTATCCGCTCGTTTTTAGGTCTTTTCATTTTTGCCTCCGTTTTTTATCCGCAACGAATAACGCCGCAGGCAGGGCAAATACGGACATCGCAGCCATACCGACCGACGAGCCGCAACCGCTCTTTTTAGCGGTCTGACCCGACGAACCGTCGTTTCTGATATCGATAACCACCCTTAATTCTTCGCCGAACTGGTTACGGATATAGAAGTTACGCGTACCCGACGGGAATTTCTGCAAAAATTCTTTCTTTATCGTAATCGTATTGTCTACTTCGTCTACGATATAGTCGTTTTCGGTTATTTTAGAGCCGAGAAGTTCGAAGGTGTATTTGCCTACGTTTACGTTGAAAGTAAGGTCTTTGGGGCTTGCCGCGTTAAAGGTCTGACGGCTGTCGCCCGAAATTACGAGGTCGGGGTAATTTCCTTCTTCGTAGTACTTATCGAGATTTTTTACGGAAACGTTATCCACCGTGAAATTAGTCCAGTTGGTAGAACTGAAAGACATATAACCGACGGTATCGGTATCGCCGAGAAACTACGGGTTTCCACTCCGTATCATTCTCGTTTAAGAGTTTGAATTCGACGGTTACCGTCGAATTTACCGCGGTAACTCTGATCGAAATCGGCGCGTCCACGGGCGCGTTTACGGGAGTTTCGACCGAGCCGCTGTACGACGGAATATTCCAGCCGAACAGAGTTAAAAACGATTTATTCGGGTCGGTCGCCTTTTTTCTGCCCATCATAAGGCTATAAACGGACGAAGCCGCGAAATTACTCTTATACGAGCCTTTATGGAAAGAGAAGCCGAACCACATAGACTGCGGCGTCCACACGGTTACGTCGCCCTCGGCGCTGCTAGTGGGTTCGTATTGATATTGAAGCAAATCGAACTTAAATTGCCAGTCGCCGTAAGAACGCTTCGGTCCGAACATCGCCGAATCGCCCGTTCTGTCGAAACGCAGAGTTCCGTTTTCGAATTTAAGACCGCAGTCGGCGGTATTTCTCGTATAAGTAACGCCTTCTTCGTTCGGCAGAATATCGTTGCTTAACTCTACCGAACTGCCCGTTTGATAAAACCAATCGTCGCTTACGGCGTTATCGTTGAAATCGGCGGTTAAATTTTTGCCCGCCGATTCGGCGTAAACGTAGCGTTCTAACAAGATATTATCGATATAAAATTCAGCCGCGTTATCCGAAAAATTGCCCAGCGCAAAATATCCCGAAAGCGCGCCGCTTTCTACTTTCGCGGTAACGCTTTTCCCGCCCGAAGTAAGAGTTACGTCGGCTTTGCCGTTGTCGTCGAAAACCGCCGAAACGGAAATATTTTGATATTCGCCGCGCGTGAGCGCGATCTCTTCACCGGTCGCTATCGTCTCGCCGCTGCGCTTAAATACGGCTTTTGCCGTTCCGTTTGCGAGTTCTATGCCTGCCGTCAAAGCGGCGGGATTATAAACGCCTGCGGTTTCAAGCCCGAAAGCGACTCCGATATACCCGTTTTGGGTATTTTCGTTGACGTTTATATCGAACGAGCCTTCGAAGATTTTATCCGCCTTTTCGTCGACCGCAATTTTCATCGTAGAAAATAACAAATCGTCGCTCTTCGTTCCGTTAAAGTTCACGTCCGAAAAGTATATATACGACAGGCAATCTCTCGTATTGAGACCGTACGTAATCAACGTAGACGGAAGTTTTTTATCTTCGAAGTCAGTCTGCGCTATTACCGATTTGATATCGTAACCCGTCGAAGAAATTTTAGAGAATTTAACGTTATCTAAAATCACTCCGTCTCCGCCGTTCACGCCTACGTCTTCAACGTTTATTCCGACGTAGCCGTCGCCTATCTTAAAGTTTTGAAATCCGTTGGAGTTTGCCGAAGCAACCTGATTTGCCGTTACCCTGTAACGCTTTACGTTTTCGCCGTTCCAGTCGTAAGTTCCGCTATCGGACAAGGGCGCAACGAAAATTTCTATCGCGTTTTCTTCGCCCGTAGCCGCGCTGCGGTATACTTGCCTTATTCTGTACGAAGTTTCGCCCGTCAAATCGAGATTGCCTTTCGTCGCCTTTACCCACGCGCCGTTTTCGTACACGTCGGGGAATTTATACGCGGCGCTTGCGCTTTCAAACGTGAAAGACGTAGAATCCGCGCCCGCGTAATATCCGAACGTGTTCACGTAGCCGTAGTTATAATTCCACGCCGACGAATCGCCTAAATTTCTGCCCTGCATAACGCCGAAGTGAACGCTTTTCGAAGTAACGCCAAGAACGTCGTATTCAGCCATTAAATCTTCGTCGTCGGCAAATTTAACGGAAGTCTTCGTCGCAAAACAGTTGACGTTATTGCCTGCGGTTTCGTAACCGCCGAGTTTAACGGTAGTTCCGCCTGACGTCCTGTACTCTATTTTCGTATCGCTTTTTACTTGCCAGTTCCCGCCCGTGAGCGTGGTCATGGTTATATCGTCTTGTATTACCGTAACTTTTTTATTAGCCGCTTTCGCATCGTAAACGCTCGGCGCAATCGCCGCGGCAACCATACAAATCGCGCATACCGTTGCTAAAGATTTTTTCGTTTTTATCATCATTTTTCGCTCCTTAAAATTCTACGTCGGGGACGAGTTTGTCTATTAAAAATTTACCCAGTAGCACGAGAGGCGTTCCGACGATAGCCGCGCACCAGCCTATGGCTGCGGCTTCGCTTAAATTGCCGCTCGAAACTCTGTTCGTGATAAGATACGCTATCGTGTAGCCTTCGCCCGAAGGTCCGCCGTTCGTAAGCAGTTGCGCGGGCAAAAAGTAAGAGAACGACACCGCTATACCCATCATAAACATAGTGGATATAGTGGGCATCGTAAGCGGAACGATTATCCTCGTAAATTCTTTGGTCATCGTTATTCCGTCTATCTTACCCGCTTCGATTACTTCGGGCGGAATTCTCGCCATAGACCCCGCTACCATGATTACGTTATAGCCGATACCCGACCACAGCGAAAACCAAAGTACCATCATAAAGCAGGTTTTCGGGTCGCCGAACCAGCCGTTTACGGGTATGACCTTGCCCAGCCCCATCGCTTTAAGAAGAGCGTTTACCGGTCCGTAGTTCGTACTGAACATGAACGAGAAAAGCATACACAGCGCGACGGGCATTATAATCGACGGAAGATAGAACACTACCTTGAAAAACTTTTCGCCCCATATCTTTTTATAAAAGTAATACGCGCAAAGCAGAGATATCGGCAGTATCACGAAAGTGTTCCATACGAATATGAGCAAGGAGTTTCTTATGCCGTATCTGTACTGCGGGTGAGCGTCCGCCGAAAAGAAGGACTTCAACACCCTTTCGAAATTTATCCAGCCCACGTTTACGTACTTGCCCTTGCTTATACTCCAGGTCTGAAACGCGAGTTTGATAGAATCGATATTGACGTAGAGAAAGAATACCAGCCAGTTTATAATCGGATAAGCCAAAAAGAGAATTATAAACAGCGTTCTCTGCGTTTTGCCGTTTCTGTATCGGGCTTTTTTACGGAAAACAGCGGTTTGCCCCGCTTCGGCTTCCGTACTCACGCCCGCATTGACGTTTTTATCTGTCATAATTTTATCCCTTTACGGGCACGGCGAAAATCGCGTCGCCCGCTTCGAGTTCGTAGGTAAATTTGCCGTTGTTAAGGTTTACCGTGGTCGCATTGCCGCGATAGTAGATAATCGCCTTATCGGCATTCTTAAAGGTAACCGTTATCTTGTTTTTACGATCGGTGTAACCGGGGTTTTCGTAGTTTAACATATAGAAACCGTCGTAACCCGATTCGTCTTCGAATACGCCTATCGCAAGGTCTCTTTCGCTCTCGATCGATTTGATACGGTCGTGTTTTTCGATAGCGTGTTTTACCGCTTTGAACGACGAACTTACCTTGCCTTCGGAAAGCGTGCCTACGTTGAGCATTATGCCCTGCCAGTCGTAAGACAACAAAACGTGGTCGAAATTCAACACTTCGTGATTGACGGTTTTACTGTCCTGATAGAGTTGCGTAACCGTTCCGTCGCCGCGTATCATCGCGTGAGTAAGATCGGTTTCCGCACCGAGTTCGTAAGGCCACCAATAGGTGAAATGATTGATTCCGTCCGCGCCGAACATGAGCGCGGCGTTTACCATAAATCTTAAATCGTAAATACTCGGCTGACGAATAGCGTTAGTAACGCCCGTCGTACCGATAAACGCGTAGAACGGTATATCGTAAAGTTTGGCGTTTTCGGCGTAGAGTTCGTAGTTACTCAAAAGCCCCGTATACAAAACCGGGCGCGACGCGCTGCCTTTAAGCGGATAATAGTCAACCGAAAGCAGATCGGGCGAAACCCTGTCTATAAAGTTCTGAAAATAATATTCGTAGCCCGAAGACGTACCTAAACTACCCGACGAAGAATACGACGGGAAAAGGTTTACGAAATAATTCTTACCCGGGAAGGCTTCGGTGTACACTTTTTTGAGCGCGCCGATGCTGTCGAATTGCTCTACGTTGGGTTCGTCGAAAGCGTGATGACCCAAAAACGCGGGGTGATTATTATACGAAGCGGTTTTACGCTGTAAATCTTCAGCCGTGGTGTTCGCGTCGTAAATTTCGGGGCGAACGTCGTAATCCATCACGAGCAGTTTTATTCCCGCCGCCTCGGCGTAATCGAGAGCGTTATAAAACTCTTCGGGATAATTCGTCTTTTCTTCGTATACGCATATGCCCACGTTTATGCCGCAGTCCGCCATTTCCCGGTAGCGTTCGAGCGTCTGAAAATCGTAAGTTTCGTCGTACTCCGAAGTGATATGCTTTGGCGGCGGAGGATTCCAACCGCCTATCCACATTACTTTTTCGGTTTCGTACGCCGAATAATCGGGCATACCCGTAGGAATTTTCTTTCCGCTGTTCTGCGTTCCGCCGTTAGAAGCGCAACCCGTAAGCGCGGTTATGCACGCCGCCATAGCGACCGCGAAAATTCTTTTCTTCATAAAATTTCCTCCCTTAAATCTGCGTATTCCAGTACGACCAGTCTTTAACGACGTTATTATAATCGTACTCGATTATCTGCGCCGCCGTCTTACCTTGCGTTGCCATTTGGGTAACCTGTGTATATTGCCAGAAATTCGCGATGCCCGCCGCCATCAGCGCGGAACTGCTTTCGCGATAAAATACGTTGTTGTTCATACGAAGCGACAAAACGCTCTTAGAAAACTCGGAAAGTTGCGACGTATCAGCTTTCGTGTAATCTACTTTGAAAGTACTCGTGGTGTTGGTCTTTTCGAAGAAATCGAGAAGTCCTTTTTCGCTGAAAATGAACGAAACGAATTTCTTCGCCGCGCTCTTGTTTTCGGCGGCTTTGGGTATAACGAGCCATTCGTCGACGTGTCCGTAAATGTTCTTTTCGTTCGTACCGCCCGCTATGGTCGGGGGAGCGATCAACGCCATTTCGAAGCCTTCGGGAACGACTTCCTGTATGCCCGTTTCGAGCCAGGACGCGCTGGGCGTCATCAACGCCTTGCCGTTTGCAAAATCCATCTGCGAATCGGTAAGATTCGCGCCGAGCGAACTTCCGCTGTTTTTAGGCGCGTCCTTACCGCCGATAAGCGACAAAAGCGCGTCTACGGCTTTTTCTCTCGCGGTGGTTTTATATACGGACGGGCTTGCCATTTTCTTGAAAGTTCTGATTTCTTCGATTCCGCCGTAATTAGCCCACCAGGTATTCATGCTGTAATTCCAGTAATAAGCCGCGTTTACGCCCGACCAGGTGAACGGATAAATATCGTCGCCCGTATCCGAGTTCGTATTCTCGGGCAATTTCGAGATTTTATCGATGATATCGAGCATATCGTCCATAGTTTCGGGGATTTTCCAATTATGTTCATCGAAAAAGCCCTTGTTGACGACTATACCCGTCATATATTCGGAAAACGGAACGGAATAATATTCGCCGTTATATTTGATATTGTCTTTGATTTCGTCGTTAAGCGCGCTTTCAAGCGTCATGCCGTTACCGAAAGACGAAGAATACACGCCACCGAGCGGTTCGAGCCAGTCTTTGGAAGCGTATTTTCTCCAACTCATGGGCGCGACCATGATATCGGGCACTTGCCCCGTACTTAAAAGGTTTTCAATCGACGAGCCGTAAGCGGGGTCTCCTTCGAGTTCGAGCGTGATTTTTGCGTCGGGATGAGCCTCGTTATAGAGTTTTTCCCACGATTTCCAGTGAATGTCAAGGAATTCGCCCTCGAAATACCCTATCGTGATCGTCGATTCGCCGCCCGACGACCCCTTACCTTTGCAAGCCGTAAGACACGTGGTTGCGACGACGCACGCAAGCGCGGCTGCCGTCAATTTTTTGAGTTTAAGAAGTTTTTTCATTTTTGCCTCCTTATAATTTTCTGATTTTTACAGTTTTTATCGCTGATTTTGAAAATTAACTTTGTTAGTTTATTGCGTAAAAATAAATCGAATTCATTTTCTAACATAGTTATTATATCACCGTTTCCCGAATTTGTCAATACTATTTTCAAAAATTTCACAATAGAATTTTTCAGATAAAAATACCGACGATTACACACCGTCGGCAGATATTTTATACTAAACGTAATTTTCAAACGTTTTTATACCCGTCGCCACCGCGCCGTTGTATATCGCGTTTGCGTCGGTAATAAAGCCGACGTCGATTTTTGAGTAAGTCGGGCTTTTAAGAAACATTTCGTCGAGTTTTGCCTTTATAAGAGCGCCGAGACGAACTATTTCGCCGTCGAAAATTATATTGGAAACGTCGAGAAGTTCTGTTAAACTCCAAAGCACTCTGCCGAGCACCGCCACGGACTCGTCGAGCGTTTTTATCGCAAGTTCTTTGCCGCTTAAACAATCGGCTATAAACCGCTCTTTCGCATCGGGGTAATTAAGTTCTTTTTCGCCCGCCGCTTTTATATATCTGTCGGATATCGCTTTCAGCGACAATTCGGTAGAAAAAATCTTACTCTTCTCGTCGGGGAAGAAGTCCGTCGCGTCGATGGGGTTCATTCCGAAAAAGCCGAACTCGCCCGCCATGCCGTGTTCGCCGCTGAAAACTTTCCTGTTGAATACGAATCCTCCGCCGACGCCTTCGTCAATATATAAAAAGATAAAATCGTCGGGCGTAGAAGTCTTTTCGAGCGCGGACTGCATTGCCGCAGGCATGTCGTTTTGCATGACGACGGGTACTGAAAGCCTGCTTTCGAGATACGCCGCGAAGCGTTCGCCGTAAAACTCTCTGAACTTTTCCGCGAACACGAATTCGTCTTTTTTGCTGTTGTATTTACCCGCAAACACGAACACGACGTGATTCAATTTTTTTCTGAACTTTTTCAGGTCGTTTATCGCAGAATCTATCACGTCGCGTTTTACGACGTAACCCGTTTCGTATTCCTTTTTATATATACGCTCGCCGACGTAGTCGTTTACGGTTACGGTTAAAACGTCGCTGTGCGCCAATACGACCGCGAAATAACCGTATGCGGGATTAGGCGTAATCATTTCGGCGCGCCGCCCCGCCGTCGTGGACGGTAATTGAGTTCTTAAAACCATGCCCGATTCGGTCATTGCGGATACTATCTTAAAAACCGCGGCGTTAGAAAGCCCCGTAATCTCTTCGAGTTCGGCGAAAGTTTTACCGCCGTTTCTTATCGTTCTCATAACCGCTTTTATATTCGACGCGCGGATATATTCTTGTCTTCTCCCGATCTGAGCCATAAACTCCCCGATAAATTTGTATTAAGTAAATTTTAACTTAATCGCCCCCAAAAGTCAAGGATATTAATACCTTTCAGCAGGGACAATATTTGTTTCGGTAACGGTATCACTCGACGGGAATGAACGGTTTTCGGACTGTCGATAATGCGGATATGATTTTTACCGTCGTTTCCGTCGTGGCAGGTTTTTGAAACAAAAAGTAACCCTTTGCCGAAATCAATATCGTCCCACGTTAAAGCAAGCAGTTCGCCGATGCGTAAACCCGTGTAAAAGCATAATACAACACCGAATAACTTATCCTTGCCACTATTTAATACATAATTTTCAATTTTCTTTTGTTCTTGACAGGAAAAGCACTCGATTTGCTTTTCCTTTGTCTTGGGGCGTTTTATTTTGTTCGCAACATATTCGTTTGCGATACCGACTAAATGCGCCGTTTTCAATGAGTTTTGAATAACGGATATAACCATATTCACAAAGTTTGCCGACAACTCCTTGCCGGTTTTCAGGTTGCCTGTATTTAATAATTCCGTTACAAACGATTGCAAAACGATAGGCGTAAGGTCGTTTACATCCATATCGCCGATTTTCGGGGCAATGTGTGTACGTATAAGTTGCTCGTAACGGATGTAAGTGCGTTCTTTTGCGCTTGGCTTTATGTAATGAATCAGCCATTCATTGAGCCAGTTTTTGTATGTCATATATCACTCTCCTTAGATTGTAAATTTTCAGATTTTTTGATTGTAAAATTGAATTTTGGCACCGTTGCGTGGGCTTGTCTTGATACGAGAGCGGCGTCGCTTCGCTCCGCCGAAGACAAGCCCACGCACCGACCAAAACCGACCGACTAAACCGAATTTGACTGAACTTCGGCTTTGCTAATTGAACGTCACAAAAACTACCACCAAATTAAACGTAATCGCCCGTATAGATAAATGAAAGCGCGGACGGAAGGCAAAGTCGCCGCTAAACCGCTTGGCGATCTTTCGCCTTTTAGCCGTCCGCAGTCGTGTTTTATGCGTTTTTACGAGTATTTCATTTTTGTATTTCGAACATAATGGTCGTAAAAATGCGAAGCACCACAAAGAATGAGTTTTTTAGCTGATTTTTACAAATGCGAGCGATGACGTACGAAAGTACTTCTCGCGAGCATTTGCGAAAAGAAGCAAAAAAGGCGGCTTTGTGGCGCATATGAATACGGCTGTGGACGGCTTGCGCGCATTTCATTTAAGGCTATTGTGGGGCGTATGCGCCATTTAATTTGCTTTCGGCATTTGGTCTATTACTTCTTTGCTTACTTGCCCCACAAGACAACCTTCGTCCCAACAATTGAAGTTGTCGAAGAGCAACAGTTTCTTATCCTCTTGCCCTATGGTACAAGCAACGTCGTCGTCCATAATGTCGGATATGAAATATTGCGGCAAACCTCTTGAGTAGACGATCCTCCCACCGTCTTTTTCGAGATACTTCATAATGTATCTCACGGCTTCGCTTAAAACGTGTTCGTTCACCTCTTTGAAGTCCGATCTGCCGAATCTTTCGTTAAAATATGTATTCTGATACGTCGTTTGCACTTTTTCTTTGACGGGCGAGTAGTCTTTTACTTCCACAAGTTCGCCGACCATTGCGTCGGGCGGAATATAAAACAGCCCGTGAAAATGCAATCGTTTTTTATCCGGTGAGCGTTCCCACACGCCGACGTATTTCCATTTGCGGCGGTAACACATTTTCTTGAACGTATCGGAAAGTTTCTTTCTGAACGATTCTTCGGTATGTTTCTTTCCGTCATAGGTGAAAGTGCAAAAATAGTTGAATGTCTGTAAATTTACCTTGCGCACAAGCCTGACACGCTTGGCAATAGCGTTGCGTTTCAGCCTGTCGAATTGACCGTCAACGTATTGTTTTGCAGCTTCGGCGTTGGCGAAATACTGCTTCATACGGTCGTAAATATACTTTTCGCGCCCGCGCTTTTTAAGATTTTTACACTCTTCATACAGTTCGTCGAACAGTTGTCTACGGGTTATCTTTCGTGTTGTCGTAGACTTTGAAATTTCGTCTGTGGGCGGACTTACAGTTGCTTCCGAACATTCTCCCGAATCGACTTCGTTTATGTCGTTAAGTGCCGTTAAAGCCGTTTTAGTGTTACACTTATCTGTGTTTAACTGCGGTTGTTGCGGCGTATCGTCAACGACTTCGATTACTTCTTCGGGGTGATAGCGTTTCGGTGCGGCAGGTCTTGTGGTGTGCGGAATCGCTATGAAATGACTTCCGTCGTTGTATATTTTACACTTTTGATATGGCATAATTTTTACCTCCTTTCCACGCATAAAACGTGGGTATTTTTTATTAAACCAACGGGAAACGATTGAACGAAAATACTACTTCGTTTCCGTCGGCGGTGGTCGCTTGGAATTCATAATTTCGGCAAGTTGTTTTTCGTACCTGCGCATCATGATTTCCGTGACCTTATGGATAATTTCTTCTCTGGACTCATCCATGTCCTTTTTATCTACTTCGTCGAGTTTAACGTAGAGCGGAATATTGACGGCGTAACTTCCGTCCTTTTTTCTCAGTCCTATGTATGCGACCTTTTGGTATTGTTCGTTCATTTTATCGTCTCCCGTTTGTTTTCTTAGGTTTAGTGTAATTTTTAACCGTTGCAAGTTTTGCAACAATTAAAAATTTATATTACAAAAAGTGTAAGCCCCTTACGGGACACCTTTTGTCCCAATTAAAAATCTTTTTGTAGTCGTATCTTAGCAGTCAAACAGGAAGGAATTTTTCCTGTTTGAAAATTTTCTTGATGAAATTTTAAGGCTGCAATACGACAACTTTTGTCGTGATTAAAACTTTTCAATAACTTTTGTATTTATTCTAAAAGTCAAACTCGCAAAATCTTTGCGACATCGAAAAGTTTTTATAATAAAATTTTACACCGCGATTTTACCGATTACCAGAACATCGGTGTGACGGAAATGTTCCAATTTGTGATGCCGCAGTAACCTCAACGTAACCGCCGAGTAACTTCGATGTGATGTTTTTTGTTGTGCAGAAACAGCATACACGAAAGAAAAATTAAATGTACCAGACTTTACCAAGCACTTCGGGATATAACCGTGAATTTTTTGGCATATACAGCAAACAACCCATACAAATCGAACAACAACCACGACAAAAAAGCCGCTCGGTTTCGACAAGAAAAACCAAACGGCTGAATGAAATACTATTCGACATTATACTTAATAATTTCGGGCTATTTACCAAAAATATTAAGTGAGTAAGCGTATTACGACTTGCATTTTCAAAAATAATATGCTATAATACGCCTAATAAAAATGGTAGACATACCAAATAAACTAAATTGAGGTGTCTGAAATGGAGATAAAAAGAGATAAATACCTGGAAATGCTTCAAATAAGACGTCATAACGGGTTTGTAAAAGTTATCACCGGCATCAGAAGGTGTGGCAAATCTTATCTTATGAATGATATCTTTTATGAAAAATTGAAAGAAGACGGCGTAAACGAAAACCATATCATTAAGTTTGCTTTTGATTCGGCGGAAGATTTATTGCTTATCGGAGAAGATTTACAGGAACTTGTTGCCAATAAAAAGAAAGTAGATCCGAAGAAATTTATGGCATACGTTTCGCAAAGAATGACCGACAGCGATATGTACTACCTTCTCCTCGACGAGGTGCAAAATCTTGATTGTTTCGAGGCTGTTCTGAACGGATATTTACGCAAAAAAAATATGGACGTGTATGTAACCGGCAGTAACTCAAAATTTTTGTCAAGCGATGTATTGACCGAGTTTGCCGGCAGAGGTGACGAAATACATGTTTTACCGTTG
>ENA-UERG01000872-UERG01000872.1-human-gut-metagenome-genome-assembly--contig:-NODE-872-length-27755-cov-5.490317_pt1 | contig 27755 bp, 18 predicted proteins | sample MGYA00242954_ERZ507954 | MGnify/ENA primary metagenome ERZ507954 (study PRJEB26167, sample SAMN06115478) | human gut metagenome | host: Homo sapiens | place: China:Sichuan | collected 2015-01-21... | reverse complement strand
GTCAAAATCGACCTGCCGTGTCAGCATAATGCGGCTTGCTTTCTTTTCTGGAAGTTCCCGCCAGTCAAGCGTAACGCCCAATTCCTGCTCAATGGCATTCTGTTTTTCAAATAACTGATGATAAAGATCCTTGTCGCCGCGAATATACAGTTCAACAACAAGCAGATTTTCTGTTTTAACCGCGCGTAAGCAAATATCATAAACAGATGAGCCAATGCTCAGGTTCATCCACATTTTGTTTGATGCTTTTCGCTTGCCAAATTGCCTTGCGAACTGCGCGTTTGCATACGCATATTCATTGAAGGCTGTCCAGTAATCCAAGCGGAACTGCTGGCTTTCTGTCTGCTGCTGATTCTTTTTAACGCTCTTAATCCAGTCATTCGGCTTCTCAATCACGCTGAACTTCACCGCAGGATTGGAGCTGCCGACTTTATACAGGTGGATTTCGCACAGGAAAAAGCCAATGTCGTCATCCGTGTGGTTATTCAGCCACTCAATCGCCGCGCGGTGTTCCTCGCGTGCGTGCTTTACCACCCAGATAATCGTCTGCGCATCTTTTCCGGCGGCGTAAGTGATGAGTTTGCCCAGATGGTCGTGGTTGGTATCCTCCAGCTGGTTTTCGATGATAACCTTCTGCCCCGTTGCAATATCGGTCGCGATAATATCCACGCTGAAATCGCCCACAGCAGATTCTGTTCCGTCGACTGCAATTTCCATGCCGATTTCATTGCCCAGAATCGCGATGTTCTCATCCTTTGCCAGCCACGGCGTAAAATCCAGTGCTTCATGCGGCCAAACCTTCCGCAAATCCTGCACTTCGGTCAGAACTTCAAGCTGCTCCATAGGGCATACCTCCTTTTGTGTGCGGCATATAGCGGGCGCTTATCTTATGATAGCAGATAGGCAGGGAAACGTCAATCGCAAGTATGTTTTTTTCGCAGCAAAACAGCCGGGGACTGCCTTACCAGCACCCCCCGGCTTTCGTAATCCCAATGAACCCTTACTTAACTTCCAGCAGGTTCTTGCATTCCGCGAACGCGCGGCGGCCAATGATTTCAATCGTCGCGGGCAGGGTTACGCTCTTGAGCTTCGTGTTGCCCTCAAACGCCTGCGCGCCGATTTCCACCACCGGCAGACCCGCCACCGTGTTCGGAACGGTCAGCGTCGATGCCGTGCCGTTGTACTTGACGACCACAATGCCCGTTGAGTCGTCACGAACCGCGAACACGAAGTCGCCTGTCACGGTGAATGCCTTGTTGACAGATTCGAGCTCCGTATTGCCGGACAGTGCCTTAATCGTGATGGTGTAGTCGCCCGGCTGCAGCAGCTTCAGACCCGGCACCGTGTAGTTCAGCGCCGCCGTTTCGCCCAGCAGCGCAGCCGTGCCATCCGGCGTGGTCAGCAGCAGCTGATACTTCGTTGCGCCGCCAGCAGCCGTCCACGTCACCGTCAGGTCGTCGCCCTGCTTCGCGGCAGGAACGGTCACGGTCAGCGGATCGTCGGTCACATACAGCGTCAGGGACTGCGCCGGGGAAAGTTCGCCAGCGGTCGTTCCGTAGTAGGGCTTGAACTGAATCGTGCGGACACCGTTGCCGCTGCCCAGCGAAGCGAAGGCGCGCTCGATAACCGTCACATCGCCAGTCGTCGGATAGCTGGTATTTGCCTTGCCGTCCACATACAGGACGACCTTCGTCGCGTTCTTGGTGTTGACCGTGAACGTCACCGGCACATTCAGCTTCACGCGGCTGGGATTCATGGTGAAGTTGACGACTTCCGGCTTGTTGACCACGGTCGTCGTCAGTGTAATCGTGTACGCCTTAAACTTTTCGCCCGCGGTCGTGCCGTTGTAAGGCTGGAACTGAATCGTACGGACGCCGCCATTATTCCCCAGCGACGAGAACGACATCGTGAACTCGTACTTCGACATGCTGGTCGTTACGTCCTCAAAGCGGCGGTTCACCTGCCCGTCGACATACATCAGCAGCTTCGTCGCGTTGTCCAGATAAACAGTGAATTTAATCTGCTCGCCCAGCACCGCGGTCGTCTTGTCAATCTTGACATTCGCAATCACGGGGGCAGCAGACGAACCGCTCATCAGGGAAATGGTGGTTGCGGTGGTCTTGTCGCCGCCGACTGCGCCGTTGTAGGCTTGGAACGCAATGGTGCGCTTGCCCCCATTGTTCCCCAGCGAAGAGAACGCCATGGTGAAGGTGTATTCCGTCATATCAGGGGTGATGTTCTCGAAGCGGCGGTTGACACTGCCGTCGATGTACATCAGCACCTTCGTGGCGTTCTTGATGCGCAGGGTGAAGGTGATATTTTCGCCCAGCGTCGCGTTCGGATTGCTGATTTTCAGCAGCTCAACCCGCGGCTTGTTCGCCACGCTGATGGTAATCGTCTTGGTGTCGGACATAGCGCCGGGCGTGCTGCCGTTGTAGGGCTGGAACGCCACCGTGCGCACGCCGCCGTTTGAACCGAGCGTCGAGAAGGACATCTGGAACGTCGTTGCGCCGTCCTTCACATCGTAGATGTAGCGGTTCAGCTTGCCATCAATGTAGACACGCATCTTCGTTGCGTTCTTGGTGTTGATGGTGAAGGTGATGGTTTCGTTTAAATCAACCGTGGATTTGTTCAAACTCCAGCTGGTCACGGTCGGCTTGTTCGGGCTTTCGTTTGCGACAGTCACAACACGTTCGGAGGTCTTTTCACCCGCCGTCGTGCCGTTATAGGCTTGGAACGCAATGGCGCGCTTGCCCCCATTGTTCCCCAACGAGGAGAACGACATGGTGAAGGTGTATTCCGTCATGTCGGGGGTGATGTCCTCGAAGCGGCGGTTGACACTGCCGTCGATGTACATCAGCACCTTCGTGGCGTTCTTGATGCTCAGGGTGAAGGTGATGTTCTCGCCCAGACCCACGGTCGTCTTGTCGATATTCTTTACCGTTACCTGCGGCTTGACAGACGGCTTTGTCAGCGTAATCGTTTGTTCAGCGGACTTTTCGCCGGGCGTATTGCCGTTGTAGGCTTGGAACGCGATGGTGCGCTTGCCCCCCTTGCTCCCCATCGAGGAGAAGGACATGGTAAGCGTCGACGTGTCGGTGGGCACGTCGTAGATGTAGCGGTTGACGCTGCCGTCAATGTACATCAAAATCTTGGTGGCGTTCTTCGTGTGGATGGTGAAGGTGATATTCTCGCCCAGCTCCGCCGTCGCCTTGTCCATTTCGAACGTCGGTTTGCCCGGAATAATCACATCCGCGCGGTCGATGTTTTCGAGGTCATCCGGCACGTCCGTAGGCGCGGGGGTCGACGCGGGTTCCTCGGTCGGCACGACAACAGGCTCTTCGGTCGGCTCAACAGCGGGCTCTTCGGTCGGCTCAACAGCGGGTTCCTCGGTCGGCACGACAGCGGGCTCTTCCGTCGGCTCAACAACGGGTTCCTCGGTCGGCACGACAGCGGGCTCCTCGGTCGGCTCAACAACGGGTTCTTCCGTCGGCTCAACAACGGGTTCCTCGGTCGGCACGACAGCGGGCTCTTCCGTCGGCTCAACAACGGGTTCCTCGGTCGGCACGACAGCGGGTTCTTCGGTCGGCACGACAGCGGGCTCTTCGGTCGGCTCAACAACGGGCTCTTCCGTCGGCACGGGCGTGGGTGCAGGGGTCGGCACGGGTTCTTCCGTCGCAGCCGCAAGCACCAGCAGGGCACTGGGCATTTCCACGCCGCTCGCGAAAACACCGGTGTGACGTTGATTCTCAATGCCCTCTTCCGGCACGGGATGCACTGCATCCGCCGCCAGATAGCCATATGCAACGCCAGCCGTCTGGTCATACACGCAGACGGAAATCCGTTCATTCAGCTGACCCTTCTGCGGACGATGCGTCACATACACCACGCCAGTTACACGACCAACCAGCTCATCGCCCGTCGGATTCAGGTACAGCTGTGCGCTGCTGAACGTCGCGGCAAAGCCGGAGTCAAAGAACTCGTTATCCAGCACGGAGCGGCTGTAATCTACGGCTGCTTCGTCCACGATTTCGGGCGCTTCCGTTACCTCGGGAACATCCGTCGTTTCGGGGATTTCCGTTGCTTCGGGAACATCCGTCGCTTCGGGGATTTCCGTTGCTTCGGGAACATCCGTCGCTTCGGGGATTTCCGTTGCTTCGGGAACATCCGTCACTTCGGGTGCTTCCGTTGCTTCGGGAACATCCGTCACTTCCGGTGCTTCCGTCGGCACGACCTCAACCGTTTCCGTCGGCGGAGTTTCCGGCTCTTCTGCAGCCGCCGTCAGCACTGTTCCCATACTGCCCGTCACCATGAATACAGCCAGCAGGAAAGACAATGCCTTTCGCATCCACTTTTTGTCCTTCATCGTCCTCACTCCTTGTTCCGTGCAATCTTCCGGCACGACGTATGGTTGTGCCAGTGGCAAGAGACTGCTGCTTTCCATTTTCTTTTCGCGGCGAGCTGCAGTGCTTCCGGTGGATATAGCAATCTCTTTCCCAATTCCAGCTATATTGTAACAAATTACAAGTCGGCTGTCAATACTTACCGCGCAGAAAGCCGCATTTTATACGAAAATCAAGGCACTTTCTCTGCATCTGTCTCTCGGAACTGATTTTTCCATTGCCGAATTGCCGTGGTCGGCAAATCAATTTGCGTCTCCCATGCGGAACAGATGCGCTCCTCCAGCACATCCAAATTTCCGCCGCGGGGCAGGACGGGCAGATTCGTGTCCTTCGCAATTTCACTTGCGCGGTTGTCTACCGCCAGAATCAGGCTTCGGCAGCCCATGTTCATTGCGTGGATGCCGCCGTGCAGCCTCGTGCCAACGTAGTCAATCCCGCCTGATGCCAAAAGCGCTGTGTAATCTCGCAGATTCGGCTGAATCAGGTGCAAATTCTGCGTCACGCGCGCATCCATTTGGCGCAGGCAGGCGTAGTCCTCAACTGCTTGCAGCCACACATACACCTCGCGATAGTGCTTTTGCAGCATGGTCAGCATCTGCGCATCCTGCTCCGGGCTGCTGCGGTAGTCTGTCAGCGTTGTCACGACGCGCTCCGCCTTGTGCGTCGGAATCTGCGCGCATTTGTCGGCTGTCAGCCCCCACATTGTCGGACACGCCGTATTCAGCACGTTCGTGATACCCAGCTTCAGCAGGCGCTGGCGCGTGTATTCGTCGCGCACCGCGTGCAGGTACTGCCCATCCAGCAGCGCTTTTAGAATCCGCTTCGTGTACCCTGTCGGCTCGTCCTGGTATTGATACCACCCCGCGCCCAGCAAAATGACATGCGTGCGCTGAAATTTCTCACGAATCAGGCGGAAATTCAGCAGCTCCCGCTTGTGCAAATCGCCGCAGCGCATCATCACCGCGTCCCGCAGGCGGATATTCCACATCCTTTGGTGGCGCATGTCTGAGGAAAGCAGATTTGTCCCGCAGACAAATGCGAAATCCGCACTGCCGACGTGCTTCATCGACACTTTCGACAGCCTGTCCCGAACCGGCACGGCGACGGACAGCTGCACAGGAAAGCAGTCGTGCAGCACATGCTCACAGGCGTTGCGGATGATGAAATCTCCCTGATTCGCTGTTGAAATGGTAGGGTCAAAACGCACAATTTTACGGCAGTGCTGCATTTCCTGATCGATCATGCCTTCTTCCTCCATTTGCGCAAGAAACTCCGCCCTTTTTCAAGCATCCAGCGATATTCTGCCGTCCGCCCCAGCGCCAGCGTATACAGGAGCGTCGTCACCGCCGCGCAGGTGATGCCCTTGAGGATAATCCACATCAGCGTATGCCCCATCCGCGCGCACAGCAGCAGCGACAGCGCCATCACCGCGCCGTTGAGCAGCAGCAGGCCGCCCTGCGCCTTGAAATACGCGGCAACGCTGCGCCCGAAGGTGCGATGGAACAGCACTTTCGGCTCATACCAGAAGATGGTGCAGAGCCGCGCCAGCCCGGTTGCGCCGATGATGCCCGCCACGCCGAAGAAATGCCCCAGCAGGATGGACAGCAGGATGTTGACCAGCGCCGTCATAAACATAACATACTTCATTTGCCGAAAAAGCCCCAGCGTTTCGCGGTACATCCACACGGGCGCGACGATGGTGCTCAGGTAGAACGTGAACAGCACCGCTGCTACCATCCCTGTGTCCATCAGGTATTCTTCGCCCACCCAGATGGGGATGAAGTCCTGCACAACCGCGCCGTATGCGGCGACGCAGAAGCCTGTAATCGCCCCAAAGAGGACAATCAGGTTGCGGAACATGGCGTACGACTTTTCCGAATTCTTCTCGGCATTCAGATTTCCCAAGCTGGCGGAAATGCCGGTAATCACGATGGAAACGAACGTTGTCACATACGTCGTCAGCGACGCGTAGTTGGAGTAGTAGCCGACGAACACCGTGCCCAGCATGACGGAAATCAGAATGTTGTCCGTGTTGTTGATGAGTATTGTCGCCAGCTTGTAGAGAAACATGGAGCGGATGTTGTCGTTCAGCTCCTGCTTGCGGTGCATCGGCGCACGTTTCTGCTTTTCCCGCAGGAAGGGGTACATCTTATCCGCTAAATGGCTCAGTACCGCGTTCTGCAGGAGGGTGCAGGCGATCTGAATCAGCAAATAGCCAAGATAGCTGCCCCAAATCAGCAGGCACGCGATCTGCGCCGCATACTGCAACACCAGCGCCGCGGCGGAAACCATGTTCTGCAAATATGCCTTCTGGTCAGCCTGAATCAGCGTCGTTTTGTAGATGACCAGATAGGATGCCACGGAGTTCGCCAGGTACAGCACATAGTAGACGATTAGCTGCGCCATCGGCAGCTCACTGCTGATGATGAGCGGCAGGAAGGGGATTACCGCCGCGCCCAGCAGCGCTACCGCCAGCGCAATCAGGCGGTAAATGCGACGATAATAGCCCAGCAGGTGCTGGATTTCGCCCGCATCGCCCCGGTGCAGCGGTGCGTACAGGCTGTACACCAGCACGTTGCCCACGCCCAGCTCCGCCAGTGACAGCATGGCCAGAATGTTGCTGTACAGCCCGTTGACACCCGTATAATCCGCGCCCAGCCGGCGCACAAACACCGTTCGCACGGCAAAAGCCAGCAGCAGCGTGAGCACCTGCCGCACTGCGCCCACGCCGATGTTGCGCGCTGTGTTTTCGCTCCTTGATGCTGTGTTCATGATTCCTCTCCGCCTGTTTCGCCTGTCTGCTCCTGCGCCGCGCCCTCCGGCTGCCACTTGCCCAGCAGTCCCAGAAACAGTATGTTCAGGAAAACGCCCTCCGTGTTGATGCACAGGAAATACAGCAGGAAAACGCCCAGCACATACAGCAGCCGCGCCTTGGCAAATTTGGTGCGGATACCGCGGTACGTCAGCCACAGCCAAACTGCCGGGAGAATCAACCCTGTATCCATGACGAAGGCGGCAAAGCCGTTGGAAATATTCTGCACCCTGTGTTTCAGCAGAATTTCCGCCTTCCGCTCCGAGAAAACGCCCTGCCCCGCAATGGGGGATTCCAGCCCGATTTCAAAGCCGCTGAAGGTGTCGTTCCACCGCGTGTAGAATGAACCGCCGGAATTTCGCCCGATAATCTTCTTTTCCACCACGCCCGTGGCAGACTCGATGACAAACAGCAAAATCAGCCCAACGAACGCCGCCATCTTGATGCTGCGCGCCATTTTCCTGCCCTTTTTGCGGAAGGCCACCGTCAGCAGCACAACGCCCAGACAAATAAAGCCTGTTGTGGACAGCGTGCTGAGGATGGTAACAATCAGCAGCGCAATTGCCCAGCAGTATTTCTTCTTGCTCATGCCCATGCGCGTTTCGTCGCTCATCAGGAACAGCAGCGCGAAGTTCAGGAAAATCTGGTGGCTGCCCGGTTCGTTGAACATGCCCGCGTTGCGGTGGAAAACCGGGATGTTCAGCCAGCCTAAGGTGAAATAAGGCGTCAAGTAAAATCCGTTGACGCTGGAAACTTCGTAGTGCAGCAGCGGCAGCGGCAGCGACAGCAAATCGCCGATGACGAAGGAAATCAGGCTGATGGCCGCCTCTGCCAGCATGACTTTGGTATACAGCCGCATATACGTCCGATACCCGATGCAGCTTTGCAGAACCAGCACATAGCCGATGTTGCAAAGCCAAATGACAATATCGTTGATGTGGATGCCGTTCTGCGGGTTGACGAAGCTCGTCAGCAGCAGCGCCGCCGTCAGCAGCAGCGTCAGGCGTACATTCTGGACGCTGATTTTCGGATGATGCGCCCGCGTCAGCAGCAGAATCGACGCAATCAGCATGGCTGCCATCAGCGGCATCCGCAGCACCTGAAAATACAGCGAGCCCATGCCCAGCACGCCAATCAGCACACAGAGTGCATCCACATGGTTCTTTGTGATTCGGATTTTCATCGTGCAATCTCCGTATAAATCTGAAGTAGTATCTCCAGATTCTTCTGCGCATCATGCGTTTTTCCGGCGTGTTCCCGTCCGGCGCGCGCCATCCGCGCCGCTTTTTCCGGATGCGCGAACATCTCGCAGATATCATGCGCCAGCAAATGCGGGTCGTCTGCCGGATAAATCAGCCCTTCCACGCCGTGCGTCATCAGACAGCGCACGCCGCCGACATCCGACGCAATGCACGGTACGCCAAGCAGCATCGCCTCGCCCAGCGAATTGGGGGAGTTTTCAATGCTCGACGGCAGCACAAACACCTGACTTTTTAGATACCGCTCCTTCATTTGCTGTGCATTCAGGCTGCCGGTAAAAACAACATGACCGTAGAGGTCGTTTTCGCGCAGCAGACGGTGGATGTACCGTTCATAGGCATTGCGCGCAAGCGACGGAATGCGCCCATAGTCCTTGCGTCCCACATAGAGCTTGACATCGGGATAGCGCTTGCGGACAATCGCCAGCGCCTGCAATAGGAGATGCAGCCCCTTGAGCGGCACATGCGCCTGACTGCAGAAGAGACTGTGCGGCTCGCAGCTGTTCAGCGACCATTCGCCGGTGTAGAACTCGTCCCGCAGCGTTTCGTTGTTGAAATGATAGGCCGACTGCGGGGCAAGCTCCGCCATGCAGGCAGCATCCCAGTCGGTGCGCCCGATGACGTGCTGCACCCTGCGCAGGGCTTCCTGTTCATACTGCCCGACGCGGCGGTAGATTGCTTCCTGCCGGACGATATTGCCCTTCACCAAGTCCTTCAGCGTGTGCCCGTGGCAGACGTGTTCCGGCAGATAAGCGCGATAATGCTCCGCGTATATGGACAGAAGCCCCTGAATGGAAATTACAATCCGCTCGCGCATCCCCATGTGTTCCGCCGCGTCAACCATGGCCAGCGTGTGCTGATTTTCCGTGCCCCAGAGGTGAATGACATCCGGCTGCTCTTTGCGCAGAATATCCTCCAGCTGCCGGGTGTAGGCTTCGCCGCAGCGCTGCGTAGGGCGTGTGGGGTTGACAAGCCCGTAATAGCGGTAGCCGTCCACTTCGCCCGTCAGCGCTTTCGGCGCGTCAAACACATACGTCAGCGCCACATCCGGCAGCTGCGTCAGCCGCCGCGACAGCCCGACCAGCCAGCCCACGATATACACCGGGGGAAGCGATTCTTTTTCCGCAATGGCAGGGAGGATAATATTCCCCATCCACATGACCTTCACGCTTCAGCCCCTCCTTTCACTTTGCGCTGTGCGGCATGGTTATTCCACCGCGCCCCGCGTCAGAAAATCCCGCAGCTTTTCCCGCTCCTGCGCCTGCGATTGGCAGTAGCGCGCAATGTTGCGCACATAGCGGTCATGCACGGCTTCATCCAGCAGCCTTTCCGGCACAAAATCCGCTATGCTGGATACCGTTTTGCCCAATTCGTTTGCTTCCACCATTTGCAGCGTCCCGCAGCGGCTGCCCACAATCGGCACGCCCCGGAAGAGAATATCGAACACAACGCCGCTGCTGTGCAGGGAGTAATTCTCCGAATAATTTAGGATGCAGTAGCGGCATTGGCGAATCGCCTCGTCATACGCCGCTTCGGACAGGTATTCCAGCCGCAGCTCGATGTTCTTCGCCCCCGCGCAGACTGCCCGCAGTTCCGTTTCCAGCGGCGCTTCCTGCACCCGCCCCGCAATCAGCACCCGATACGGCGTGTTCCGCAGCTGCTTTGCCGCCTCAACGACGCCCTTGTCCGACGTAATCAGCCCGACCATGCCGAAATCATAGCGCTGCTGCGCATACGGCACAGGCGGCTGCATCGTTCCTGTGCTGATGTAATCGGACACGACGCACATCGGCCGCCCATACGCCGCGCCAATGGCTGCATTGGGGCAGATAACGCCGCTGATTTTCCGCCTGCACAGCGCATACAGCCCCCGTTTCAGCAGCGAATTGACGCCGTCGGTGCTGTACTGGATGGCGTAGACCCGCGTTTCTTTCTTCTTGAACAGTGCAAGCCCCAGATACGCTGTTGCGACGGCGCTGCATTGGAGGACAATCACGTCATCCTGCGCTTCCCGAAGCAGCGCGCGCACGTTCTGGAACACGGCGCGTTTGTTGCGCACCGCCGAACTGCCCACGATGTAATCATGCGGCAGACGAATCAGCTTGTCCCCGAAGCGGTCGCCGTACACCGGCCCGCCCGCAATGCGCACATCCATCTCCGCGCCGAACAGGTCAAGATAATTCTGCGCGACGGTGAAATAATGCCCAGCGGCAATGCCGTCTGTGCTGGTGCTCCGTACATCTGCCACAATCAGCCGCATGATGGTTCGTTCCTTTCGCCGCTTTTCTGCATCGCCTTGCTGTAAATCGCCATCAGCTGACGATAATTTGCTTCCGCCGTGAAATTCTCCTGATACGTTTTCAGCGCGCCCTCGCTGACAGATTCCGCGTGTTGCAGCCGGTTGAGCGTCTGCGCCAGCTGCTCCGCCGAGTCCGCCGGAAACTTGAAGCCCGTCACGCCGTCCGAAATCAGGGAACCTGCGTTGCCTAAATCCGAGCAAATCACCGGCGTGGCGGCGCTGAAGGCTTCCACAATCGTCATTGGGAAGCCTTCATACCACTGTGTCGGCAGAATCAGCGCCTTGGACTGCCCCATCAGCGCCCGTGCCGCCGAATTTGGCACAAAGCCGCGCAGTTCCGCCTGCTTCAGCTTTTCCCGCGTCAGATATTCGCGGCACCATGCTTCCTCCGGCCCTGTACCGCAGATGATCAGCTTCATGCCCCCGCCTGAACGCTCGTAGCGCGCCCACGCTTCCAGCAGCAGCCGAATGCCCTTGAGCGCATCCAGCCGACCGATGTACACCACCTGATTTTCGCGCGCCGCATATGGCACAATCGTCTCCGGCGGTTCCACAAAGTTCGGCTTTACGGACACGTTTGCCGGCGGAATCTGCTTAAGCGCCAGCAGCTTCTGACGGTTGAAGTCCGTCAGGGTGATATAATGCAGGCGGCTGTACGTTTTGAGGGCGCGGTGCAAACGTGTGCTGAGCACGCAGAGCACCGTCTGCAGGCGGCTGCCGCGGTAGCAGCGGTGCTTCACCGCGCAGTGCAGCCCCTTTTTCGTGCAGTCCTCGCAGATATGGCCGTCGCGGTAGAAAAGCGCGTTCGGGCAGAGCAGGCGGAAGTTGTGCACCGTTTGCACCACGGGAACGCCCTCGCGCAATGCCGCGTAATACACTGCCGGGCCAATCAGCGGCAGCGTGTTGTGCACATGCACCAGCGAAATCCGGTTTTCGCGGATGCTCCGCCGAACCTCGCGGTATGTACGGATGCTGAAAAACATCCCCAGCGCACTGCGGATTTTCTCCAGCGTTCTCATGCGCGAAATTTCCTCGTTCCGCCGCGCATACAGCGCCGCAGCGTGACCGTGCGTTTCCAGCAGGTGCTTCTCGTTCGCCACAACGACATCCTCGCCGCCGGGAACCTGATAATAGTCGTGTACCAGCAGTACAGCGGGCTGTTTTGTCGCTTGCTGCATTTACTTTCTCCTGATGGCCGCGTTCCAGATGAATTTCAGATTCGTACTCCAGTAGCGCTGGAATAGCCGCTTCGGGTCTTGCATCAGGCGATAGAGCCATTCCAAGCTGTGCTTCTGCATCCATAACGGGGCGCGCTTGACGTTGCCCGAAAAGAAATCAAAGCCCGCGCCGACCCCAATCATCAGCCCGTGCACACGCCCTTGGTGCGCCGCCATCCAGCGCTCCTGCTTCGGCGCTCCCAGCCCGACCCACACAAAATCCGGCTGCGCCTGATTGATGCGCGCCACGGCAAGCGCATCTTCCTCCGGTGTCAGTTCGCGGAAAGGCGGCACGTCTGTGCCCGCAATTATCAGCCCCGGATACTCCTGCTGCAGGCGCGTAATCATTTTCTCCTGCACTTCCTGCGTGCTGCCGTAGAAATAATGCCGCCAGCCGTGTGCCGTGGACTGCCGAAAGACCTCCATCATCAGGTCAGGCCCGGTTGTCCGCTGAATCTGCGGATACCCGCGCCGCCGCGCCTCCTGCGCCAGCGGATTGCCATCCGGAATCGCCATCAAACCGCCGTTCTGCACGGCACGGTAGTCCGCATCCTCGTAACTGACGACGGTTGTATGTACATTCGATACGCAGATGTAATCTCCCTGCAATTGATGAATATTCTGCGCCAAATATTTCAGCAGCCAATTCATGTTGATGACAGCAATATTGACCCCTAAAATCGGACAGACCGGAATTTCACGCTTGTCCACTTTGCGGCAGTACTGCGCTGCTCCTTCGTGCGCCGTGGCAAACACCCCTTTCCCCGCTTCCCCAGCAAGAAACCTTGATACTATTTCCAGATTCATCTGCGCCATCTGCTTGCGCCTTTTCCCTTCTGGCGTCCGCTCATTCCACTTAGCGTAGCGCTGCTACGCTGCGTTCCATTCACGTTAGCCAGAATGAAAAATTCGCCGCGCATCTTGGCGCATTCTTATCTGGAAATAGTATGAATCATAAATTACCATTTTCATTATAACGCAAACATCAGTAATTTGCAAGCATTTCCATTTCAGACGATGAAGAAATTTCCTTTTTTTCTGCGGATGAATTGCCGCCCCGTATTCGTTCTTTCATTAGCATACCAATGCGAAAGGAGTATTCTTTATGAAGAACTGTATTTCCCGTTTCTGCCTACTTGCCTTGCTTCTCCTGATGACCATCGCCCCTGTCCGCGCGGAAATTATCGGGCAGACGACGGAGAACGAGTACATCCACCGCCTGATTGCGGACAACGGGCAGGAACTCTGCTTCGTGTCCGGCGAGAAAGACCCGTGCCTTTCCTATACGGATGTCAACTTCGACGGCATCAACGATGTGGTGATACTGACACAGCGCGGCGCGAGCAATTTCGTCTACCAGTTTTTCATTTTTGATGGCGAACAGTATGTTCTCTGTCCGCTGACGTTCACGAATTACGACCTTGATGCAGAACACAAGATTGTAAGGAGTTCTGTGAACGGCGGCTTGGCGGGCGGCATTCACAGAGAAACGCTGTACCGTTTTGATGGGACGGAGGCGGTGCTGCTGCGCTGGGCGGTCGGCGAGGAGAAAGAGGACTGGACGTTCGACGCGGATGGTTATACCGTCCGGCACTACAATGATGTGCTGACCCTGCAGGTCTGGGAATATGATCCGGAGATGGACGGCATCCTGATTTTTGAGCAGGATGTATCTACTGAAGATGAAAATGCGCTGAGGGAAGCGTTTCAAGCGGAAAATGACGCGCTCTGGTCGGGCATCCGCTAAGGCACCACCGCATTTGTGCGGTGTTACCTTAAAAAGTTAGTCACATCGAACGAAACCGCTTGACAATCCACCGCGCTGGTGCTATCATTCAGATACCCCGATGGGGTATATTGCATTCATCGAAAGGATGAGGGCTGATGATAAAAACGACGCTGAAAATTGACGGCATGATGTGCGGCATGTGCGAGAGCCATGTCAACGACGCAATCCGCAAGGCATTCCCAGCGGTTAAGAAGGTGACTTCCTCCCACGGCAAGGGTGAAACGGTGGTCATTTCCGAAGACCCGCTGGACGAAGCGCAGGTGAAAGCTGCGATTGCCGCGACGGGCTATGATTTCAAGGGCATGTCAAGCGAGCCGTATCAGAAGAAGCGTTTCCTTTTCTTCTGATGGTTTCATTCGCACAACAAAAAGCAGGGCTGTCTCCGGCGTGGAGGTAGTCCTGCTTTTTGTGTTCTGTGTTAGTTGATTTTTGTCGTGCAGGGGGCTTCACCTCTGCGGAGGCGACAAGAAGGCATGAGAACAGACGAAGTTTGCAGTCGCCCCTTGCCCCCCTTCGCTATTTCCCCCACTTGATATGCTTCATGTGCTTCATCACCAGCGTGGCGCTCACGCCGGTCAGCGCGCCGAAGAGAATGCCGCTGAGCATCAGGACAGCCATGTAGTACGCCAATTGCGACGTGTGGAGGATAATCATCGCCATCACGATTTGCCCGACGTTGTGCATTACGCCGCCGACAATGCTGACCGTGACCGGGTGCATCCACTTCATGCGCGAAAGGAGACACATGCTTGCCAGCGACAGCACACCGCCGGCCAGTGCGTACGGCAGCGCCGCCACGCCGCCTAAAAACAGCGAGGACAGCACCACTTTCAGCAGCATCAGCACCCACGCCGTCGGCAGGGACAGCATGTAGACCGCGAAAATCAGCACACCGTTGCTTAAACCCAGCTTGATGCCCGGTACGCCCAGCAGCGGCGGAAACAGGCTCTCCACCCAGCCCAGCACCAGCATCAGCGTCAGCAGCACACTGCACAGCGCAAGCTGCTTTGTGGTGATTTGCTGCTTATTCATTTGCTGCGTCCTCCTGCGCGGTCGTCAGCCAGTCCATCAATTCGTCGCGGCTGTACAGCTGGAGCGTCACCTGATTCGGCAGACAGATAATCATGTTGCCCAAAATGCGTGTGTCCTTGTTTTCCAGCGTCACTTCGCCCTGCTCCACGCAATCCTGATTGTCGCAGTTCGCCTCGTGCATGTCGATGCTTGTCGGGGTGACATGGACGATGTTGATGCAGTCGCCGTGGCGGAGGCGATAATAGCCCTCTTCGGTCAGCGGAATCGGCTGATACGTTTTGTCACCGACGGTGACGACGAGAAATGCTTTCACCTGCGACAGGTCGGGGGTGGCGGTGGCTTCGGGGGCGTCCGTGACTTCCGACGCGGCAGCCGCTTCCGGTGCTGCGGTGATTTCGGGGGTCGCCGCTGCCTCCGGTGTACTGGTCGCAAGCTCTGTCGGCGCATCGGTCGGCGCATCTGTTGCGGTCAGGGGCAGCAAAGGCGCATTGGCGTCTACATTCGCGGGTGCGTTCCGCCGCAGCACAACCATCAGCACCGCCACAATCAGCAGCAGCGCTGTCACAATCAGCACATTGCACCACAGGCCATTCCGCTTCGCCTTGGGATTCGTTTCCTTCTTCATACCCGTTCCGCACAATCCTTTCGTTATTGAGTATCCCCATCATACAACGCCGAGTCGGATTCGTCAAGGGGCGCGCGCAGGTGTTACAAACTTGTCACAAAGCGGCGAATCCATCCCGATGTCAGCAGGCACTTTTGCCCGTTTTATTGGAAGCGGAACGCATTAGTCCGCGCCGCCCCATGGCAACGAAACCGACAATATCCGCAATCAGCCAGCCCGCCGGAATTGCCAGCCAAATCGCCATCATGCCGAAATGCGGCGCGAAGGCGTAGGACAGCACAACGCGCAGCCCAAGCGAAAGCACCGTCAGGACGATGCTCATGCCTGCCTGCTCCAAACCGCGGAAAATGCCATAAAGCAGGAACAGGAAGCCGATGCCGATGTAGCACAGCCCCTCGGTGCGCAGGTACGTTACGCCGATGGAAAGAGACTCCGCCGATGTATTTTCGAGGAACACGAGCAGCAGCGGCTCAGCGAAAATCGCCACGAGCGCGGAGACAATCAGGCAGAAGCCGCCGGAAAGCAGGAACGCTGTGCGGATGCCGTGACGGAGGCGCTGCGGCTGATTCGCCCCCTGATTCTGGGCGACGAAGGTCGTGAAGCCGTTGCCGAAGTCCTGCGCGGGGCTGTACGCCAGCGAGTCAATCTTCACGCCGGCGGTGAATGCCGCCATCGCGGCCAGACCGAAGCTGTTCACGAGACTCTGCACACACAGGATGCCGAAATTCATGATGGACTGCTGAATGCTGGTCATGGCAGAGACGGAGAAGATGCGCCTGAACAGCGCGCGGTCGGGGCGTAGGTCGTGCTGCGAGGGCGTCAGCGCCGGAACGCGGAAGAGCACATAACCTAAGCACAGGAAACCGGACAGCACTTGCGAAATCAGCGTCGCGACGGCAGCGCCCGCCACGCCCCACGGCAGCACCGCCACGAACAGAAAGTCCAGCGCGACGTTCGTCAGCGACGAAATCAGCAGGAAAACCAGCGGCGCGGTTGAATTGCCAACGGCGCGGAGCATACACGCTCCGAAGTTATACAGGAACGTCGGGACGATACCGATGAACACAATCAAGAGGTAGCGGGAGAGAACGCCCTGCGCTTCAGGCGGAATGCGCAGGAGCGCCATCATGACGGGCAGGAGCGCGTAGGAAAGGATGGTCAGCAGCGCTGATACGCTCGCAATCAGCACAAACGCATTGCCGACCGCCTTGCGCACGCCGGCATTGTCTTTCTGCCCGAAAAGCTGGCTGACAACTACGCCGCTGCCCATGCACAGCCCGGTGATGATGCTCGTGAGCAGAATCATGATGGAAAACGCGCTGCCGACGGCGGCAAGGGCGATTTCACCGCAGTATCGCCCGACGACGAAGGTGTCCACAAGGTTATAAAGCTGCTGGAGCAGATTGCCTGCCATCAGCGGCAGAGAAAAACGGAGCAGTCCGCGGAAAATCGAACCATGGGTCAAGTCAACATTCATAATGAGGGAATTCTCCTTTCATTTCACAGGATAGTATAGGCGAAAAAAAGGGAAACGTCAAGCATGGCGCAAAGGCAGAGAAATCAAGGGAAAAGAACGAAAATACACAAAAAAAACAATTTCCATGCGAAAACGATTTCACGGCGTTAAATCAAGGGATTGCTGTGCAAGTGGGGAATTTTGCAGGAAGATTGGTCAAAAATTGCAAGCGGCAGACACTTGACAAGGAAGCGGCAATTCCCCTATAATAGATGCAACGTATCATTTGCATCGTGTCATCTGGTACGAAATGAATTGGAGGGGTTAGACCATGAAGAAGATTCTCTCTCTGGTCCTGTCTGCGTGCATGATGCTGAGTGCGGCTGCGCTGGCAGAAGGCACGTTCACGCCTGCTGATTCCTACGATGTCGGTGAGCGCGTGTACAACGCGGGCACTGTCACGCTGGAAAAGAGCGAGGGGAGCGCGCAGACGGTTTCTACCGATCAGTATGTCGGCGAAGCTGGCAAGGACTACACCGATGAAAAGGTGTACACCTACAACAGCTACACTCCCGGCATTAACTCTTCTCTGAACTGGGACCCGCTCTCCTGGGAAACGAACGAAGACACTGATATTTTGAACAATGTCAGCTCTGGTTTCTACACCTTCGTTCTGAATTCCGAAAAGAATGGCTACTCCGTCATGCCCGAACTGGCTTCTGAAATGCCGGTGGACGTGACCGCTGAGTATGTCGGTCAGTACGGCGTGAAGGAAGGCGAGACCGCCAAGGCTTGGCGTATCGCGCTGAACAAGCTCGCCAAGTGGGAAGATGGCACCCCCATCACTGCTGATGACTATGTGTACTCCATGCAGCAGCTGCTCAACCCGAAGATGCTGAATCGCCGCGCTGACAGCTACTATGCTGGCGAGTTCGTCATCTACAACGCGAAGAACTACCTCTACGCGGGCAAGACGACCTATGACCTGATTGCAGACACTGCCGAGAACCTCGTTGCCGCCGGCACCGATGTGTACCTCGACATGGGCGCTTGGGGCATGGTCGGCGCGCTGGACGCGGAAGGCAATCCCGCGCCGCAGTATGTGAACATTGCGGACGACACGATGTACCGCGATGCTTCTATTGAAGACGAAACCGCTGCCGAAGCGTGGGTCTCCGCGAAGTACCTGTTTGACAACTACTTCGCCGCGGGTCAGCAGTATGAGTCCATGCAGGCTCAGTACCTGTACACGGCCAGCGTTGCGGATGCCGCAACGTGGGACGAAGTTGGCTTCAAGAAGGTTGACGATTACACCGTTGACTTCATCCTGGCTAACCCCGTGAACGAAGCGAACTTCTATGTGCCCTACAACCTGTCTTCCTCCTACCTGGTCTACAAGCCCGTTTACGAAGCCTGCAAGACCTTCTACAAGGACGGCAAGGAAGTTGCCACCGAGGAAGAAGCGGACGAAGTGAAGACCAGCTACGGCCGTTCTGTGGAGAACACGGTTTCCTACGGCCCGTACAAGCTGTCTTCCTTTGAACTGGACAAGGAATACACCCTGACCCGCAATGACAACTGGTATGGCTATCATGACGGCAACCACGTCGGCCAGTATCAGACGGACAACTACAAGGTGACCTGCATTGCCGACCACGCGACTCAGGTGCTGGCGTTTGAAAAGGGCGAGATTGATGAAATCGCTCTGCAGGCGGACGACCTGAAGAAGTACGGCAACAGCAAGTACATCAAGTACGGCCCGAACAATGGCTACACCACCAAGCTGACCATGAACACCGACTATGAGAAGCTGCTGTCTCACGGCACCAATAGTCAGGTTCTGGTAATCCCGGAATTCCGTCAGGCGATTTCTTACTCCTATGACCGTAAGGAATTTGCTTCCTCCTTCACCGCGGCTGGCACGGCTGGCTTTGGCCTGATCAACGAACTGTACTGCTACGACCCCTTCACCGGCGCGCTGTATCGTGACAGCGAACCCGCGAAGGCAGTCCTCTGCCGTCTGTTCGACCTGACCTGGGGAGAGGGCGGCGACTACGACACCCTCGACGAAGCGTACGAAGCCATGACCGGCTACGAGGTCGAAAAGGCGCGCGCGCTGATGGCGGTTGCGTATGACAAGGCTGTTGCTGCCGGCATCTATGATGGCACCAGCGACATCAAGATTGACCTGCGCGTGTACCAGAGCGACGCTATCTACGTCAACATGTTCAACTACCTGAACGCCGCGCTGAAGAACGCTTGCGTTGGCACGCCGTTTGAAGGCAAGGTCGAAATGACCATGACCGTGGACACCGACTACTACGAAACCATGCAGTCCGGCAACGCGGACATGATCTTCACCACTTGGGGCGGCGCGACGATGGCTCCCTTCGGCGTGTTCGGCAACTGCTACACCGACGATGCGTACGGCAAAGGCAACCAGAACGAATACGGCTATGACACCACCACCATCGACATTGTTTACAATGTGGAAGGCGTTGGCGAAATCACCGACACCCTGCAGAACTGGGCGAACTGGTGCAACAGCCAGAACGTCCCGTCCATCGAGGAAAAGCTGGGCAAGTTCGCTGATTACACCTACGACACTCGTTTGCAGTTTGCGACCGCTGTCGAAGGCGCGTTCATGAACTGGTATCCCTGCTCCTCCATCTACTACCGCAACAGCGCGAGCATGAACTCCCAGAAGGTGAACACCGTTGTTGATACCTACGTTACGCTGATCGGCTTCGGCGGTATTCAGTACATGACGTACAACTACGATGACGCTGAGTGGGCGGACTACATCGCCAACAACACCCTGGAATACTAATTCAAGGCGCACATTTGCCGTGATTCTCTGAAACTCGGCACGGGCATGGGGGCCTTTTGACCCCCATGCCCGATGTGCGTGTTAAAAACCGGTTGATTTTCGGGCGTTTCTTAAGGGGACGCTATGATTCCAAAGAGAAAAGTACAGAATAGTGATTCCTTAAGAAATGCCCAATAGGGATTCAATCCAGTCAGGCAAGCCCAGTCCGCGGTGATGCGCACCTCCAGCCGCATCCTCCGCGACCCGTCACGGGTGGGGCGACGCACCCTGACGGCCGGAAGCGGAGGGGCAGCAGGGTTTCCCGCCCCTTTCGCTCAATATGAAAAACGGAGGTAACGTGGAATGTCCAAAAATGGTATGACACGATACATCATCAAGCGTGTCCTGTACATGTTCCTGGTGCTGTTCATCATCATGACCATGTGCTTTATCCTGATTAAGCTGCTGCCGCTGCCCGCCGTCCGCGAAATGGGCCGCGACATCAACCTCGTGCTCGCCAAGCGCGAAAAGATGGGCTACAACAAGCCGATCATGGTGCAGTACTTCCTGTACCTGAAGAGCATCCTGACCGAATGGGACTGGGGCGTCGGCGAGCAGATGTATGAAGGCATGGGCGTGTGGGATGTCATGATGCAGAAGCTGCCCTACACGGTGCTGGTGAACCTGTATTCTATCCTGCTTGCGATCCCGCTGGGTCTTGCTTTCGGCATCTATGCGGCGCTGAAGAAGAACAAGTGGCAGGATAACTTCATTTCCACCATGGTCATGGTCTTCATCTCGGTGCCAAGCTATGTGTACGCCTTCCTGGTGCAGTACTTCCTGTGCTTCAAGCTCGGCTGGTTCCCCTTGCAGGCGGCAAGTTTGTCACAGGCGGGCGGGTCACTGTTCAGCTGGACAATGTTCGTATCGTTGATTCCGGCAGTGCTGTCGCTGGGCTTCGGCGTTGTGGCAGGCTTGACGCGCTACACCCGTGCGGAGCTGAGCGAGGTGCTGACCGGTGACTACATGCTGCTGGCGCGCACGAAAGGTCTGACCAAGGCACAGGCAATTTCCCGTCACGCGCTGCGCAACGCAATGGTCGTCATCCTGCCGATGATTATTGGTGAATTCATCGGTATTCTGGGCGGCTCGATGATTATCGAAAACATCTTCGGCATTCCCGGCATCGGCAACCTGTACATCAACTCCATCAATGTCCGCGATTATAATTTCTTCATGGCGCTGAACGTGTTCTATACGGCAATCGGCCTGGTTTCGGGCATTGTCATTGACATCAGCTACGGGTTTATTGACCCGCGCATCAGAATGGGGTCGAAGAAATGATGGAAAAGAATCTGTATCCGGAAATCCCGAAGGAAAAGTTTGCGTTTATTCACAAGGATGAGCGCATCCATGACGAAAAGCTGCAGACCAAGTCCATCAGCTATCTGGGCGACGCGTGGCTGCGCTTCCGCAAGAACAAGTCCTCCGTTGTGGCGTTCTGCCTGATTGTGTTCCTGCTGCTGTTTGCCATCATCACGCCGTTTGTCTCGCCGTACACGGTGCAGTTCCGCGACGGCTACTACAAGTCGGTGCTGCCGAAGAACACGCTGTTTGAAAACGCGGGTTTCTGGGATGGCGCGCGCAAGGAAAAGGTCAGCGAAATCGGCTACCATTACTACAACGCCATCGGTCAGGAAACGGGCGTGCCGGTCGTGAAGAAGGAATATGACCACTATACTGATTCAAACGGCGTGACGTACTACAACCTGCGTGTGGACTCCTACGCGCTGGTTGGCTTCGCGTATGTCAACCTGAGCGAAACGGAATACAACAACCTGATGGCGTACCAGAACGAGAAGGACATTCAGGTCATCTACCCGCTGCAGAAGACCCACAATTCGCAGTACATGATGGGCAACGGCGGCGCGAACTTCTGGTACCAGCTCAAGGACGAGAGCGTGAACACCAACGGTGATCCGGCGCTGGATGAAAACGGCAGCCTGATTCCGAACTACCTCACGTCCGACAACCCGAACAAGGCGAACTACAACAGCAAGCGCATTGCCGGCGACGACGGCGCGGATGGGCAGTGGTACACCTACGCCCAGAAGAACCAGACGGGCTACCGCGTGCGTGTGCACTATCTGGAGTACTTCCGCTATGTCAACGGCTATGAACCCACGTTCATTTTCGGCACGAACAACTACGGGCAGGATATTTTCACCTGCCTGGCAGTCGGCGCGCGCCTGAGCTTCCTGCTGTCCATCGTCGTGGCGAGCATCAACTTCATCCTCGGCGTGCTGTACGGCTCCATCGAGGGCTACTACGGCGGCGCGGTTGACATGGTGATGGAGCGTATCTCCGACGTGCTGAACAGCGTGCCGTTCATGGTCGTCGCAACCCTGTTCCAGCTGCACTTGGCGGAAAAGGTGGGCGTGCTGCCATCCCTGCTGTTCGCTTTCGTCTTGACCGGCTGGGTCGGTACGGCGGCGCGTGTGCGTACGCAGTTCTACCGCTTCAAGGGTCAGGAATACGTCCTGGCGGCGCGTACGCTGGGCGCATCCGACGCTCGCTTGATTTTCAAGCACATCTTCCCGAACAGCCTGGGCACCATCGTGACCGGCGCGGTCATGACCATCCCCGGCGTCATTTTCTCCGAATCCATGCTCAGCTACCTGCACATCATCAATCTGGAAACGTCGTCGCTGACCTCCATCGGCACGCTGCTTTCCGGCGGTCAGGCGTACTTGAGCACCTACCCCCACATCATCATGTTCCCGGCAATCTTCATCGCCATTTTGGAAATTGCTTTCAACCTGTTTGGTAATGGCCTGCGCGACGCGCTGAATCCTTCGTTGAGAGGAGCGGACGACTGATATGGCAAAGCTAGAAGTCCGAAACTTGACCATCTCCTTCCGCACAAACAACGGTGCGGTTCGCGCAGTGCGCGATATTTCCTTCAATCTGGAGGAAGGCGAAACGCTCGCCATCGCCGGTGAATCCGGTTCCGGCAAGTCCGTCACCACCCGTGCTATCATGGGCATTCTGGCGGGCAACGCCATGGTGGATGCGGGCGAAATCATCTACGACGGCAAGGATTTGCTGAAAATTCCGGAAGAAGAGTTCCACACCCTGCGCGGCCACAAGCTGGCCATGGTGTTCCAAGACCCGCTGAGTGCCCTGAACCCCATCATGCGCATCGGCAAGCAGCTGACGGAAGCCATGCTGCTGAACAACAAGGAACGCCGCCGCGATGGCAAGGAACGCTTCAACAGCCTGCTGGCGCAGCTCGAAAAGACGATGGTGGCGGATGCCGAGGCGCGCGGACAGGGCGCACAGGCGCGTGAAGCCATCCACGCCAAAACGAAGCAGTTCGACCACTTTGCTTCCGTTGGGTTGAAGATGGAATATACCTATAAGGAAGCGATGGAATCCATCGTTGAGTGCATGGACGGCATGGACGAAATCGACAATGCCATCCTGACGAGCAAGGACAAGGAGGTCCGCGAAATCTGCGGCCGCATCCGCAAGTCCCTGAAGCATATCTTCGACCCGTACACCTTCGATGAGAATGACCCGGAAATCGCGAAGTGGCATACGGCGCTGGAAGGCTTCCAGAAGAACTACACGCGCCGCCGCGAAAGCGAAATGCGCGCGCTGATGGCGGAGATGACCGCTAAGCTGGGCGCGATGGTGAATGCGCAGGAGCCGAACTTCTTCTGCATCGGCTATCTGGCGGCGAGTGGCAAAACGCCCGACCCGAAAAAGCAGTCCATCACCGAGCTGAACCAGATGGCGCGCGAAACGCTTGACCGCGAGTTCATGATTGACTTCTTGCAGGACATTGCTCACGCGCTCCAGTACTCCAGCCAGCAGGCGGCGAAATCGCAGCAGGCGGCGGTGGATACGCTCCGCAGCGCCCTGAAGGTCTATCAGCAAAAGCCGCTGAACGAGGGCGAATGCAAGGAAGCGCTGCACAAATCGGCTGCGGCGGTTGAAGCAGCCATCGACAAGCTGCAGCTGGATAAGGACAATCAGGCGTACGTCTACCGTTCGGGTGCACAGTCCTACATCGACCGCTATGCCCGCTCCAAGACGCACAATCCGAAGGAAGAAAAGCGCTACGCCCGCGAGCAGAAGAAGTTTGAGGCGCAGAAGGCGAAGGGCAAGAATCCGCCGTCCGTCATCCCGAAGAACCTGATTGACGCGGATATGGCGCAGCACAACCTCTGCGAAATGACCCAGAGCCTGCTGAAGCACTTTGAGGAACTCATCGCGGCGAGCGAAACGAAGGACTTTGACGTGCTGGCGGTGGAAATGGTGGACTACATGAAGGCGCGCGCGCAGGATTACGCCTTCAAGCTCACCAAGGGCATGGCACGCCACCGCGCCATCGAATTGATGAAGGAAGTCGGCATTCCGGAGCCGCACAAGCGCTTCTATCAGTATCCCTTTGAGTTCTCCGGCGGTATGCGTCAGCGCATTGTTATCGCTATTGCGCTGTCCGCGAACCCGGATATCCTCATCTGCGATGAACCGACAACCGCATTGGATGTGACCATTCAGGCGCAGATTCTGGAACTGATTAACCGCCTGAAGAAGGAACGCCGCCTGTCGGTCATCTTCATCACGCACGACCTTGGCGTTGTGGCGAACATGGCGGACCGCATTGCCATCATGTACGCCGGCAAGATTGTCGAGTACGGCACGGCGGATGATGTGTTCTACGACCCGCGCCACCCGTATACATGGGCGCTGCTGTCCTCCATGCCGGACTTGGAGACGCGCGAGAAACTGGAAGCTATCCCCGGTACGCCGCCGGATATGATTCTGCCGCCGAAGGGCGATGCTTTCGCCGCGCGCAACAAGTACGCAATGGAAATCGACTTTGAGGAACAGCCGCCGATGTTCCATGTCAGCGAGACGCATATGGCGGCGACGTGGCTGCTGCATCCGAATGCGCCGAAGGTAAATCCGCCGGCGATTGTGGTGGAACGCATTGAACGCATGAAGAAGGAGCAGGCTGAACGAGAGGCAGCAGAAGCCTTGCAGAACGCGAAGAAAGGAGCCGCCGAAGCATGAAAATCGCAAAGGGAATCGCCTCGGTGCTGAAAACGATTGGGCTGGTGGTTATGGCCATCGCCATCGTAATGAGCATCTATGTTGTGGCGAATGACGGTGCGGGATGGTCTACGCTATCGGGGGCGCTGCGCTCTTATCAGCAGAACGCTTCCGTGGTTACGCGCGCTTGGTTCGACAAGCAGTATTTCTCCGCCATGATTGATGCCGCGTCCACCAAGACGCTGGGCGGGGACGTGCGCCAGAATCGCGCGCTGACGTTCTATACGACGTGGGTGAATGAACTGGCAGCGGGGCAGGACGCACTGTCCAAGCAGAAGCTGGATGCTTTCTGCGCTGATTTCGATCAGAATTTCGACGTGGATGCGTATCTGACGCTCTATGAGCAGCAGGAAAGCGGCAGCGACAGCCGCCTGCTGGCGGAATCGTTTGACTACCTGAACGAAGTCATGACGCCGGCGGCGCCCAAGGGCAAGCCGATTAAGATTGCCACCGCCAATACCGAGCCGGATGTTGCAGCGTTCTACGAAACGTTTGCGCAGGAGCACGGCGAAGAAGCAGGCAGCTATCTGGAATTTGTGGAAACGCTGACGACGATGGTTCGTGCGTCGGTGGATGCGGGCAACAAGCCGGCTTCCATGAAGAAATATCTGAATGCACTGACCTTTGAGGACTACGCCGCTGCACTGGCGGAGCAGCGCACGATGGAGCGCGTCGACACGGAGGATATCCGCGACGAGTTTGCCGCGCTGGTGGAGCAGAAGAAGCAGGGCGAAGCGATTGACTTGGAAGCGTTCGTGCAGAGCAAGTACGAGGCGCTTCAGGCACGCTATCCGAGCGAAAACCTCGGCACGCTGGATGTGTTCGCGACGACGCTGTTGGAGCGGATGCAGAGCGAAGACTTTGACGGCTCGCTCAGCAGCCTGCTGAAGGCGGTTCAGGTATCCGTGGCGGCAGCGCCGACTTACCAGACCGTGCTGAAGTTTCTGGCAGAAACGACCGTCAAGAAGTCTGATGACAGCAACGCCATTTCGCTGGTGATTGCGCTGTGGTGGCTGGCGGCGCGCTGGGTGTGGCTGTGGCTGGTTGGCATCGTGCTGCTGGTGATTGCGCGTGTGATGAACGCCATCACGGACAAGGTGACGCTGGCGCGTCTGGAGCACGCGGGCATTGAGGAAGAAAGCGACGTCCTCCTGCGCGTCAATCACCTGAAGCAGTATTTCCGCAGCGGCGACTATATCAACAAGGCCGTTGATGACGTCAGCTTCTACATCAAGAAGGGCGAAGTCTTTGGTCTGGTGGGCGAGTCTGGCTGCGGCAAGACCACGACGGGCCGCACCATCATCAACCTGTACGACCCGACCGAGGGTGACGTGTACTTCCAGGGTCTGCGCATTTCGTCCACGCAGAACGGTCTGCCGGTGCTGATTCGCAGCCTGAAAAACGACTTCGAGGAAAAGCAGCGCCAGATGAAAGCCGCGCTGAAGGAAAAAACGGAGAAGAATCCGGCGCAGGCGGCGGCGCTGAAGGCGGAATACGACCAGAAGATTAAGGAAATGCGCAAGGAACTGAAGGAGAAAATCCGTCAGGCCCGCACGAACGCATTGGAATCTTCTGTGGAAAAGAGCAAGTGCGTCGAGAAGTACCGCGAGAAGCGCAAGGCTGAGCTGACCGCGGCGTTTGAGGCAGACAGCAAGACGCTGTCCGGTCAGGCGCTGGAGGAACGGAAGGCACGCTACGAGCAGGACATGAAGGTTGCCGCGAAGGACAACATCATGACCAAGATGCAGATGATTTTCCAAGACCCGATTGCCTCGATTAACCCGCGCATGACTGTGCGTGAGATTATCGCAGAAGGTCTGAAAATCCGCGGCATCAAGGACGAAAAGTACATCGACGAAAAGGTCTACGAGGTGCTGGATCTGGTTGGTCTGGTGCGCGAGCACGCCGACCGCTATCCGCATGAGTTCTCCGGCGGCCAGCGCCAGCGTATCGGCATTGCCCGCGCCATCGTGCTGGAGCCTGACCTCATCATCGCCGACGAACCCATCTCCGCGCTGGACGTGTCGATTCAGGCACAGGTTATCAACCTGCTGAACGACCTGCGCAACAAGATGGGCTTGACCATCATGTTTATTGCGCATAACCTGTCCGTCGTCAAGTACTTCTCCGACCGCATCGGTGTCATGTACTACGGCAAGCTGGTGGAGCTGGCGGATTCCGACGAGCTGTTCGAGCATCCGCTGCATCCGTACACCAAGTCGCTGCTGTCCGCGATTCCGTACCCGGATCCGCATCACGAGAAGCATCGGCAGCGCATTGAGTACAAGCCCCTGAAGGAGCATGACTACTCGGTGAACAAGCCGTCCCTGCGGGAAATCAAACCCGGACACTTCATCAACTGCAACGACGAAGAGTTTGAACGGTATAAGAAGGAGCTTGGGCTTTGAAAAAATCAAAGCGGGCGATGCCCTACTGGATTTGCATCGCCATCGGCGCGCTGATATTTGTTGGCGTTGCGTCGATGCGCAGTATCTGGACGCTGAGCGAGCGGGAGGAAATCCTGAGCGGTTTGTGCGATGCGCTTTTCGTGCCGGGCGCGCTGCTGACCTGTGTGGGTCTGCTGACGTTCACGGCGCGCGAAGGTGTGCTGGACATCATTTCCTACGGTTTCCGAAACCTGCTGGTGCTTTTCGCGCCCGGAAAGCATAAGCATCAGCACTACTACGACTACAAGATGGCGAAGGAAGCCAACCGCGGCAAGGGCACGCATGCGCCGCTGCTGGTTGGGCTGGCGTTCATCCTGCTGGCCGGCGTGTGCCTCATCTTCTATTACTACGGCCTTTGATTTGGTACCTGAGAAAGCCGCCTTCGAGAAATCGGAGGCGGTTTTCTCTAGTGCGCCCGGCAAGAGCAACAACTAAGTGGTGAGAGACCACAACGCGCTCGGCAGTAGGAAGCGTTAGCCGAAG
>ENA-UERG01000867-UERG01000867.1-human-gut-metagenome-genome-assembly--contig:-NODE-867-length-27902-cov-171.457646_pt1 | contig 27902 bp, 49 predicted proteins | sample MGYA00242954_ERZ507954 | MGnify/ENA primary metagenome ERZ507954 (study PRJEB26167, sample SAMN06115478) | human gut metagenome | host: Homo sapiens | place: China:Sichuan | collected 2015-01-21... | reverse complement strand
TTATTAACTTTGTCTTCTAATGAAATTTGTTTCATTATTACTTATATTTATATCCCATAAGGGATGGTTGTTACTCAACTTCTGCCGACTTCCAATCTGGGTAGCCGTACAAGTACGCTTCTTGTCCACAATTCATTTCAAGCCAACCTTGCAGGCAATCTTTAACTACTTCTCTGTCCTCTGAATCATCATTAGATTCAATGACAACTGTAAACTTATGTTTCATATTCTATCTATTTATGCCCAAAGGCGTTAAACATTAAGTTGCGCTCTTATCAGCTTCACTCTTAAAGTTTCTTTCATCTCTTTGGCTTCACTCCAAGGTGTACATGTTCTTCTATAAACGTTATAGCCACATTCATCAATACAATGTAAACCTGTTATGAGTAATTCTAACTCTTCGTCAGATAATGTAATATGCTTTTCCATACCTACACCTCCATTTCGTGATTAATACCAAGACCGAAGAGAAGATGTTGTAACTGATGAACATACTCTGCCTTACAGAGAAATAATGAACAACTTTCATTGATTATGCATGCTTCGCCATCACTAACCACAAGTTTTCTCTGAGGATAGTCTTTGAAATAAACATCATGTAGATGTTCCCATCCGTTCTTATCTAAGATTTCCGTAGTGAGAGCAACACCATCCAACTCATTTTGTAAAGCTGTGAAGATGTTATGACTTGGATATCTTAGTTTACAAGTATAGTCACCATCATACAATTCACTTGTACCAATCTCTAATACTTTGCAAATTTCATTGTCACATTTTACAATATCTCCAGGAATAAATTTATTTTTATCCATACGTTTACTTTTTATCAATATTAAACCAAAAATCGCCATTCTCATTCTTTTCAAGAAGGCTCATTATCTTTGAGAACAACTTGACATTAAATGGGCAGTATGTTGTTACTTCATACTCACCTTTTGCAACCTTTTTCATTCTATAAGACTGGCTTTTGAACTCCTTTTTTTGCTTTCTGTTCTTCGGCTTCACCCTTATTGTTGACTTGACGTACATCACTTTGTCTTTATTAGATAAGCCTACGACAAGGATAGTTTTTCCACACGTAACCGTTACCTCTTTAGTTAATCCATCCATACGCTTTACTTTTTAATAAATAGTTAAACACACCATCCGCAACTACCTACGCATAGTTTGCATTCCAATTCGTCGCAGATGTTATAATATTCTTCTTCTGTTAAATTGTATTCATCTAACACTTCCTTTGTTGGAGGCTTTGGGTCAAAGTGCATATCTGCGCACGCATAAGGCTCTGCGCTTTCAGCATAATGGTCATTCATGTCTCCAAAGTCATCTTGGTCTGCATCCTTTCCATTAATTGCAAACACCTCCAAACGACAAGGTAATGCATGAAAAGGTTTGATAATTAATTCCATACGCTTTACTTTTTACGATGATTAAACTTCTTTATAGCATCTTTCTTAGAAGCTGCCATTATCTTAACACCCTTTATTGTAAACTCGTGTTGCGCCTTTATCTGACACTTCTGCTTGTCTGAGGGTATGTCACCTTTAGGAATAGCTAATGGAGGCACTTTATGTCCAAAAGGAAAATCCTCCATTTGATAGTCTATATGAGACACAACCCCAATCATTGATAACAATCTTTTCATTGCTCACCTCCATTCTTTTTAGGAACATACTCATCCAACTTTCCATCAAACTCATAGCAGTCTGGGCAGTAGTGTTTATCTCCTATCTCTGTCCATTCGCTTTCCATTGCTTGCTCTTTTGCAGTTCCTTCGTCCAACCAAGCTGCAATGCCATTAAACTCATCAATAAAGGGCTTTCCGCATCTGTCACATATTACAGAATACATAGTAACTGGCTTAATCATGGTTGCCTCCTTTCGTAATCAAGTCTAACAATTCATCTACGAATACCCAATCAGTAAAAGTATATGCTCTAACTCGAATTTCCCACATTTCTTGATATGTGTCACAAGCAGTTTCATCTAACATGGCGTTCATATCGTAGAGCTTAATATTACTATTCACTTTTGAGAATGCGAGAATCTTTCCGTTATCATTTCTAGGAACTTCGCTTGCAGGATGAAGCAAGTCCTTCCGGAACTCTTCTTGCAGCCATTTAGCGCAATCCATAAAAGAACCTATACTAACTTTATCTCTATCTTCATCGGATAGAGTTGGGTAATTTCTGTATTTATCAGCATTGCGTCTTGCAGTAGCTTCTATTTTCTTATCGTCTATCATAATTATCTTCCTTTCTTACTATTTTTATCCAATACCTCTTTAATATCGAAATAGTGAGCCTTTACAAAATTTTCCATCTCTAACTTGGTTATTCTACCAATAACTGAAATAGCCCCATCCCTTACAGATACTGAGAAATAATCAGTATTGATAAAACTAATGTTAACATCTATGCTTTCATCATTCATAATCTACCCTTTCTTTTTCTGAGTTCTAACATTCTCCAGTTCTACGGCTTTCCTTACCACTAGGAGGGTTGCCAGCGAATTGCAAATGTGGAATGTTCTCATAACCATAGTAATTCTCACCTTTAAAAATGATTATCATATCTAATCCTCCACGTCTTTAGTTGTACCTAACAAATGCTCATTTCCATCGTAAGGAATGCACTGCTTAAAAGCAAAATCTGTCATACTACGGCGGTTCATTATATGATATGGGTGTTTCCAAGTACTATCAAACTTCTCAAAGAACCCTGGGAACCATTCTTCTGTATCTGTATTTCTAACAAGTACCTTATCAAAAGGCTTGAACCCAACCTTTGGCTTCAAGCCAACAACTTCTTTCTTCTCAGCATCCCATCGTTTGCCCTCCTTGGCGAGGGCATCAAAGAGTTGCTGCTTCTCTTCTTCAGTGGCAAGACAGTCTGAACTACAATCAGCTGTGTAGTTTTTAAATGTTTGTATCAGTTTTCCCTCATTATTAAAACTAAAACCAATATAATACTTGCCAAAACAAATATTATTATCATTCTTCTTTTCTTTGAAGATTCTAATATTTTTTCTATCTAAATCTACTGCCACTATATCCCCATCCTTGAACTCTGGTTGTGTCTTCTCTACTTCAAGGGTCTCACGATTGAGTTTGCCACCCAAACGTTCCTCTATAGTGTTGATGTAGGTCTTGGCTGCCTCCTCGGTTTCGAGAGTGTAATCACTCGTTGCAATACCATCTTCATCCGCAAGATACATGGTATTCCCATCAGAAAGGACTTCAAATCCGTGCTTTGCCTTAAATAAGGCATAGGTATCATCTGTGAATCCGTTAAAGAAGACTTCTTTCTTACCATCATTACTGATAAGTACATCGCCCTTCTTCCAAGCGAATTTGTGCCAGTCACGCATTTCCTTTGATGGAAAAACGACACATTCTCCATCATCATACAATTTGCCATTCTTATCAAGATACCCTTCTCCACCATTCATAAAACCAAACTTTGAATTGTAGAAGGATATTTTGAAACTTTTATCATCTACTTCTTCTAACTTGCATTTACCACAAGCGGAAGAATATAATTTAGTTCCTCGCGGCTTATCCTTTAGGATTTCCACTATATTAAGCTTTTCTTCCATAACCTTAACCTTTTAAAGATGATAATAACTATTTGATACCCTTGCGCCCAAATCGAAGCAGCCCACGGCATCAGGCTTCAAGAATCTCTTTTGAAGCTTCTCTAAAGCCTCTTTATACTTCTGCTCCATGTGCTTGCAATGAAGCTTCTGAGCAGTTCTAAGTTGAACAATAACACCCTTACGAGCTACCTCGTATTGTTTTTCTGACATCATTTTCTGTATCTCCTATTATTTTAAACGTTAAACAAAATCTTAGTTTTTTATAATCTAATTATATACCATACCAGCGAAGCGAGCCGAAGGCGAGCCAGCCTTAACCTCATAAGTATTAGCATACACCCTACAGATAACCCCTCCCTTGATATAAGTATAGTTATTGAGTATCATATCCTTTATGTAGTCAATAGAGGATAAAAAACGCTTTTCTATGTTTCTATATTTGCATAAAATCTCGTTTTTGACCGCAAACTTTACTAAATCAAAGGCTTTCTGTACGCTCACGCTTAATTTCTCAGCTATATACTTATATGATATACCATTCTCTCTGAACTTATCGCCGTAGCCAAAACGATTACAAGCCTTCTTAGCCGCCTTCAACTCTTTCAAGCCTTTAGGGTACTTAGTCTGCTGAATCATTTGCTTTGCGTAGTTCTTTCGATTCTGTACATCAATGATAAGCATAGCAGATAAGGTATCTTCTATGAACTTTACATTCTGTGCATAGGCATTCTTTTTAGAATCATTCCTTGAAATAAACTCGATATTAGGAACGAGGACGTTCCTGTGAGAGGTATGACTTTTCAGAGACTTGAAGACAAGGCAACGATTATTCTTGCCCGTGAACTCAACCAAGCCCAGAGCCTTCAAGGTATCAATACGCTTACGGACAGCACAGGCACTTACTCCCGTGATTTCGTGAAGCTTATTGATGCTCCATCTTTGCACGGCAGAAGACTTGACCCTTGTCTTGATGAAAAGGGAAAATGCGATTGCCTTCCTTAGTTCGGGATTGCAATACATATCGTTCAATATCTTTCTGCGTATCTCCATTTTACAGATGCTTTAAAAAGTCAAGAGCAGCAAAGAAATGGGGATTCTCTGCTGCTCCGTATTTAGTAGCCTTGCGGCTCACGTAAATCCAAACTCTTACACGTTAGAAAGCTCCCCATAAACTCGCTAAGTGATAGTGTTCTTTCTGAAACACACCGCAAAATTAATAAAAATCTGTGAAACTACCAAATTTTCTATTAATAAATTTAAAATAATTAATAGTTTCTATTCGCTTTTTAATAGATTTTTATAACTTTGCACCATATTTTCTATTAGTAACCAAATAATAAGTAATAGCGTATGATATACAATCAGTATCAGCAGTATGAAATCTCCGACCGCATCATGCAAGCGGTATGTGAGGTAGGCAAGGTTACATTCATGGAACTTTGCTCTGCGGTGAAGACCGTCAAACTCAACACCCTTAGAGGACTATACTGTCTCATAAGCCGTGATTATTGCATTCACCCCGACCGCTCGGCTCGCCTACTCTGCCGCACCAGAGCAAACGTTATCAACCAAGCACGAAAGTATATGCAATACGTTCAGTCAAAGGATAAGTACACCTTATCTATATATAACCAAATCGTTGAACTCTTAAAAAGCAACAAAAAATGAAAAGAACAGATTATGAGCTTACCCTGCCCGACCAGCTCTTCCCAACGGACAATGACCTAGAGATTCCGACACTCGATATGGATATGCAAGCCAAGGAGTGTCAGTCACCCTTCCTTTGCTTCGGCGAACAGAAGAGAACCTTTAACCTCAATGGCGAAGGCTCTTTGCACTTCTATACCGATGATTACCGCTTCTCAGCTATCTACGAGCACCCTGAGAAGATATTGCAGCATCACCCTGCCGTTATCGTTGAGCCGAACTTCTCCCTATATAATGAAATGCCCGTATCTTTCGGCTTGCAGGCTATCTACAAGAAACGTTGGATTGCCCGTTGTATGCAAGGTAAGGGTATCGGTATCTTCGTTGACCTCAACGTGGCGCAGAAGTTCTATCGCCTCAATATGATTGGCGTACCTCGTGGATGGCGTGCCTTCGCTACCCGTGGATATTCGGATAGACTGAATAACCTCGCCTTTGAGTATTCCATCGCAAGTGATTGGGCAGAGGGAAAAGAGCCATTATTCGTTATCTACGGCGGCGGTTCTGAGTGTCGGCGGTTCGCCCAGACCCATAGAGGTTGCATCTACATCAACCCCGTTGTCACTACAAAGAAGCAGCTTGCCGCCTTGCAGAAGATTCACGAAGGTGTTGCTTTCATCGGCGAAGAGTTCTCTGTTAAGGCGCAGCTTGATAAGCTCACCCCTTTCTCCAAGCAGATTGAGGATTTCCGAACAGATAACGTCTCTAAACAGATTGAGGAAAAGTAAGATTGTTTATGCGAGATATGGCATTTATTTGCTGTATCTCGCTTTATTTTGTACCTTTGCATCAGCAAAATAGAAATTGTGGAATATAGGTTCTGAAGTGTCATAACAATATTTGTATTAGTTAAGATTTGGTTAATTGAAAATAATAGTTAGTTTTTAGTCTATAAGCAGCCGCCTGTGATAGGTAGCTGCTTTTCTTATATATAATAGGTATAATATTTTATGATAACTTCAAAGGCTACTCATTATATGGGTAGCTTTTTTATTTGTTTACACGCAACCTATTATTTTCTATTAAAACCCGAATAATCTCCGTAACTTTGCAAATAATAATTATTAAATAATAAAATTATGGCAAGAGAAAAGAGAATCTCACAGAACCCATCCATCGCAAAGGATGAGCTTCTTGTAAAGCTGGGTTTTCGTGAAATGATTGACATTACAAAGCTCCTCTATAATGAGGGGCAGATTGATGGCGTTCCAAAGAACCCTCGCTACTTAAAGGAGAGCGAGCACGACAAGCTCGTCAAGTCACTCGCCGATAGCCCAGAGCTCTTAGAGTACAAGCCTTTGATGGTTTATGGCTTGGAGGATGGTACATACGTCACCATCTGCGGTAATATGCGCCTCAGAGTGGCTAACGAGTTACGCATCGGTGGAAATACGAACTTCGATAAGCTGCCTTGTTTCGTCTTGAAGACCGATACCCCAATTCAGAAAATCAAGGAGTATGCTATCAAGGATAACGTGCAAGCAGGTAATTGGGATTGGGATGAGCTTGCTAATGGTGAGTGGGAAACCGATGATTTGCAGAATTGGGGCGTTGATTGCTCTTTTCTCAATACTGATGAAAACGATACCGATATTGATGAGCTATTCGAAGATGCTCAAAATACCGAGAGCAAAGTTAAAGATATTAAGCTCTCCGTCCATATTCCGCAAGAGTTGGAAGATAAGGTAGATGAGATTAAGGAGATTATCAAGTCTGCCGTTTCCGAATACGATGGTGTGGAAATAAAATAATAGAGATATGGAAGTCTATCTTGCGGGAGGGCTTACTGGAAATCTTAGTAAGTTTTGGAAAAGTGTTAGTATGGAATTATATATAGCAGGGACTTTAAGCAGACCCTATGTTTATGAAAAGGCTATGGGTGTTTTTTTAGCAGGCGAACCCCCATTAAAGAACGTCAAGGATGCCGATTGGGAAGGATTAAATATATTGGAAACTTACTATTATCTACAGAATAATAAAGAGTTTCCTCGATTGATAGGCAATTTTCAGAATTTCCTATTAGATAGTGGTGCTTTCACATTTATGTCGGGAGCAGGTGTAGTTGATTTCGATAAATACGTAGAAGGATATGCTGCATTTATTAAGAAGTGGAACGTAAAGAACTTCTTTGAGCTTGATATTGATTCCGTTGTTGGTATCAGAGAGGTTGAAAGACTTCGTGAAAAGCTCGAAAGATTAAGTGGACGTAAGCCTATCCCCGTTTGACATAAGTCACGAGGGAAAGAGTATTTTATTGAAATGTGCAAGAATTACCCTTATGTGGCTATCGGTGGCATCGTGACTAAAGAGATACCTATCAATAAATATGAGAAGTTATTTCCTTGGTTCGTAAAGACAGCACATAAATATGGCTGCAAGATACATGCTCTTGGATATACAAATATCAGAGGATTGCATACTTATCACTTTGATTCTGTGGATTCAACAGCTTGGCTTTATGGCAATATGAGCGGTTCTATATATAAGTTCAATGCCAAGAACGGAACTATGGATAAAACCAAAGCACCTGAGGGCAAGAAACTTCGCTCAAAGTTGGTTGCTGCACATAATTTCGGCGAGTGGGTACGCTTTATGAAGTACGCTCGTGCAAGATTATAAAAGATAAATATTTAAATTTTAATTAGTTATGAAAGATTCATTGATTATTGTATCAGGAGGTATGGACTCGGTAACTCTCCTGCATGAGAAGAAAGAGAACATTGCTCTCGCTATTTCTTTTGATTATGGCTCTAACCACAATCAGAAGGAGATTCCTTTTGCTAAGTTGCATTGTGAGCGACTTGGTATCAAGCATATTGTTATTCCACTCAATTTTATTCACGATTATTTCAAATCCTCTCTCCTCGAAGGAGCAGAAGCTATCCCAGAAGGTAATTACGATGATGCAAACATGAAATCAACCGTAGTTCCTTTCCGTAACGGCATTATGCTCTCTATCGCTTGCGGTATCGCAGAGAGTAATGGATTGAAGAAGGTGCTTATTGCTAACCATTTCGGCGACCACGCAATCTATCCAGACTGCCGCAAGGGCTTCATTGATGCCATGTCAGAGGCAATGAAGAATGGTACTTACGAGGGTATCAGCATTGATGCTCCTTATACCAGTATTACGAAGACTGATGTTGCTCGCCACGGCAAGGAGCTTGGCATTAACTACGCTGAAACTTGGAGCTGCTACAAGGGCGGTGAGAAGCATTGCGGTAAGTGTGGTACTTGTATGGAACGCAAGGAAGCTCTCCGTGATGCAGGCATTTCAGACCCAACCGAATACGAGGATGAGTAAGGCAAGCGGAGGTACACGAAACTATTCGGGTAACCCTAAGACGATGGCTAAGAGAGAATCAGAATTTCAAGCCATCGTCTCTACGGGCAACTATAAAGATAGCTACTTCGATAAAAGCGGCGGTTATTATGTGGTACATAACAACCATAATAAGATTGCTGACCCGAATACCAATAAGGAAATGTATGCCGCAGAAGTTCTTGCTAAAAAGGGTTATCGTGTATATTTGATGAGCGAAATGTCGTATATAACGGGAGCGAAGAAGACTGATGGCTTCAAAGAGCACGCCGTGATGGATATGAAAACCATCAACTCGGCGAGTACCTACAAGGTAGAGAATGCATTGAAGAGTGCTGCAAAGCAAGGGGCAGAAGTTGCTATCCTCATACAGAATAACAAGGCTATGACAAAGGAATATGTCAAAGACCAAATTTCTATGTATCTCACTCATGCAAAAGGAAATGAAAGAGGTAACTTAAAAGAAGTTATTGTTGTTGGCTTATCAGGCAATGTTCATCGCCATAAGCTTTGATAGAAAACAGCAAAGCAGGTACACCTCTTTGCCTTTGAAGAATAAGCGTGAAATCGAGCAGCCAGTGTACTGACCCACCCGATTTATTCTTCTCTGTCGCAAAATTAAGAATAAAAATTGAAATAACAAAATAAAAGAAAGAAAAATTATGTATTATGTTTCAAAAAGAATGGAGATTGCCGCTTGTCATAAGCTGAATCTCTCTTATGAAAGCAAGTGCGCCAACCTTCATGGGCATAATTGGGTTATTACTGTCTATTGCAAGGTTAAGAAGCTGAACGAAGATGGTATGGTGATGGACTTCAAGCATATCAAGCAGAAGATTCACGGCTACCTCGACCACGGTAACCTCAACGAGCTTTTGCCTTTCAATCCTACTGCTGAGAATATCGCCAAATGGATTGTTGCTCAGTTCCCAGAGTGCTACAAGGCACAGGTACAGGAGAGTGAAGGCAATATCGCCGTTTATTGTGATGATAATAAGATTGACGGAAAGGAGGCTCTCTAATGGCTAAGTACAAGGTAAATGAAATCTTCTACTCTATCCAAGGTGAGGGAAGACATGCAGGCAGAGCGGCTATCTTCGTCCGCTTCTCGGGTTGTAACTTGAAGTGCCCTTTCTGTGATACTGACTTTAAGAAGTATGAGGAAATGGGGGCTATTGATATTCTGAATAAGATTCAGTTGCTCTCACCTGATTGTAAATTTGTTGTCTTTACGGGCGGTGAGCCTACATTACAGGTGGATGAGGAGCTTACTACCCTTCTCCAAAATTGGGGATATTATATTGCTATGGAGACCAACGGAACGCACAAGATTCCTGGTGGTATCAACTGGGTTACTTGCTCTCCTAAGTGCTTATTCGTTAAGGGCGCAGAACCTATCATAAAGATAGCTACTGAGGTGAAGGTTGTCTTTGATGGTGAGCACGAGATTACCGATTGTGGTATTGATGCAGATTACTACTACGTTCAACCTTGTGATACGGGCGATGCAAAGAAGAATGCCGAGATTCTGAAACAGACTGTTGCTTTCGTAGAGGCTAACCCTAAGTGGCGACTTTCTTTACAGCAGCAGAAGATTCTCAACGTGAAATAAATCATTTCGCCTATGAGCAAGAATAAAAAGAAAACCCCGACAAAGTATCGTCCTATCTGCTTTTATTGCGGTGGGAAACTTTGTTGGGATTCATCGGGTGACCGCAGCGAGGATGATGATTCCGTAGTGGATTACTATCATTGTATGCAATGCGGTACTTCTTATGAGGTATATGAGCCTAATGAGGAGGAGAAACAAGATTATAAAGAATATTGGAAAGGTAAATAATATGGCTAAGATTACAAAAGAAACAGCAGAGAATCATATCAAAGAACTCTTGGAGTATATCGGTGAAGACCCTAACCGCAAGGGCTTAGAGGGCACACCTGACCGCATTATCAGAATGTGGAAAGAGATATTCAGAGGTTACGACCCATCACAGAAGCCAAAGATTACCACCTTTGATAACAATGATGACGGCATCGTCTATGATAACATGGTTATCGACCAAGGTGATTTTCATTCTAATTGCGAACATCATTGTGTTTGGTTTTGGGGCAAGTATTGGTTCGCATATATTCCGAACCCAAAGGGCAAAATTATCGGTATCTCTAAGATTGGTCGTGTAGTTGATTACTGTTCCGCTCGCTTACAGATACAGGAGCGATTGGTACATGACATCGTAGATATGCTGAAAGAGGCTCTTGGTAGCGAATATCCACCACTTGGTATTGCTCTCGTTATGAAGGGGCATCATTCTTGCAAAGAGTTCAGAGGCGCAAAGAAGAAGGGCATTATGACCTCTTCTTACCTTGAAGGTGCTTTCAAAGACGACCCACAAGTGAGGGCTGAGTTTATGAACCTCGTAAATGGTGATAAGTATGAAGGTTAAGTCAGTCAAAACAAAAATCTTGGAGGAAGTAGGTTTCCTGCTTCCTACCAAGAAGCTTCTTTCCTCTAAGGAAAAGGTTGAAATCATGGAGCAGTTCTTGATGATGCCAGCGAGCCAGATAGTGACTTTGCAACAAGATGGACGTAAGTCATCTTTTGTACAACAGATAGCAAAGCTGCTCTATAATAATAATCTTGGAGAGTACTTTAATGTACTGAAAATGTGCCGAGATATGGCAGCAGAGGAAGAAGAAAATAAAGGTGCTTTTCTTAAATAAAAGCTATTGTTGGGAATAAATTAGGAATAAAAGTTATTAATATGCCATTATCAAGAGATGAAAGCAAGCGTAAAAAACAGCTTGCAAACCTTGAAAAAGGTAAGTTTAAAAAAGGTGGAGTTGGCAACCCCAAGGGCAGACCACCAAAGCCTAAGACGATGTCATTATTCATCGAGGAAATGAAGGAGAAGGGCTATGAAGTGCCTTCCTCTCAGATTATCGCAGAGTCTTTTCTGTATATCGCTACGCTGCCCGAAGACGAATTGAAGGCGGTGTTGGCTGATAAGTCACGCCCGATGATGCAACGCATTATTGCCAAGGGAATACTTGACAAGAAAGGACTTGATGTGCTCGAAAGAGTTATTGATAGAGCTTACGGAAAGATTCAGCGCATTGACCTTACAAGCAAGGGTGAGCAGATTAAGCAAGACCCATTGCAAGTACATGTTGTTACCAATAATGAAGAGTATCAGAAGATTCTCGCTGAGATTCAGAAAGAGAAGGAAAAGAAGGACGCAGAGCCAGACAGGACAGCAGAATAATAAAAGAAGCAAATAAAGGATAATAGAGATATGCCGCACGTATATTTAGCAAAGAACTACATGAGGGTAAAAGCAGCGAAAGAAGCAGGATTCACAACTTGCTCTCTTCAAGGCTCAAGTCGTAGTGCCAAGACGTATAGTGTTGTGCAGTTCCTTTGTATGCTTTGCTTCAACTATGCTGGAACGACCGTTTCCATCATTCGTGCTGGTATGCCTTCCATTAAACGAACTGTCTATCGTGATTTCAAGGATATAATGCTCAACTTTGGTTGGTGGGATGATAAGTGCATGAATAAATCGGAGTTCGTTTATACTTTCCCTAACGGCTCTTGGATTGAGTTCTTCTCCACCGATAACGAGCAGAAGGTGCGTGGTTCTAAGCGTAAGATACTTTTCGTAAATGAGGCGAATGAGCTTTCTTTCATCGAATGGCAGCAGCTACAGATGCGTACCACGGAGTTCTCTATCCTTGATTATAACCCTTCCTTCTCAGAAGACCATTGGATAAATCAGGTAAACGAAGAAAAAAGCACTTATTGGTTTATCTCCACTTATAAGGATAATCCTTTCCTTGAGCCAAAGGTTATCGCTGAGATTGAGAGCCTTAAATGGAAGAATCCGAGCCTTTGGCGTATTTATGGTTTGGGATTGCGCTCTATGGTTGAGGGCTTGATTTTTAAGAATGTAGTCATTGATGATTATATTCCTATTCAAGCGCACAGACACCGATACAGAGGTATTGACTTCGGGTACTCCAATGACCCTACGGCGATTGTTGATGTGTATATCTACGGAAAGATTATCTATATAGATGAAATATGCTATCAGACAGAAATGCTTGCTTCTGATATTATTAGGGTATTGAAAGAGGATAAAAAAAATATTGAGGTAATATCAGAGAGTGCCGACCCTCGTCTGATTGATGAAATCTATAATGCTGGTATTGATATAAAACCTGTAAAGAAGTTCAAAGGTTCTATTCAAGCTGGTATTATGAAGATGCAAGAATACACAATTCATATAACAAAACGCTCTACAAATGTAAGAAGGGAATTTAATAATTATACCTACCGCCAAGACAAGGAAGGAAAGTGGCTTAATGAGCCTATAGATATGTATAATCACGCCATCGATGCATGCCGATATGTTGTCATGGAAAAGTTATTGGGCGATTATGGCAGCGGAATGCAAGCCGCCGACATTCTCGGTCTGATGGGTTAAAATCGAAATGCTTATGAAACGAATATATGATAAACAGCCAAGGGAGCATCATCGCAAACGCTCCCACTATAATAGCAGAGGAGTAGCCAAATTATCCTTTGATAATGAGAAGGCAGCCGCAAGATACATAAAAAAAAAGCGGCTACTCGGTTACTCCGCATATCTTTGCAACGAGTGCAATCATTGGCACATTGGAAGACTGTCGAAATAGGCGTTTTTCTTTTGTTTACACAGGCTTTCTCCTTTATGCTTATATAAGTTATATTATTGCTAACTTTGCCCTTGTTATAACAAAAAATATTCATATATGAGAGCAATAGAACAGATAGTAGCAATACAAGATGCGAACATGGTTCGCTCGGTATTGACCGCACGAAAACAAGGCTTTAAGACACCACTGAGTGTGCTTGAAGAACAATGGAATCCATCAAAGCATAAAATCTTTGATGAGGATTTCCGTCCTAAGAAACGAATCAAAGTACCTACGGGGCAGTATGACCCTATCACACAGAAACCGATTTATAAGGATAAGAAAGTTGAGCCAGTAAGAATTGCTATCCCTGCTCAGAAGTCAATCGTAAATCTTACTGTTGGTTTCTTGCTTATGAATGCCGTTACCTATAAAGCTACGGCACATGGTGTTGATATAAAGAAGATGAACGATAAGCAACAGAAGCTATATGACGGCATCATGCATTGCTATCACGACAACAAGATGAAGTACTTCGATAAGCGACTTGCCCGTACCCTCTTCAAGGAATGTGAGTGCGCCGAGTTATGGTATATGCCAACAGACGCAGAGGGAAAGCTTAGAGGTGAAATCCGAGTTCAGTTGCTTTCGCCTTCAAACGGCGATAAGCTCTACCCTCATTTCAACGATTTCCATATCATGGACGGCTTCGCCCGTGAGTACTATGTATATGATGAGCTTGGAAAATCTGAGTTACATTTTGACGTATATACAGATAGATTGTGCTATCAGTACACTAATATTGATGGCGCAGGATGGAAGCTTATCTCTGCCCTACCTCATGGCTTTACCAAAGTGCCTGTCGTTTATTACAGACAAGACCAAGCTGAGTGGGAAGATGTTCAATGGGCTATTGATAGAGTGGAGACCTGTATCTCTAATTGGGGTGATACGAATGACTACTTCGGCACGCCTAAGTACTTTATTAAAGGTCGTTTGGAGGGCTTCGCTGAGAAGGGCGAGCAAGGCGCAGTCTTCCAAGGTGGCAGTGATGCAAGTATGAACGTCCTTTCTTGGGATAAATCACCTGAGAGCGTGAAAGGTGAAATCGCTTACCTCTTCAATATTATCTATTCATTTACCTCAACAGCCGATATTAGCTTTGAGAATATGAAGACTTTGGGCAGCAATACCTCGGGTGCGGCTATCCGTTTGATGTTTACCGCTCCTTATATGAAAGCGGATTTAAAGACAGAAATGTTTGGTGAAATGTTCACTCGCCGCTCGAATATCGTAGCTAACGGCATCTGTAATACGGGAGTTTACGTAAAGGGTATCGACCAGAGTGTTGCTGAGCAGATTGACTTTGAGCCAGTCTTCAAGCCATATCTGCCAAAGAATGATGTTGAAATGTTGCAACTTATCACTTCATCCAATGGTGGTGCGAAATCTACCTCTAATCGCCGTGCCATCGAGCTTAACCCTCTCAATGATGACCCTGATAAGGTTGAGGAAGAAATGAAGAGTGAACAGGAAGAAGCGTTGGCGCAGCAAGCAGCCCTTTCGGGGCTTGGTAGTGCCGCAAGTGGAAGTCAGTCAGTTTCAAATGAAGAAGAGGAGGAGGAATAAATATGGCAAAGAATAGTGGAAATACGAGAAAGAAGAACTCTGAGAATATAAAAGAAGCTCAGATTTCGTCAAATTTAAGAGCAACTTACGGTGATTCTTGGAATATTAATAATTTCATAAAAGCTTCTCCGTATTTTGATGAGGAAACTGTGTATGAAAATTTTAAAGAAAAATATGCACAACAAAATCCTGCCTATGGTCTCTCACAAGAAATGGATGATGTTGATAAAACGTTTAAAGACCTTGGGAAGGATAAAGAAATAGATATGACAAAAAATGATATTAGTACACCGCAAGAATTTCTCAATATATCAGATACTGCGAAGTATATGAATACTCAAAAATATAATGGAATAAAGGCGGTTAGCTATAATATAAATGGAAAAAATAAATTAATGATTGTAGATGGTAATCATCGTTTTGTTGCTGCTAAGCTTAATGGTGTAAAGAAAGTAAAAATGAGAGTTATAACAATATAAACTATGCCAAAGAAGCTCACATCAAAACAGCAGAAAGAACAACTGAATAATCTGTTCGCCGTTTATAACAAGCGGTTGGGCAGATTATACAGCGATTATGTCAAGAAGCTCACCTCTCTTGGCTATGGAGAAGATGTGCTCGAAGATGATGCGCTTTTTAACTTTGATAACTTTCCGCAGTTAAAGGCTCGTTTGAACGACATCTTTAATGATTACTATCAGAATAGCCTTCTTTGTTATAAGAGCGGCATCACCGATGGCGTAGCGTTGGCGTATAACCACGATGAAATGGTTATAGGCGGTTATTCCGTGCTTACTGATAAAGCTATAAGGGTTGCACGAGATACCGCCGCAGCCACGTTTATTTCAAATCGCTTGAAAACAAAGAATGGATTGAATCTCGCTCAGATTGTTTGGAACTACTGCCAACAGACGAAGAGTGAGTTTGAAATGGCTATGAGTAATACCATTGCGGACGGAATCAAAAAAGGCTCATCAGCAGAGGAAGTAGGCAAGAGTATACGAAAGTATCTCAACGACCCAGATATGATGTATCGCCGTTATCATACCATCAAGGTTCAGAAGAACGGAAAGAAGAAAGATGTGGTAACTTGGCGCAGACGTAGAATCATTGACGGAAAGGTGCGCTTTATTGAAGAGCCATTGGAGAAGGTAGGCATGGGTGTTTACCGCTCGGCGAGAAAGAACGCTCTCAGAGTAGCAAGAACTGAGATAAATTCCGCATATCATAAGGCAAGAAATGAGCGATGGCAGAAAGAACCATTCGTTATCGGTCAGTATATTCACGTATCACCACAGCACAATATTGATGATATATGCAATGACCTTGAAGGTCGCTACCCGAAAGATTACGTATGGATTTCTTGGCATCCTCAATGTATCTGTACCTCAGACCCTATCACCATACAAGGCGAGGAGAAGAAGGAGTTTTATAAACGCTTGATGGCTGGCGAGGATATGAGCAACTACGTATCCCCTTTTGCCGTGCTCACCATGCCCGAAAAGTACAATCAATACATCAAGGATAACTCCGAAGCTATCGTGAAGGCAGGAATGAGGGGTAAATTGGCTTGGCATTTGCAAGATAACACAAAGTATTGGGCACATCTTCTAAGCCCGTCAGACCGCAAGAAATTGGGGTTAAAGGCGGTTTCTTCTAAGGAGCTTATACTTGCGAAGGCAAAGGAACGCCACGCCCTTAGAACTAAGGAGCAGATAAATAAAATACAGAGCCGATGGGATAAGCATAGACGTGACTATTACAATGGCTTGGTTCATAATCTGCTCGGAAGCAAATCTGTTACGGATATAAAGAGCCAAGACCTCTTTGAACGTTACTATGCTATCCGCTACGCAATCAAGGACAAAAAGAGTGCTTCTGAGATAGCTTCTTTGTTTGATAGGTTCAAGCGAGGTTATCAGACTAAACTTGCATGGACTGACCGCAAGGTTGCAATGAATGTTATGAAGGTAGCTGCTAATTACGGAGAGACCGATATTTCTTCCGTTCTAAGCGCATTAAAGGCTGCTAACTATACATTAGCAAGGAAAGAAGCAAAAACGCTCGCAAACGCCATTTCTGCCATTAAAAAGGATGAACTATCACTTTCCGCTCTCATCCCTGATGTCAATAAGTGGCATAAGCAGTTTACGTCCAAGGAATTGCACGGAGTATATGATGCCGTAGAAGTGAAGTTGGCTCAATGGCAAAGCTTGACGCTTGAACAGCAAGCGAAGAAACTACAATTTGAAGCTATTGATTTCCTTGGCGGCAATATGCACGGGGTTCAGCAGAAGTATGCCACTTGGAAGGTATCGCAAGCAGCATATCTCAAAAAGCTCGATGAGGTAAATACGGCGATTGATTGGATAAATATCAATAAAGCTTATGCTGACGTAAAAGGCTATAGTACCCAGAGTAAAGTCTATCACAAGATACTCTTTGACCTCAAAAATGCTATGGTCGCACAAGATAAAGACTTGGCGAAACAGCTTATCCAAGAAGCGAAAGATAAGAAGAACTCTCTCATTCAATTAAAAGCTAAGAGAGCAGCAAACAAAGGCGGAAATGGTTCAATCCCATTCGATGCAGACGCTTATTCACAAGCGAGAAAAGATGCGGCTGTTTGGGCGAAAAATACAAAAGATGCCGATGATGTTCTTAGAGCAAAATGTGGTGAGGTATGGCGCAATGCAACCGATGAGGAAAAAAATGCTATCTTTGGATATACGAGCTCGTATCACAATATCAACGAACCATTGCGAGGTCTCACTTACTATGGTTCAGCAGCAGATACACAGCTTGGCTTAGATAGAATCCCATTAATGGAAAGCATCATCAATAAATCATACTACGACAAGGATATTTGGCTACAACGAGGTGGAGGTATGGTTGAGCTTAAAAAATACGGCTTATCCAATTATGCTTCCGCTACTGATACTGAAATCATGGCTCTTGTTGGTAAAGAAGGTACGGAAGGAGCTTTTACCTCTGCTGGTGTGGCAAAAGGAAAAGGTTTTGGTGGAAATGTTATTACCAATATCTATGCACCTAGAGGAACGAAGATGATGTATGCTGAGCCGTATTCGAGCTTCGGAAATGGTTCGGGTCGCTCTTGGGATGGAATCGCAAAACAATCTACTTTCGGAAGTGAGAGTGAAATCATCCTACAGCGTGGAACTACATTTAGAGTTACCAAGGTAGAAAAAAGCGGTAATACCTGGTATATAGATGTTGAAGTGATAAATCAAGATGTACTTCCATTTCCGTATATCGGTGGTTATCCATACAAATAAAGAAAAGCCCCCATTATTCACGAGGGCTTTTCTTGTAGTACGTCTTATCATAAAAATCCTTGAAGCTCTCAACGCCTTCCTTCATTGGAAGTTTGTTAAGATGTAGGTAGCGGTTGAACAAAAGAGCTTTCAATGTAGCAGGGGTATCATCTGTATCATTGAAGGTTCTTAACCCTACCGCAATATACTCATTCAACATTTCATTTAGGAACATTTTCTGTTGTCCTTTATAAACCTTCAAAGTAAATTCTACCCATTTCTTTTCCCATTCCCAAAGAAGTGCTTCAATGCAATCTTTCCAAGGGTTTTCTGCTTCACCTTTGAAGTATCGGCAGAACTTGATTAAATCTTCCTTATTCGCCATATCTATCAATAAATTTAGTTACTACATTCTTCATATCCAAAGGGAGATAGTTCAATGCTTTCTCCTTCATTTCTTGTGGAATACCAAAGAGTGGCTGAGCGATTGAACCAACGATTGTTCCCATCGTATCGCTATCACCGCCGTAGGATACAGCATTTCTGATTGCGTCCTCGAAGCTATCACTATCAAGGACTATTCTAAAGGCGAGTGGAACGCATTCTTGGCAGGTCTCTGCCCATTTGCCTCTTGGTGGTATTCTATCCTCCCATTTAATGCCATAGTAAACGTTTGCTATGATATTCAACATATCTTTCTTTTCTCCCTTTCTCAAAGAAAAGATAGCATTAGATACCGCAGCAGCACCTAACAACCCCTCAGTATGGCTATGTGATACCTTTGCGCTCATTATTGCCTGACGGATAGCATCGGAACTTTCTTTAAAAGCCCAAGCTGTCGGACTAACTCGCATTGCTGCCCCATTTCCGTAGCTATCATAAGGCTGTGGATTCGAGCTACGAACCCATTTTGCGAAGCTTGCGCCATACCCACCCATTGGGTTTAGATACTTCTGACACCAGTATTGAAGTGAGATACCATAATCTCCAGCATTCGGCTTTTTATCACCATCTTTTTTAAGAATAGCATCGGCTACGGCTATTGTACAGATGGTATCATCTGTAAAATTACAACCTTCGTCAAATAGTTTAAAGTTGTAATCAAATGTGTTATTAAACTCAAACTTTGAGCCTATAATATCACCAATAATTGCTCCTATCATAACTGTATCTCCTATTTTAATGTTAATTATTCGCAAATTTACGAAGAAATATTCAGATAACCAAATATTTTTTATTACTTTTGCATTAATTGTTGTATCGAGTGCGTATCTCCTATGTGCTCACAACGTTAAACAAAACAATTATTTACACTTAGCATCGTCCTCATTCGTATCTCCGAGGGCGGTGCTTTTTCTTTATAAGAACTCTTTTAAAGCAACGTGATAAACGTCATACATCAAACGAGTTACGTATAATACGGCTACCTTATCAACTACGAAAGAAGGATAAGGTTTACCCTCTTCGATGATTGCGTCCAATGACCATTTCGGGTACTTGGCTGAATATAGCTTCAGTGCTTTCAGAAGCTCATTCAACCTTTCTTCCCCGAATGCTTGCTTTATCTTCTCCTGATTTCTGAGAGCGAAACGAGCCATAGATTAATTACACTTGATTATCTTATACTCCATTTCGAGCATAACGTTGCCGAAAAATAACGTCTTGACGTAGGTCTCACTACCCTTCTCTTTGACTTCATTACCTATCTGATAGCCTTCCTTCTCAAAGGATTCTTTCAAGGCTTTTCTTGCCAATTTCACGCTTTCAAACCATCCTCCGAGTATTCTCTTTTGTCGATTCGCTACTTTGCGGCGAGCGTTCTTTATGTTCACCTCAGTGCTATATGTTACAAGATTTATCTGATACATAATCTATATTTATTTACTTTTCTACTTCATAAAGATATTGAATATCCCCACCACCAAGAGTGAGGATAACCGAAGGCTCGCCGAGCATTGGTTGCTTATGAAAATCGCACCAATACCAATGATTCCGTTTCAGCTTACCTTCTATCACATTCAGCTCCAAATCATTCTTTTTAGGAGCTTCAAGATAATCCTTGCCCTGTCGCATATCCAAGCGATGTAAGGCTAAAAGTACGTCAAATGCTCTCATATCTTACTCAGCTTTATCAACGACAACAAGGTTTTCTAATCTAGCCAAGAATGTGTGATAATCATCCTCGCAGAGAATCACTTGACCGCCCGTTGGTGTGGTCTTGCAATTAAGCTTTATAGATGTTACTATATCGCCATTTCGTGAAGGTTCAACGTAAGCGATATTGTCTATATTAACAAGGGTGCAATGCCCTTTATACTTTACCTCAATAAACTTTGTCATAATCTTAAATATTTATATCCGCATTTAATACCAGAGCAGCAGCCACCTAAATAGAAGTGGCAGAAGCCTAAGAAATAGTGCTTACAATGCTCATTTATCTTAATTTCTTCCTTTTTCATAATTGAATGAATGTAGCAGTTTATTCTTCTTAAAATCATAAGAATAGCCCTTATCCTTCATTATCCCCAACAAGTAGTCTCTTTCTGTATTATTTGCTTTCCTTAGACACCCTGTAGAGTACTTTACATTCGTAGAGGTATTGCCTGCCCCTATTCCTAATTTTTCGAATATGAAAGAATACTTAGCGTGAGCTTCTATCCAATCATCATTGTATATTCTGTGTAAAATGAATACGCAATACTCACCACGCCAATCATTATACAATACCAAAATATCGCCTTCTTTATACATAATCTCCTTTTAAAAATTATTCGTATTCAAATATGATAGATAGGCATTACAGCCTAATCTACCAAACTTCGAGGTGTAGCAAGTGTTATACTTCTCACAGTTATAACACTTGCTTATAAATTCTTGCTTACTCATTTCTTTTAGATTTCAACGACTTCAATACCTTTCTTTGGATTCTTGGTTGCTCTATCCAAGCTAATCTTGCCATTGAATACTCCCTTTACGAGAGCATAGAATGTAGTGCGCTTGATACCATTTTCCTCAGTTGTAGGAACTTTGCCGTATCGTTCGCATTCAATACCCTTATCGGTAAGAATGGTATTGATTTCCATTACGCCATAGTAGGATTCCTCGAAACGCTTCTGAATGATTTTGCCGCATACCTTCACCTGATTTCCCTTCTGAACACTAAGCTCTGGCTTCAAGCTATCCTCATAGGCTTTCACAAGGAAGAAAGCATATACATCTTGCGCTTGGAAGCAATAGAAGTTCTTTGCTACCGCAAGCATATCCTCTTCAAATTCGGTCTTAGGCTGAATCTTTGCACCGAACTCGCAAACTGCCTTTACGTAAGCTTCATCAACCTTGAACTTTTTGCTATTCAAAATGGTGTCAATGCCATCCAAAGTAGCTGAGCGGTAACGGACGTGTTCAACCTTTGTTCCTTTCTTATATACAGGACAAATATCATACTGAGCTTTCGCCGCCATAATAAGGTCGGATTTAAGAATGGCATTCTTATAGCTTGAATCATTTCTACCGCCCCATTTCTCAATATCACCAAATTCATCATCAGTAGCATAACTGATTCTGTAGTCGTAGAGTTCATAGAGCTTTCTTGTGAAATCTAACAAGAAGCCAAATCCTTTCAGACCGAACTTCTTAATACATTCGCAACCTACCTGTAGTTCCTCGCCCGTCTTCACGTTCTCAACGACATAAGCATTCTTGCACCAATGACCGCAGAAGTCACATTTACCATAGTCTGCTCCGTGCTCAGGGTTCTTAAAGACAAGCTCCTTGGTTGGGTCAGCAGGGGTAAATGCGTCATCCATATACGTTGCAATCAATCGCCAATCGCTTTCATCAGGCATGTTGATAATAAGGTCGCAAACCTCATGAAATACCATTCTCTTCTTACCTGCCATTCCGTTTTCCTCAATGACGAAATGGTAGAACAACTTTTCGTAAGGCTTACCTACTGAGTAGGTAAAGCCTTCAACGTTCTTTTGTGTCTTATCAGCAAACTTCTTCAAAGAATCAACTAAGTCTGATGGAATAAATGTATTGATAGTTCTCATTGTCGTATCTCCTATATATTATTAACTAGTTAAGCTGCTCGGTTCTTGTATAGCAGCCCTTTATAGCATATTCTATACGCTTTTTCTCAGCCTCATTATAATCTGGGCTAACGGCAACTGTCTGCCATTTGCCACCCTCGTAAATCTGAGCAACGTAATCAAAAACGTTAGCCTCTACTACCTTTCCGTTAATCATTGTAACTTCCATTGTTGTATCTCCTATAATTTAATCAAGTTTTGAAACCAGATAATCAATCTCCTTCTCACTGAGCGGAATCTTATTTATGCGCTTAATCTTTATGGTATTATCTGTTCCAATTTTCTTCATTGCAACTTTAAGCGGATTACCACCCTGTGCTTCTGTTACAAGCAATTCCGCAACGAAGTCAAGCATATCTTGGTCGTGAGCTTTCTGCTCCTTATGCAACTTCTTTTCAAGCTCTTTTGCCTTCTCAGTAAATGAGCAACCCATTTCGATAGCGAAATCATCTTTGATATTCTCTATCATCTGTTCAATATCATCTTTGCTAAAGAACTGATTGAAGTATGTATCACCTCTTTTATCACCCTTCAAAGCCATAAGATGCATAATTTCTTCTTGCTTTGTCATCATTGTCGTATCTCCTATAATTCAATTGTTAAACCTATTTATTAATTATTTACACCGCAAAATTAATAATTTCTTTTGAGACTACCAAATATTCTCTGTATTTTTATTAATATTTTAATAGCTTTTAATATATTAATATGTGAATTAAGGTTATTTTAATATAAATATTGCAATATAAATATATAGTAATCGAATTTTTGCTATCTTTGCATTCAGAACCAAATCAGACGAGTTATGACACAGATTTATGACGCATCACCAAAGGAGTTAGCGGCAATGGCTCAACGCTACCTCCGTGATGGAATACCAAGCAGAGCCACATATTGCTACGAGCGGCTGATGTACCTCGGTCGCTTGCGAAGAACGGGGTATCTTCGCCTTGCCTTAGTATATACCAGGCAAGGAAAAGATAACGCCGCAGAGCGTGTATTAAATAGGTATCGTGCAATTTATAAATATTGATATGAAGCAGATAAAAAAGATATGTATATTTGGTGAACTTCTCTTTTGTATAGCAGCTAACGCTCAACAGAAGATAACAAGCTTATCGCCTATACCAGATGCAACTAAACAAACTATCGAGCAATATATCTCTACTCATTCTATTGAAGAAATGAATAAAGATACGGTCGTATTATCTAATGTATACAGCCTTATAGGATATGATTATGAAGATAAATATCTCGGTGAGTTAACAGGTAGCTTTATTGTTGTTGGGCAAGATTACCAATATGAAGATTTAAAACTACAATGTAACGGAAAGCTTCTTTATATACTTACCGAAAATGGATATGAGCAAATACCCATTAATGAAAAAATCATCAAAGAGAAGATAAGAGCTGATTTCACCCTCAATGATGATAATTCATACTTCTATAGAAATGATACCTTTGTCATAAGGGCTATAAGTATTAATGAAAGGACGCATATTTATTTACATTGTATTAGCTATCCACAAAAATATATATTTGATTTTGATTCTGATAAAAAGAAAGCTCCTAAGATAGATAGGAATGAATTGATAAATATAAAATAAGCAAAATGAAAGAGATAGAGCAGATAAATACTCATCCATTAAAGGAAATCTTTGAGGGTGAAGCATCAGGGTTCACGCCTTGGCTTACAAAGAATATCGGTGTACTATCAGAGAAGTTGGAAATCAATATCTCAGAAGCAGAGCGTGAGCATAAACTAGAGACGATGAAAGTTGATATTGTAGCCAAAGCTGGCGATGATGGAGAGAAAAGCATCATCATAGAGAATCAGTTTGGCGATAGTGATTCCGACCATTTGGGCAAGGTAATAACTTATGCTGCGCACTATAACGCTGATTACGCCGTATGGATAGTTGAGAAAGCAAGAGCAGAGCATATCAGTGCCATTCAGATGCTGAATGATTCAACCATTCAATGTAACTTCTATCTGATTGAAGCAACAGCCGTGAGTGTCGGCAACTCAAAGGTAGGCATACTGTTTGATATTGTATGCGCACCACCATACGAGAAGGGCGAAGCTTCACCGAAATCAGACACAGAACAGCGATTAATGAAGTTTTGGACGGCATTCAATGAATACGCAAGCAAGAACGGAGCAGACTTCCAAAAGATGCCACAGAGCTATCACTGGATGAATATATCAACAGGAACGACAAAGGTACATTATGACCTTTTCATCCGCAAAGGTTCTGTATCTGTCCGTTTATTGCTTGATGGTTCTGATAAGGCTGAGAATAAGAAGCATTACAGAATAATAGAAAAGGATAAGGATTCTATCAATGAGGCATTCGGCAAGCCGCTCCTTCAGTGGAATATAGCAGAGGATAATAAAACAAGCGTTATCTTTGCGACAAACTATGAAAGAGGCGGTTATGAGCAAGATGATTGGAAGCCTATCTTTGCCTGGTTGCTTGAAGCTTACAAGAAACTATCAAAGATATTCAAGCCATATATAGAAAAGATAAAGAGTGAGGTATAACCGCCCCACTCTTTTCTTGTATATTACTTTGGCGTGCCTAAGTAATCGTTAAATCGCCTCACGACCTTCAATCACATTCAGATAGATATTGCCGCCCAAGATACCACTGAATGCCATTACGGCGTTGCCCATACTCTTAGCGAAGGTCTCCGCTTCCTTTGAATCCTCGATACCCTCGTTTGCGAAGAATGTAAGAGTCTTCTCCTGAATGGCGATAATCTCCTTCAAGAGGGTGATGCACCGCACGGTCTTATCACTAACTGAATACTGAACTGAATTATCTTTATTCTCCATGATTACTTTCCCCTTATAAATTAATTATTAGACTGATTATTTGCGCTTTGAACTGCTTTCTCACCGTTTATCTCGGCGATAGCTGTCTTTACATTAAAATCATTATTGTAAAGAGCAAGAATAAAACGCTTGCCACGTTGATTCCATACAAGATTTACTTTTGTGCCCGTAGAACCATCACCCTTGATATAAATCTGAATTAATAAAGTTTAATAGCTTTCTTGCTAAGAATCAGCAATTTATTTCTTTACCTTGATAAACTTATTATACTTATCTGTGATTAGCTGTCGTTCCTCTACCAGATTATCTACCTGTATAGTATGCTGATGAACAGCCCAATCATAATCAGCTTTGTTGTTTTCTTTGAATGCCTTGTCGGTTCTCTGTAACATCAAATCATCGTAGCCTTTTTTCTTCTCATTAAATGTGTCCATAACTGCCTGGGCGAAAGAATCAGTAAATGCTTTCTGTTCCTTCGCTGGCATATCATAGAGGTTCTTGTATGTGTCCATAACCTTATTGGCTTCGTCCATTGTACTGACTTTTCCGCTAAGAGAACTCTGTGTTCTGCTCTGCGCAGCGTTATTGCTGCTTATGGTGCGAGTACCACCGCTTGACTTGCTCATATTCTTTATATTTTAAATTGTTATTTTGTGCAAAGATAATCAATTCTCCTATTACTTACAATAGAACCAATATATGCTGTGTAAACTTTTAGAAGGGAGCAGCAGCCGAGACCGCCGCCCCCAAGAGATACAACATATATTAAGATGAAATGATAATCAGTTTTTGACAATCAAACACAGGAACGGCGACTGCTGTATGATTCCATATTTCAAATTCCATAGAATTGAGGCATTCTTCAACAGTTATCGCAGATAGCTTCTTCTTTGTATATTTAGAGTAAACATCTCCATACGAAATCAGCCTACGCATATCTTTTTTATCCATACCCTACGCTCCTTTCTTGAATCTTTTTTATCCATACTCTACTCCTCCTTATCTCCATTACCTTGAATGAGGCAGGCAAATACGCTTACGCTCACAATAACCGCCATAAAAATAACAAATCCCATACCTTATCCCTCCTTTTCTTTTAAGAACCGCACAAGGCAGTTGTAATTCTGACTAAGGCAGTTGAGAATCTTAATTTGCTCACTACGAGCCAAATCCTCGAACTGTACCACTTTATCATTCTTATCCTTTATAGTCATACCGCAAAGGTCGCCATTAACTTCAAGTATGACTGTTAGACTAATATCTTTCTTATCCATAATAAAGCTATTTTTTTATTTTACGATAATAATAATGTTTTTCGTATTTACAGCGCACAGCAGAGTACTTTTGAAGGTTTTTCTCATATTCCTCACGAGGATAAGAGAATGCGCCTTCAATAAGAGCAATACGCTCAAAATCGGCATACTTTTTATCATATCCAAGAAGCTCAACCAAATCCTTCGGATAACACCATGCAATCTGTAGTTTCTGTGGCTCGTCTTTTTCTGGCGAAAACTTTATTGAGCCTATATCTTGGTAACGTTTTGCATCAGGCATTCTCATATCCTCAATATAAGGTTGTAACTCACCGCTTCTTACGTCTCTGAAAAAGACAAAGACAGCATTGCTACCACAAGGCTCAGTAACAGGGTGCAATATCTTATCAATACGCTCTTTCTGTTCTTTCTTCTGCTCCTCATAACCCTTCTTATAGCCCTTTATAAATGCCTCAGAACAAACCTTAAACATTGCCTCTGGGCAAGGATAATGGTTACACTTACCACAGGAGCGGTCTTTGCCATTCGCTGTGCGAGCTTTTTGGTCTAAACTTACTTTTGCCATAATAAATCAACCTTTAACTAATTCATAACCACGATTAACTAACTCTTGAACTAGCGAATCATCGCTAGCGTATGTAATATTCTGTTCCATAAAGGAAACTTGGTCGGCATCGCTCATTCCCTCAAAGAGTTCTTGAACATCAACTGAAACCTTTGTATCTACGTCAAATTTCATAAGCTACAGATTTATGATGATTATACCATTGTCAAGCAATACGCATCCCATAACGAATAGAATCATCAAGAATGCCGTGATGCCTAATCTTTCACTAAGAGTGATAACACCTTCTATCTTTCCGCTTATCGCCCCAACAGCGGTAACGCTGCTGAATGCGATAACTATTGCGCCTATAACGATTAATATTTCTCCTGTTCCCATTTTTCAACCTTCCATTCTTCTGTAATATCCATCTGTTCACGATATTCCTTTACCGCATTGGTAAAGTAAGGAGAGATATTCAAATCCTTAACGAAAGAGGTGATGGTTTCTGTCTGATGATAGTTATCACCTTGTACCCATCCATCATCCTCTTTAACGAAGCAGAAAACGGCAAAACAAGATTTTTGCTCGCCCGTTTCATTATTACATATCTGTTGTCTTCTTGCACAGAACTTCATTGTTCGTTCGTTATTGAATAGCTCGTAGCCATCACCCGTGCGTTGAGCAAAGGGCACTTCGTCCTTTGCTTCTATGATAAACTTCTTTTCTTCAATCTCTTCCATAGTCATTATGTGTTAGATACCACTGAATAACTTTCATCTTTGCCGTAAATCACATCTACGTTGAGAAGATTATTAAGTCTGAAACCCATTCTCCAATCAAACCAAAGATAGCCAATCTTTTCAGCAATTCTGATAACAGTATCGGCGTATTTCTTGGCATCACCCTTAAAAGGCTCTGAGCCATAGCAAGAGTAGCCATTATCAAAG
>ENA-UERG01000856-UERG01000856.1-human-gut-metagenome-genome-assembly--contig:-NODE-856-length-28140-cov-37.400492_pt1 | contig 28140 bp, 18 predicted proteins | sample MGYA00242954_ERZ507954 | MGnify/ENA primary metagenome ERZ507954 (study PRJEB26167, sample SAMN06115478) | human gut metagenome | host: Homo sapiens | place: China:Sichuan | collected 2015-01-21... | reverse complement strand
GTTATCGTGCCGATGTGCTCATCGAGGATCACATGGCTAAGTATGAGGAGAAGATTGCCAAGGAGATTGCCAAGGCTAAGAAGCGTTTCGGCGATAGCTTTGATGAGGCTCAGTTCCGTGCAACTAATCCTCGCGTTCTGGAGAACCAGAAGAAGTTTGATGACCTCCATGCCCGCTATACTGAGGCTATGCAGGGTCCTAACCTGGAGATGCTGAAGCAGATTATCGAGGATGAGGGTATTGTTTGCCCTATCAGCGGTACCAAGAACTGGACAGATGTCCGTCAGTTCAACCTGATGTTCTCTACCCAGATGGGTGCTGCCAGCGATGCTACAAGCAAGGTATATCTCCGTCCTGAGACAGCTCAGGGTATCTTCGTAGATTACCTGAGCGTTCAGAAGACCGGCCGTATGAAGTTGCCATTCGGTATCTGCCAGATTGGTAAGGCTTTCCGTAACGAGGTTGTAGCCCGTCAGTTCGTATTCCGTATGCGTGAGTTCGAGCAGATGGAGATGCAGTTCTTCTGCCAGCCTGGTACTGAGATGAAGTGGTTTGAGTATTGGAAGAAGGTTCGTCTGGCTTGGCACGAGGCTCTCGGTATGGGTAATGAGAACTACCGTTACCACGATCACGAGAAGCTGGCTCACTATGCCAATGCTGCTACCGACATCGAGTTTAAGATGCCATTCGGCTTCAAGGAGGTAGAGGGTATCCACAGCCGTACCAATTTCGACCTTTCTCAGCACGAGAAGTACAGCGGCCGTTCTATCAAGTACTTCGATCCAGAGAAGAACGAGAGCTATGTACCTTACGATGTAGAGACATCTATCGGTGTAGACCGTATGTTCCTCAGCGTAATGTGCCACTCTTACTGCGAGGAGAAGCTGGAGAATGGCGAGACACGTGTTGTTTTGCGTTTGCCAGAGGCTTTGGCACCTGTTAAGTGTGCTGTGTTCCCATTGGATAAGAAGTATGGTTTGCCAGAGTTGGCTCACGAAATCGTTGACGAACTGAAGTTCCACTTCAATACTCACTATGGCGATCCTAAGGATTCTATCGGTAAGCGTTATCGCCGTCAGGATGCTATCGGTACTCCATTCTGTATCACCGTAGACCACGAGACTCCAAACGATCATAAGGTAACTTTGCGTTATCGTGATACCATGGAGCAGGAGCGCGTAGCTATCTCAGATCTTCGCAGCATCATCGAGGAGCGCGTAAGCATCACTAGCGTATTGAAGAAGCTTGGCAAGGAAATCAAGAACTTCTAATTAATCAAATACATTTAGATGAATCTTAAGAGTTTGAAATATTTCTTCTTCCTCATGATGGCAGTGATCACGCTGTCATCATGCAGCGAAGATGATGCCACCACCGACGAGTATGCCAACTGGCAGGAGCGTAACGACAAGGCGTTTGCCGACACGCTGGCGTATGCCAAGGCACAGATTGCTGCTGGCAGTACCGAGTGGAAGGTGATACCCAACTATAGCCTTGCCAACCAGAAGCCTAATGTGGGCGTCAATGGCAGCCAGGTGGTGCTCAAGTACAAGGACACCGACTATATCGTAGTGCATGTGCTCAACAAGGGCAATGGCAACGGGTCGCCCCTCTATACCGACTCCATCCAGGTGAGCTATCGTGGCAGGTTGATACCTACCGACTCTTATGCCACAGGTTATGTCTTTGACCAATCGTTCACCGGAACGTATGACGTGACGACGGCATTGCCTATAAAGGCAAAGACCGATAAGGCCTCAAGTCAAAGCTCTGGCGGGTGGATAGATGGTTTTACCACAGCGTTGATGGCGATGCACCCTGGCGACCATTGGCAGGTGTTCATGCCAGCCGACTTGGCTTATGGCTCCTCGGGGAATGGTAGTGTTCCTGCCTATTCAATGCTCCGTTTTGAGATGGTGCTCAAGAGTTATAAGAGAGCTTCTGGAAAGAAGTGGATTGCTGAACAAAAAGATTAAGATTAAAGAAAAAAGTATGTGCATATGTTTGAAATGATATATGCACATATTTTTTTGTATGAGCGATATACGAGAAATTAATTTATGCTTTATAGCAAGAAGACAGATTATTTGATGGAGTCGATTCGCCTGGGTAGGGAGATGGATCGGCGCGAGAAACTCAATCTTATTGTAGGATTGAGTATACCTTCTATGCTGGCTCAGATTTCTACGGTGATGATGTTCTTCATCGATGCTTCTATGGTGGGTCATCTGGGAGCAGAGGCTTCTGCCAGTATCGGATTGATTGAGTCAACTACCTGGCTTATTGGTAGTTTGCTCAGTGCTGCGGCTACTGGCTTTTCAGTACAGGTGGCTCATTTTATCGGAGCTAATGATTTTGCAAATGCTCGTCAGGTGTTTCGCCATGCCTTGGTTTGCGGTGTGGCGTTCAGTGTTTTTGTTTCTCTTCTCTGTGTCGGCATTCATTCTTATCTGCCTTATTGGCTGGGTGGAGGTGCTGATATAGCCACCAATTCCTCTCGCTATTTTCTGATATATGGTCTGGTACTTCCATTCGTTTTCCTTTATCATATATCCGAGATGATGCTGAAATCGGCGGGCAATATGCATACACCTAGTGTGATGGCTGTGCTGATCTGCATCTGCGATGTGATATTCAATTACCTGTTTATCTATATCCTGAAGTTGGGTGTTGTGGGGGCTGCCTTAGGAACGGCGATGGCTTATGTCTGCATCTCTCTGCCTAATCTTTATCTTGCAGGTTTCAAGAATAAGATACTGAATCTCCGTCAGGACCATGTCCGTTTCCGTTGGGTCAGGTCGTATGTTCATAATGCCTGTAAAATCAGCATTCCGATAGCCATACAGAACATATTGATGAGCGGGGCGCAGATAGTGAGTACCATGATTGTGGCACCTCTTGGCAATATAGCCATTGCTGCCCATTCTTTTGCTATTACGGCAGAGAGTCTTTGCTATATGCCGGGCTATGGTATTGGTGATGCGGCTACTACTCTGGTGGGACAGACGCATGGAGCTGGGCGAGTAGGTTTGTGCAAGAATTTTGCTTATATGACAGTAGGACTGGGAATGGCAGTGATGGCTGTGATGGGAGTGGTGATGTATGTCTTTGCTCCTGAGATGATTGGCGTTCTTTCTCCGGTAGAAAGCATCCGTGAGATGGGAACCATCTGTTTGCGCATCGAGGCTTTTGCTGAACCATTCTTTGCAGCCAGCATCGTGACCTATTGTGTTTGTGTAGGAGCGGGCGATACCAGGAAACCGGCGATGATCAATCTCGGTACCATGTGGCTGGTGCGCCTCACTCTGGCTTATGCGCTTTCCAAGAGCTATGGCTTGGAGGGTGTATGGATAGCGATGGCTACCGAACTCACATTCAGGGGAATCCTCTTCCTTATCCGCCTCTTCAGAGGTTCATGGATGAAGAGTTTTCATGTAGGTTAGGAATGGTTTTCTGCCTCCAATGTTAGTTTTAGGTTAAGATTTGCATACATCGGGAAGATATTCTCTAAAATGTTTGCAAATCTTTTTTATTTTTCTTAATTTTGCATCGCAGAAGGTAATCATGTTACTGGATATGTCGTTATATATTATGTGAACTTATTAAATAGCATGATATATATATAATAAGGTATATAGAAAGAATGATATAGAAAACAATAAATATATAAATAATTAAAATCAGATGAAACTAAGAAAGATTTTTGCAGCAGTTGTGCTGTTCCTTTCTGCAGGTACAGCGATGGCACAGCAGATGCCAGCTATTCCGGTAGACAAGAATGTGAAGATAGGTCGTCTTGATAATGGATTGACTTACTACATTCGTCACAACAGTTATCCTGAGCATGTAGCCAGTTTCTACATCGCTCAGAAAGTGGGTTCTATCAATGAGAATGATGACCAGCGCGGTTTGGCTCACCTCTTGGAGCACCTTGCCTTCAATGGTACCGACCATTTCAAGGGCAACTCTTTGCAGGACTATCTGCAGAGCATCGGTGTACAGTATGGCCGTAATCTTAACGCCTATACATCAGTAGAGAAGACTGTTTATTACTTCACAGATGTTCCTACTACCCGTACAACAGCCGTAGACTCCTGTATGCTTATCCTCAAGGACTGGAGTAATGGTATCAGTCTTACTGAAGATGCTATCGAGAGCGAGCGTGATGTGGTACACAATGAGTACCGTATGCGTATCGTTGGTCAGCAGCGCATGATAGAGCGTTCACTTCCTAAGCTCTATCAGGGCGAAAAGTATGGCTACCGTTTCCCTATCGGTTTGATGAGCGTTATCGATGGTTGTAAGCCAGAAACTCTCCGTGCTTACTACCGTAAATGGTATCGTCCAGACAATCAGGCTATTATCATCGTGGGTGATGTAGATGTAAATCATATCGAAGCTAAGATCAAGGAACTCTTCTCTGGTATCAAGGTACCTAAGAATGCCGCTAAGGTTGAGAAGGTAGAAGTATCTGATAATGATTCTGCCATCTACGTTATTGACAAGGATAAGGAGCAGCAGGTTGATCTCTTCCAGGTTTATATGAAGCACAATGCTGTGCCAGATTCTCTGAAGAGCAACATGAGCTATCTCCTGAAGGGATACATGGATAACGTGATTTCTTCTATGATTGCTGCCCGTTATGCTGAGAAGGCATTGGAGCCAGACTGTCCATATCTCCAGGCAAGTGCCGGTGACGGTTCATACCTGATTTCAAGCACTAAGGATGCTTTCACCCTTACCGGTGTGGCTAAGCCAGGAAAGATTAAGGAGGCTTATGCTGCTGTTCTCCGCGAGGCACAGCGTATGCATGAGTTCGGTTTCACAGCTACTGAGTATCAGCGTGCCAAGGATGAATTCATGAGCCAGGTTGACAAGGCACTTGCCAACAAGGATAAGATGAAGAACGAGCAGTTTACCACCCAGTATGTGGATAACTTCACTTCTAACGAGCCTATTCCATCAGTAGAAGAGGAGAGCCAGATCTGGAAGATGGTAGTTCCAAACTTGCCTCTTGAGGTTATCAACAGCTATGCCAAGCAGTTGGTTTGCCAGAGCGATACTAACCTTGTATCATTGGTTATGATGCGCGAGCAGCCTGAGGCCGTTTATCCTACCGAGCAGGAACTCTCTGCCATCGTAAAGCAGGTACGTGCTGAGAAGCTCGAGGCTTATGTGGATAATGTTAAGCAGGAACCTCTCATCGCTCAGGCTCCTAAGGCTGGTAAGATTAAGAAGACTGTTGAGAACAAGAAGCTGGGCTTCAAGGAGTTGACTCTTTCTAATGGCGCTAAGGTGGTATTGAAGAAGACTGATTTCAAGGACAATGAGATTGCTTTCGCTGCTTCAGCCAATGTGGGTTATTCTACTTTCGGCAAGGAAGATTTCCTGAATGCTGCATTCGCAGCTGAGGTTCTCGATGCCAGTGGTCTTGGCGATTTCTCAAGCAATGAGCTTGATAAGGCTTTGGCAGGTAAGCAGGCTGGCGTTTCGTTCAGCTTGAGTCCTTTCAATCATGGTTTGAAGGGTAATTCTACTCCTAAGGACATTGAAACCCTGATGCAGCTCATCTATCTCAAGATGACCGCAGTAAGCAAGGACCAGAAGAGCTTCGACAATATGAAGAGTATGATGGCTACTGTTCTTGCCAATAAGAGCAACAACCCAAGCCTCGTATATCAGGATTCTGTTCAGAGCACTCTCTATTTGGGTAGCAAACTTGCCCGTGTACCAGAGGCAAGCGATATAAAGGATATCAACTACGACCGTATCCTGGAGATTGGTAAGCAGTTCTACGGCAATGCCAAGGACTTCACCTTCTATTTCGTAGGTAACTATGATGAGAAGACTCTCCTTCCACTCATCGAGCAGTATATTGCCAGTCTGCCAAACAATGGCTTCAAACTTAAGAACAAGCAGATTCCTTATGCTAAGGGTAAGGTAAGCAATGTCTTTACAAAGGCAATGGAGAATCCACAGAACCAGGCAACAGAAATCTGGTATACCAAAGCTCCATTCACCTTGAAGAATTCAGTTCTTGCTGATGTTTCAGCCCGTTTGCTGGAGATGAAGTATTTGCGTACTATCCGTGAGGAACTCAGCGCTGCTTATCATGCAGGAGCAAACTATGGCTTGCTTCGCGATTATGATAACAAGGCTGCCATCTCTATTTCAGCCGTGGCTCAGTTGAACCCAGAGAAGTCGGATATCGCTATTCCTTACTTCTTCAAGGGTATGGACGAGACCATCGCCCAGCCAAATGCAGAAGACCTTCAGAAGGTAAAGGAGATTCTCCTGAAGCAGGCTGCTGTTAGCGAGAAGTCTAACGGTTATTGGCTTGGTGCGTTGAGCACATACGAGCGTATGGGTGTTGATACTCATAGCGATTACAAGGAGATGGTGAAGAATCTGAAGGCATCTGAGATTTCAGACTTCTTGAAGAATGTCATCTTGAAGAGTGGTAATCACTTCGAGATCATCATGAAGGCAGTGAAGAACGAGAAGTAAATTCCGGACTTGAATAATAAACGAAAAAATCCCGTTGTACAAGCCAGATGGCTGACAACGGGATTTTTACGTTTTTTCTTTTCCCAAAATTTTTGAAACTCATCATTTAAGAGTCGTTTCGAAAAATCTCTCTTTTAAAAGAAAGGATGCGTCCTTAACTATATATGTATAAGAGCATCATCTTTCCTCCTTTATTTCTTGTTTCTGAAGAGTATTAACCTCTTCTCTTTGCCTTAGAAGCAAGAGCCTCGCGGCGATCCTGGAGAATCTGTTGGCATCTATCGATAGCCTGATTCTGATTTTCTGAATTTACCTTAATTAAATCATTCATAACCTATTGTTATTTGTTAACCGCTTGCAAAGATAGGGGTTTCTACCTATTTCTAGGTACAAAATGCATGAAAATGCGTGTTTTATTCGTTATTTTTTGATCTATGTCAAAAAAATGTGCAATCGTTTGAACAGTTCCCCCTAGAATGATAATTGGTATTTCCTGAACGTTTTTTTTCATTATCTTTTAAACGAATTGTCATCGCAATCGTCTATAATAACGTAAAAAGAGCAGAAATGCTGAGTTTTTAGGGAGATTCATACCGCGAAATAGGGATTTTTCTTATCGTATTTCCGATTTTTTTGCGAACTTTGCACCCGAAAGAACAATAGGATGTATTGGGTATATATAAATAAGAGTGATAAAAATAAATATATAGAAAGCAATGAAAAAGGTATTTCTTTTGGCTGCCCTCGTGCTCGCATGCACAGCTGGCAGCAACGCAAGCGCTATGAACGAGGCAGCGCTCAATGCCTCAATGTCTGAGATGATGCCGGTTAAGAAAACGGCTAAGAAGACAGCAAAGAAGACTTCAAAGAAGACTTCGACCAAGAAAACTTCTACAAAGAAGACAACTTCTGCAGCATCTAACACAACAGCAGCGACAACAACAACTGCAACAACTGCTGCAACAGCAACCAGCAATGCCGCCGCTTCTACCAGTACAACCAGCAATGCAGGCTCTGCCATAGCTGGTATCTTGGGTGCTGTGATGGGCGGAAGCTCTAACAGCAGCAGCTCTGCAGGTAGCAGCATTATCAATGGTATTCTGAATAATGTAATCGGTTCAGGTACCTTCAGCAAGAAGGATCTCTGTGCCCATACCTGGAAGTACAGCAAGCCAGGATGCGCCTTTACTTCAGAGAATCTCCTGGCACAGGCTGGCGGTGAGATTGCTGCCAACAAGGTAGAGGAGAAGTTGGGTGAGTATTACAGCAAGTTTGGTTTCAGCGGCTCAAATACCTATTTTACCTTCAATACGGATGGCACTTTCGCAGCCAAGATAGATGGCAAGTCATGGCAGGGCAATTATACTTTTGATGAGAAGACTCATGCCATTCAGATGAAGGGCTTGCTCTTGAGTATGTCGGGCTATGCTACGAAGACTACCAACGGCATCAGCCTGCTCTTCGACCAGAAGAAGTTGCTCAACCTCATCAAGACCATGAGTGCCCTCAAGGGTAGTTCTACCCTCAGCGCTATCGGTACTATCGCCAATAATTACGATGGTATGCGTGTAGGTTTCGAGATGACTAAGTAATCCTGAAGGATAGAATCCATAACTGAGCCTTCTGTTGAAGTGGGCTCAGTCAATAGGAATCGCCCTGTAAGAAGTAAAGCATCTTTCAAGCTATGCTTTGCTCTTTACAGGGCGATTTTTCTTGTTTATTTCACGTTCAGTTTCAATGTCTTTACATCCTTGCTGTTGGTTCCTATCATAATCTGGAAGTCGCCAGGTTCTATCACGTGCTTCAGATCTGCATTGTAGAACTTGAGCATATCTGGGGTGATATCAAAACTTACCTCCTTGCTCTCACCTGCTGCCAGATGGATGCGCTGGAAACCTTTCAGTTCCTTTACAGGGCGGGAGATGCTGGCTACCATGTCACGTATGTAGAGCTGCACAATCTCGTCGGCATCGCGGGAGCCATTGTTCTTAACGGTGACGCTAGCTGTAATCTTCTTGCCATCCTGCCATTCGGTAGCCTCCTCATTGCTGATGCCGGCCTCCTGGCTGCTCAGGCGGAAGTCGCTGTACGAAAAGTTGGTATAGCTCAAGCCGTAACCGAAAGGATAGAGCGGACCATTGCTTACATCCAGGCAGTTGCTGGCAAACTTGGCAAACTTCTCATTATCGTCTGCTACAGGGCGACCGGTGTTCTGATGGTTGTAGTAGAGAGGCTCCTGACCGGTGGTCTTAGGCATCGAAGTAGTGAGCTTACCCGATGGCGATTTGTCGCCAAAGATGACATCGCAGAGTGCATCGCCCATCTCTGAACCTCCAAACCATACATTCATGATGGCTGGTACATGGGCTTTCTCCCAAGTAAGAACCATAGGACGGCCTGCAAAGTTGAGGAGCACTACAGGCTTGCCCGTCTTCAGGAGTTCGGCAAGCAGTTCGCGCTGTACGTCCGGCATCTCCAGGTTGGTACGGCTACCGCATTCGCCACTCATCTCGGCACTTTCGCCCATAGCACATACTATTACATCTGCCTCTTTAGCTATCTTCAGCGCTTCAGCCTTCATCTCAGCCTCGTTGCCCCAGTTGATTGGGTTGCCGGATTCGCCGTTTTGCTGCAGCTCCTTATTGCGCCAGATATTGCTTCCCTGGGCATATAATAAGGTGGCTTTTCCGGCAAGGGCATGCTCCATTGCCTCCTTGATGGTGGTATATTTAGATGGTACCTGAGCCACGCTCCATGTACCGGCTATGTTGTTTCGGGTGTCGGCAAGCGGACCTATCAGGGCTATCTTTCCTTCCTTCTTCAGTGGCAGGATATTGCCTTCGTTCTTCAGAAGCACGAAGGTCTCTGCTGCTACATCGCGGGCTGCCTGACGGTTCTCTGCGGTATAAATCTCGCTCTTGCTGCGCTTGGTGTTGCAGTAGCGGTAAGGGTCGCTGAACAGCCCCAGTTTATATTTCGCTTCCAGGATGCGGCGGCAGGCGATATTCACATCCTCCTCGCTCACCTTTCCTTCTGCTATGCTCTTAGCCAGATGCTTTACGAAGGCGTTGGAGCACATGTCCATATCGGTACCCGCCTTCAGCGCCTGTTCTGATGCCTCCTTGATGTCTTTTGCCGTTCCGTGCTGCAGAATCTCGGCGATAGAAGCGTAATCGGTAACCACGAAACCGTTGAATCCCCATTGCTTTCTCAAGACATCGGTCATCATCCATTTGTTGGCTGTAGCAGGTATGTAGTCGATGAGATTGAATGAAGACATCACGCTGCCTACGCCAGCCTTCACCACTGCCTCGTAAGGTGGCAGATACTGGTTCATCATGCGCATGCGGCTCATATCTACCGTGTTATATTCCTTTCCGCTCTCAACGCCTCCGTACAGGGCAAAATGCTTCAGACAGGCCATGATGCGGTTGGCTCTCAGAATCTCTTCTGTGCGCATATCCACGCCCTGGTAGCCCTGAGTCATCGCTGCTCCCATCACGCCGCTCAGATAAGGATCCTCGCCATTTCCTTCGCTTATTCGTCCCCAGCGGGCATCGAGTGCGATGTCTACCATAGGAGAGAATGTCCAGTTGATACCGTCGGCACTGGCTTCCTTGGCCGATACTTCGCCTACTTTCTTCAACGCCTCGGTATCCCATGAGCAGGAGAGGGCGAGAGGGATAGGGAACATCGTTTCGTAACCATGAATTACGTCCATACCTACGAGCAGTGGGATGCCCAGACGGCTGTTCTTGATGGCGATTTCCTGCAGAGCCTTGATCTTGTCGAGCCCTTTGATATTGAAAACTCCGCCCATGTTGCCCTGGGCGATATCGCTGCCTACCTGAGTATCAAGTGCGCCGCCGGTGGTGATGTCGCCAGCTACCATCAGGTTCAACTGACCAATCTTTTCCTGTAGCGTCATCTTCGCCATCAGTTGGTCGATATACTCCTTCATGGGTAGAATCTTGCCTTTCTTGGTTGTGGCAGTTACTTTTTTCTTAGGGGCTGCGGTATGGGCGAAAGCAGGTGCTGCCATAGAACCAGCCAAAAGAAACGTGAGTGATAAAAGTGCTGTTCTCATTGTTTATTATGTTAATTGTTATTTTTGATGCTTATCTTCTGCAAAGATAATAAAAAAGATGATACGATGCGCGATAGAAATGTTAAAATGTGGATGAAATTTTCTTTTCCAGGAAGAGATGTGTCTGATAATGAGATGGATAAGAAAAATGGAGAATATATAAAAAGTGGATGCGGTATAGACGAAAAATGCGAAGAAATCTATATTTCTTCTATATTAGATTTTGTCGTTTCCGATTTTTTTATTACTTTTGCACATGAAACCTCATGAAAATGAATCAATCTTAAACGGAATCAAGTTGATGTATCGCATAAATGAATTATGGGGAAAGGCATTCTTCTTCCTGCTCTTGGTCTTGATGCCTCTTTCTCTTGCAGCAAAAACAACAGATAATATAGAGCAGCTTTTTCAGAGTCTGGACAACGCTATTGCCCATTCGGCTGATTATGTGAAGGTACGTGAAGCCCGAATTTGCGATTGGGAGCAGAAACTGAAGACCGCTAGGCGGCTAAGCAGTAAGTATGATGCCTGTTTTGCGCTCTTTGAGGAATACCGCTCCTACAAGAACGACATGGCGCTGAAATACATCAATCAGTGTATGGAACTTGCTATCAGAATGGACGATAAAAAGAAGGTGGAAAATGCCAAGGCGCTTCTTGCTTTCCAGGAATCGACCACGGGCGATTATGCCGAATCATACGACCTACTGAAGTCTGTCAATATCGCTGATCTTGATGCTGAGGGCAAACGCAACTACCTCTGGGCTTGCCAGCATCTGTATGGCGAGATGGCATATTATTCCAACGTTCCCTCTTTGAAGAAATATTATACCGGCAAGCATAATGCCTATCAGGCTGCAATAGACAGCACATTCAGCCATGATGATGACCTTTATCTGCAGATGCAGGAGGTGAGGGCACGCGATGCGGGCAATATGAAGGAGGCTTTGCGATTGAGCGATAAGCGGCTGGCGATGACGAAACCGGGCACCCATCAGTATGCCATTGTACAGTTTTATCGCGGCTTGACCTACAATCAGTTTGGTGATAAAGAACAGTTCCTCCGCTGCCTCTTGCGTTCTGCTATCTGCGATGTCCAGTTGGCTGTGATGGACCAGGGGTCTCTCTGGGAAGTTGCCAATCTTCTCAACGCCGACCCGGGCGAGCAGAAGCGCTCTCATGAGTATATCAAGTTTGCCTGGCAGTCGGCTACCATTTTCAATACGCCTAGCCGCAGCCGCCAGATCATGCCTGTGCTCACGCAGATTGAGGAGGGCTATCAGAAAGAACTTTCAGCGAGCAACCAGCATCTGCGGTTCATGGTAGCGTGTTCTGCCCTGCTTCTCTTCGTGGTTATGGTCTTGCTCTACTATGCCAACAAGCAGCGCAAGCGCATTGCTGCGGCCCATCATAAGCTGAAGGAAACCAACCATGCCTTGCAGTTGGCAAATGAGCGTCTTAACGAGATGAACCATTCTCTCAACGAGAGTAACAAGATGAAGGAGGTATATATTGGTCGATTCCTGCGCCTTTGTGCCATCTATGTCGACAAGATAGAGACCATGCGCAAGCGAGTAGTGAAACTGGTGAAGGCTAGAGAACTCAACAAGTTGCTGGAGCAGATGCAGGCTGGCGAGGCCTACATGGGCGAGCTGTATGAGTATTTCGATTCTGCCTTCCTGAAGCTCTTCCCTGACTTTGTTGAGGAGTTCAATGCCCTCTTGAAGCCTGAAGAGCGTATCGTGCTCGAAGATGACAGCCGTCTTTCTACCACCCTCCGTATCTTTGCCCTTATCCGTCTGGGCATCGAGGACAGTTCTAAGATTGCCGAGTTCCTTCACTATTCTGTGAACACTATCTATAATTATCGCGCCAAAATCAAGAATAGTGCCATCTGTGACAGGGAAGAGTTCGAGCAGCGCGTGAAGCAGATTGGCATGAAATAAGCCTTTCTGGGCGTATGGCGCAAACTTGCGAAAATTTAGGAGTAAATGCTGCAGATACCCATGCGCCCTGTTTTAGGGCGTCAAGTGGGTTAATCTTCTGATAATCAGGATGTTGGTATTTTTTTTGGAAATCCCCGTTCCTACGCGAGCTTGTCAATGGATGAAAAGCAGGGGAATACAATAAAAGTTTGTTACGGCGTTTCACCGTAACAAACTTTTATGCGTTATATTTATTTCTTCCCTCCGTTCAATTTCTCAGAATCGAATCATTCTTTTTAAAAGAGCTCGAAGGCTTTCTTGAGCTTCAGGTTATCGGCTGCATTACCAACAAGAGCCTCAAACTTTCCGGCTTCAGCCTTCCAGGATGAAGATGCCTCATCGTAGAAACTGAGGGCCTCTTTGCTGATGGTGATGCTGATATCCTTGCTCTCACCTGGCTGGAGATAAACCTTCTGGAATCCCTTCAGCTCCTTCTGAGGGCGGTCTACTGATGACTTGACATCGTGGATGTAGAGCTGAACCGTCTCGGCTCCGGCACGCTTACCTGTATTCTTTACGTTTACGGTAAAGGTGATTGTGCCGTCCTGCTTCATCTGCACCTTGTCGCTGCGCAGATTAGAGATGGCAAACTGGGTGTAGCTCAAGCCGTGACCGAATGCAAAGGTAGGCTTGATGCGCTCCTTATCGGTCCAGCGGTAACCTACATAGATGCCTTCCTTATATTCCTCATCAATGATGTTGCCCTTCGTGCTGGCTCCACCTTCCTGACGCCAGGTTCCCGGATAGGTATTGAGTGCATGAGCACCTGTTTCCTTCAGCGAGTTGACCCATGTAAACGGCAACTTGCCGCTAGGGTTTGCATCGCCTGTAAGGATGCTTGCAAGGGCTTCGCCGCTCTCCGAACCGATGAACCAACCCTGTACGATGCCGGCAACCTTAGCCTTCCAAGGCATGGCTACCGCATTGCCCGAGATGTTGACATAAACGAAGTTTCTGTTTGCCTTAGTCAAAGCCTCGATCAGCTTATCCTGATGGTATGGCAACTCATAATGCTTGCGGTCGTGACCCTCACAGTCCTGGAAATCGCTCTTGTTCAGACCACCAAACATGATGACATAGTCGGCAGTCTTGGCTTTCTCTACGGCTTCGGCTATCAGTTCAGCCTCGCTGCGCTTGTCTTCCAGGTTCTGACCGGTTGTAACGCCATTGTAGTTGCCCGTTACATCGCCCACATATCCGCGGGCATAATCTACCTCGATGCCGTCCTTGCCCAAGCGCGTCTTCAGACCATCGAGAGGCGAAATCTCGCGCTGTACCTTGAGCGAAGAAGAGCCTCCGCCTACGGTCATCATCTTGATGGCATTCTCGCCTACTACCAGTACGCGCTTAGCCTTCTGGATGTTGATAGGGAGCACATTGTTCCTGTTCTGGAGCAATACGATACCTTCCTCAGCAATCTGTCTGGCTGCTGTATAATGGCTCTCGGAACAGAGGAAACCATGAGGGCGGTTCGGATTCATCGTGGTGCGATAGAAGAGGCGCAATACGCGGCGCACCTTATCGTCCAGCTCCTTCTGGGTGAACTTGCCTTCCTGTATGGCCTTCATGTAAGGCATGGAGAGATAATAGTTGTCGTAGGCATTGGTAGCGCCCATCGTAAGGCCGTCTGTCCAGGTGCCGAACTCCATATCCAGCCCGTTCTTTACAGACTGCTCCAGGTCGTGGGCACCGCCCCAGTCGCTCACTACGACACCATCATACTTCCAGTCGCCCTTCAGAATCTTGTTCAGGGTCCACTGGTTATGGCAGTTGTGCTCATTCTTATATAGGTTGTAGGCTCCCATGATACCCCATGTCTTACCCTTCTCAACAGCCGCCTTGAAGGCAGGGAGATAGATTTCGTGGAGAGCACGGTCGCTGACGATTACGTTCACCTGATGGCGGTATTCCTCATCGTTGTTCAGGCAATAGTGCTTTACGCAGGCTGATACGCCCTTAGACTGCAATCCCTGTATATACGGCACTACCATGATGCTTGCCAGGAACGGATCTTCGCCCATATACTCGAAATTGCGGCCGTTGAGAGGCGTGCGGTATATATTGACGCCAGGCCCCAGAATCATGTCCTTGCCGCGATACAGGGCTTCTTCGCCCAATGCTTCGCCATAGATGCGGCTCATCTGCGGATTCCATGATGCGGCAAGACAGGTGAGGGCAGGAAAGGCTACACAGGAGTCGTTGGTCTGACCAGCCTGTTCCCACTCATCCCACAATACGTCAGGACGCACTCCGTGAGGTCCGTCATCCGTCCAGAAGTCAGGAAATCCCAAGCGTGGTACACCGGCTGATGAAAACTTGCTCTGAGCATGGATGATGCGTATCTTCTCTGCCAGCGTCATGCGAGAGATGGCATCATCGATGCGCTGCTCTACCGGCTTGGTCTGGTCGAGATAGACAGGCAATTGTCTGGTAGTCTGCTGTGCCTGAGACGGAGCGATGGCTGCAACCGACAGGACACATGATAAAATGAACTGTTTCATAAGTAATATTTATTATGGTTTGTTTATTTCTTGCAGTTGTTTGTTTTGCACACCGCCTCTCACGTTTTTTTGTGCGTTTAGGCGTATATGCTTATTCATCTGCAAAATTACTAAATAAATAATGAAAAAATGATGTGTGATAAGCGAAAAGTGGATGGATGTAAAAATGAAACTTTTGTAAGTTGTTGATAATGAGAAGTATAATGAATAATGTACGTTATTGAAAAGTGGCAGAGTGTGAACACTGAAATATACTGATATAACGTTTCAGGGGTGTTCTAGCCTCATTTTCTCCATTTTACCCCATCCACTTTCGTATAGTTATTAAAAAATAGATAAGTATCTGAAAACTAACGATATAAGTTACTTGAAGCAAGTATTTTTCCCACTTATCTGTTGAAGGGGCTAGGAATTATCAAAAAAACATATTATATTTGCAATCGGAAACACGGCTTAACGCATTTTAGGAAATGCACAGCCGCACAGTCTTATACATTATTATAATAGAGTGAACTAACAAACAGATATTTTTCTAAACTAATAATCGAATATGAAAACAAAAAGTCTATTGCTGGCGACTGCATTATTGATGTCGACGTCAGCGCTCGCACAGAAAAACACCTTCAAGGGTGTCGTGTTGGATGACCTGGGTGAACCCGTTATCGGAGCCACCGTACAGGTTAAAGGCGTCAAGGGTGCCGGTGCAATTACCGACCTTGATGGTAACTTTGTCATCGATGCAGATGCTAACCAGACCTTGGTTATCACCTACATTGGCTACAAGGATGCAGAGATCCGTCCTTCAGCCAACATGAAGATTACTCTGAAACAAGACGACAAAGCTTTGGACGAAGTGGTTGTTGTAGGTTACGGTGTTCAGAAGAAGAGCGTGGTAACTGCTGCTATCGCTAAAGTGAGCACCGAAGATTTGGCAGGCAAGAGCCCAGTGCGTGTTGATAACGCATTGAAGGGTCTGGCTGCCGGTGTCAACGTAACCTCTTCTTCAGGTCAGCCTGGTGCATCTCCTAAGGTTCGTATTCGTGGTACAGGTACTATCAGCAATTCAGATCCTCTCTACATCGTAGACGGCATGCCTATCGAGGGTGGTCTCGACTATCTCAACCCTAGTGATATCGAGAGTATCGAGGTGTTGAAGGATGCTGCTTCGGGTGCTATCTATGGTGCCCGTGCTGCCAACGGTGTAATTCTCGTAACCACCAAGAAGGGTAAGATGGGCAAGGCACAGATCAGCTACAATTTCTCTTACGGCTGGCAGAGCGCATGGAAGAAGCGTGATGTAACAAGCGCCACTGACTACGCCATCCTTCAGAACGAGCGTGCAGTGAATGGTGGTCAGGCTCCTATCTATGCTGATCCATACAAACTGACTGACTCTAATGGCAATCCTATCAATGGATTTGGTACTGATTGGCAGGACTTGGTATTCAACGACAATGCCCCTGTACAGAACCATGAGGTAAGCATCAGTGGTGCATCCGATAAGATCAACTACTACCTCTCCATGGGCTACTACAAGCAGGAAGGTATCGTAGGTGGTAACTACGGACAGAGCAACTATGAGCGTCTCTCTATGCGTAGCAACAACATTTATAATGTATTGGATGCCAGCAAGGATCGCAACTTCCTCAACAAGCTCGATGTAACCGTCAACATGGCTTACACCCGTGTAAAGAGTACAGGTATCGATGCTAATAGTAATGGCTCGGTATTGGGTAGTGCCCTCTATCTTGCTCCAACATTGGCTCCTACGGTAACCAATAGCAATGTGGCGAAGAAGTATTATAATACCTACGAGGATCCTAATACATACGATGCAGATGGTAATATTACAGGTACTCGTGATACTTACGAGCTTCTTCGTGATGCCAATGGCAACTATTATACCATCCCAGGTATGGGAGGTACCTATCAGGAGATGAACAACCCTCTTGCCATGATGGCGCGCCCAGCAGCTAAGAACTGGTCACATAAGTTTGTGCCTAAGTTCTCTATCGACCTCCAGCTCTGGGATAACTTGAAGTATCATTTCACTTATAGTGCAGACCTCAGCTTCTGGGGTTCAGATAGCTACACCGCATCCAAGTATTACCTCTCTGGTAACGTCAAGGCTGAGCATACCCAGGCTTACAAGAGTTCTGACAAGGGTATCAACTGGCAGGTGGAGAATACTTTGACATACGATAAGACTATTGGCAAGCATAGTTTTGCTGTTGTCTTAGGTCAGAGTGCAATGAAGAATAAGAGTGATTATCTGAACGGCAGCCGTTGGAATCTTGTGAATGTAAACAAGCCTTCTATCGACTATGCTACTGGTAAATATAGCCAGACCATCGTGAAGGATGCTGAAGGTAACATCATCTCTGTAGGTGCTCCAACCATTGAGCATGCTGTATCAGGTGGCAATAATGTAGTGCATGCTATATCTTCTCTCTTCGGTCGATTGAGCTATAACTATGATGAGAAGTACATGCTTCAGGCTACAATCCGCCGAGATGGTTCAAGCCGTTTCGGACCATCTCATAAATATGGTACCTTCCCATCTGCCTCTATCGGATGGAATATTATGAACGAGAAATTCATGGAAAGTACTCGCGATTGGTTGAGCAACTTGAAGTTCCGTGCCAGCTGGGGTAAGAATGGTAATGATAACATCGGTGACTTCCGTTATACCGTATTGACCGCTATGGGCAACAACGTGCTCTTCGGAAAGAATGCAGTCAAGTTTAATGGTTCTAAGGCGAATGCCACAGCCAATGAAGACTTGAAGTGGGAGGAGAGTGAGCAGACTGATATCGGTTTCGACTTCGGTTTCTTCGGCAGTGCGCTGACATTCTCAGCTGACTATTATGTAAAGAAGACCAACGGTATGTTGATTACTATGCCTATCCCAAGCTACGTAGGTGAGACCAAGCCAATCGGTAACGTGGGTGACATGAAGAACTCAGGTCTTGAGTTTGAGCTCGGCTATAAGTGGCACATCTCTGATGCTCGCTTCAATGCCAAGGCTAATGTTACCTATCTGCACAATGAGTTGACCAACCTCGGTAATGATACAGGTTACATCGACCTCGATGGCTTCCTGGGTATCTCTGGTGGTGGCACTCGTGGATCTAACGGTCAGCCTTTCCCATACTTCTATGGTTATAAGACAGCTGGTGTGTTCCAGAATATGGCAGAGGTTCAGGCTTACGTCAACAAGGATGGCAATATGATTATGCCAGATGCCAAGCCAGGTGATGTACGTTTCGTAGATGTTAATGGCGATGGTGAGATTTCTCCAGACGACCGCACCAATATTGGTAATGGTACACCAAAGTGGACCTTCGGTTTCAACTTCAATGCAGAGTGGAAGGGCTTCGACCTCAACCTCTTCTTGCAGGGCGTAACGGGTAATAAGGTATTTGATGCAACCTATCGTACAGATGTGTTCTCTGGCAACTTCCCTACTTGGATGCTCGATCGATGGACTGGCGAGGGTACCTCCAATAAGTATCCTATTCTGAAGAATGGCGATGCTACCAACTGGCAGGTTTCAGACCTCTATCTTTGCGATGGCTCTTACTTGAGATTGAAGAATATCTCTTTGGGTTACACCTTGCCAAAGCAGCTTACACAGAAGTTGTCTATCAGTCACTTGCGTTTCTACGTGATGGCAGAGAACCTGATTACCTGGACCAAGTATTGGGGCTTTGACCCTGAAATCTCATCAGGTGGAACTTCTCTCGGTGTAGACTATGGTGTATATCCACAGGCTCGCACCTACACCATCGGCGTAAACCTTTCATTCTAAAATAAGAACCTTTAAAATAAAGACTATTATGAAGACAATAAAATATATAGCTTTAGGAGTGTTGGCAACCAGTATGACACTGGCAAACACATCTTGCAGCGACAGCTTCCTAGAGGTGGAGAACCCATCAGGTGAAAACCTCGAAGAATATTATACCACAGATGCCCATATCAATGAGGCTCTGAATGCGGCTTACGATCCTATCCACTGGCCAGACTGGGGATTGGGACAGTATAATGCTCTCAATATCGATGCCGAGATAATGGGCGATAACTTCTGGGTAGGCGGTTCTAACAAAACCGATCAACAGCACTGGCACATGCTTGCCAACTATGAGGCAAATGCCAGCAATACCCTTAGCTCACTTTGGACAGTGGACTACTCAGGCATCAAGCGTTGTAATGACCTCTTGAAGTATTTGGGCTGGGCAGAGGCAAACTTGAACGAGAAAAACAGGGCATCTTATGAGATGCAGGGTAGAGCCCTCCGTGTATATTTCTACAATAACTTGTGGCACTACTTCGGCAATATTCCTTTCTATCTGGAGAACTTGTCTGCTCCTTACACAGCCCCACAGCTCAAGGCTGATGAAGTATATGACAAATTGATAGTAGAGCTTGAGGCTGTAATTGACTCCAAGGTCCTGCCAATGCGTTGGGACGATGCCAACTGTGGAAGAATGTCGCAGGCCATGTGCTATATGATGTATGCCGAGATGGTGATGTATCAGAATGACAAGACTCGCTATCCTAAGGCTCTCCAGTATATGCAGGAGCTCATCGCCGACAAGAGTGACTATGATATAGTAGACGATTACGCCTCTATTTGGAAAGAAAGCGGCGAATGGTGCAAGGAGAGCATCTGGGAAGTAAACTATGAGGATGGTAACAACGAGCGTGGTTGGGATTCACCATTGGCTATTGGTGGTACAATATTGCCTACCTTGATTTCTCCAAACTCTTGGCCTGGTGGCGATGGTTGGAACCAAGGCGGTGACGGTTGGGGATTCCTACCTGTTCGTACCGAAACCTATGCTCTGTTTGCTGACAACGACAAGCGCCGTGATGCTACTGTATGGGACTGTCGTGGCGTGAAATATACCAAACGTTATGAGGATACTGGTCTTTGGCTGGCCAAGTATCGTCCGTTCACAGAGAACAATGCTGACGCAGGTTTCGATAATAACCTTAACTATAATAACAATCTCCGTGTATATCGCTTGGCTGAGGCTTACCTCAATGCTGCAGAGCTTTTGTTGGAGACAGGTGGCGATGCTAATCAGGCTAAGGATTATGTGAATAAGATTCGCAACCGTGCAGGAATCGCAGAGCTTGGAGCCGTAACTCTGGATGATGTTATCAATGAGCGCCGCTTGGAGTTTGTAGGTGAGGGTAAGCGTTACTTCGACTTGGTTCGTACAGGCAAGGCTGCCAGCGTATTGGTGCCAGACAGCTACGGCTATCGCACCAACTCCTGGACAGAATCCAAGAAGTATGTTCCTATCGCTCAGGCAGAGCTTGACTCTGATCCTGCTTTGGTTCAGAATAATTATTAAAACTTATTAAGGTAGAGGAACAATAGTTTCCTCTACCCCCTAATAAAATATTAACTTTAAGATTTCAGCAATATGAAAAAGATATTTCGAAATATGGCTTATGCTCTTCTGGGTGGATTGATGCTCAGCGCATGTTCTGCAGAGGAGTTCTCTGGTGCCAACGGTGAGTTGCCTAATGTAGCCGACTTTGCCGACAACTTCAAGATTGATGTAGACCAAGAGACCAACACAGCCAACTTTTCTTTTGGTGGTGCAGAGGGAGTAAGCCCGGTATGGGTGATAGATGGTGCCTATTCTTCTGCTTTCAACCTCTCTAAGTATTATCGCAAGAAGGGTACTTACGATGTGGAGTGCTTTGTGAAGAACCGTAATGGTATTAGCAAGGAGAGCGTCAAGAAGCATTTCACGGTGGAGAAAACCAAGATGAATGGCTTCGCAGGTTTCGTAGAGGACAGCGAGTTTAATCTCTTCAAGAGAATTACCTTCCCTGAAAAACCTTCTGCTGGCTATTATGCTCCAGGATGGACCCAAATTGCTGACCCGGTTTGTAGCTACAGCAAGGGATGCTATACATTGAAGCTCCCTAAGGCAACTACCGAACGTTGGCAAGCTCAGGTTCCTTTCAAAAACCTAGGTATCTCTACTAGCGCAGATAAGCATTATGACTTCTCTTGCATCATTACATCTGCCAAGGGACATAATGCCGTTAAAGTGAAACTTTGTGATTCTGGAGAAGGTGGTGACAATAACATCCTTTTCGATTCCAAGGATGCAAATACAAAATTGGAAGCAGGTGAGCCTAAGTGTATTTATGGTTCAGACCTCGAAGGCAAGGACATCAATAATTTGAAGATTGTATTCGACTTTGGTGGTAATGCTGCTGATGACGAAATCATGATAGAGAGCCTGGTACTGAAAGATCATGCCAACGATGATGGTACTGTGGTTCCTGTAGAATTGAAGGTGCCATTTGACTACAATACAGCGGGTAACCTTTGGAAGGATATTGATGCCAACAAGTCATTTACTGAGGAAACTTGGTATGGTGATGCTTCTTGGGCACAGATTGATGTAACTCCTGTTATCAAGCATGAGGGAAGCAAGCACATCATTATCGTGCCTTGTGAAACTCCTGCTGAGCTATGGCACGCACAGTGGAAAATGCTTGGTATTCCTGTATCTGCCAAAGCTGATAGCAAGATTGATTTCTCTTGCAAGGTTACCACTTCTGCTCCATTGCCAATGATGACATTGAAGCTTTGTGATGACGCTAATGATGGAAACCTCTTCTTCCAGGAGTCTACTGATGTTAAAGGCGAATACGTCTTCCGTTATGAGAACCAACCAAACAGTACGAAAGAAGCTGATGGCGGTCCTCAGGATATGAGCAAGATGAAACTCGTCATCGACCTTGCTGGTGCTCCTAAGGATGCCGAGGTAACCATCAGCGACATTGTTTTGATTGTGAAATAGGCTTTAGGTTTTATAGGTTTATATAGAATTATACAGGAGCTGCTCCTATAAATAAGTAAGTAGGAGTGGCTCCCTTTCTAAATTTTAAATGACATGAAATTCTTGAAAATATTTTCCTTCCTTCTCTCGCTTATGCTGCTTTCTTGCAGCAGCAGCTCTTCTGACGGCGATGGAGAGGTGACGATATCCTGCTCTCCTACGAGAATAGATGTTCCTGCTAAGGGCGGTACTTATAAAATCATGATTGTGGCTTCTGAAGGAGGCTGGGAGGCGAGAGCATCCTTCCCAGGAGAAGGTCCTACGGCAAATGTATACCCTTGGTTTAAAGTGAGTGCCAGCGATAATAACAAAGCTATGGGTATGGTAACTGTAGATGTGGAAGAGAATAAATCGTCTGTAGCTCTTGACGGAAGTGTCGAGATTTCATTAGAGGATAAGAAGGTATCGGTGCCAGTGCATCAGGCTGGAAAACAGGTCACTCCTATTGAAGGGGGCGAAATGGTGATTCCTGAGGGGTACAAACTGGTCTGGAATGATGAGTTTAATGAAGGCTCTGAATTGAATAGTACCGATTGGCGTCATGAGGTGCAGAAGTCGGGCTGGGTGAATAATGAACTTCAGAATTATGTGAATGGCTCTGCTGATGGCAAACGCGTAACAGAAATTGCAGATAACCGGCTTTATATCAACTGTTTCAAGGGCAGCGACGGCAAGATTTATTCGGGGCGCGTATATGCCCACGAAAGTCAGGGCTGGCTTTACGGTATCTTCGAAGCTCGCATCAAATTGCCTAAGGGTAAGGGCACATGGCCTGCTTTCTGGATGATGCCTTGCAACAATGATTTCGGAGCCAATCCTTGGCCTAAATGTGGCGAGATTGATATTATGGAAGAGGTAGGCGTTAATCCTAACTATACTTCTTCGTCGCTCCATACTGAGAAGTTTAATCACGTGATGGGAACCCAGATTACTAAGGAACGCCAGACTGCGGGTGCTGAAGACGGTTTCCACGTTTATCGCCTGGAGTGGACTCCTGATTATATCAAGACCTACGTAGATGGTAAGGAACTGCTCAATTTCAACAACGACGGTAAAAATGATGTTGGTTCGTGGCCTTTCAATAAACCATTCTATGTTATCCTCAACCTGGCTTGGGGCGGTGACTGGGGCGGTATGAATGGTGTTGACGAAAGCGCCCTCCCAGTTCAGATGGAAGTGGATTATGTGAGAGTATTCCAGAAAAAATAAGGCTTGATTTTTTTTTACTAGATAAATAAAAAAGTCTTAGGATAAGTCGTACCTGCGCTTACTCCTAAGACTTTTTCTTTTACTTTCTTTTGCTCCGAATATCTGTCTTTTTCTTACTAACAATTTGCTCATTTCGAATAAAAGTTATAATTTTGCAGCAAAATTTAAAATAGCAGATAGAATGAAACAGAATAATAGTAATTTATTATATCATCTTGTGGCTTTTATCACCGTAGCCATCTGGGGAACTACCTTTGTTTCTACCAAGGTGCTGATGCTGAACGGACTTTCGCCAGCACAGATCTTTACGCTCCGTTTCAGTATTGCATACATCCTGATGCTGATGGTGAATCATAAGAAGATGTTTGCTGACAGCTGGAAGGATGAGTTTAAGCTGGCAATGCTGGGCATTACGGGCGGTTCGCTCTATTTCCTGAGCGAGAACGAGGCGATGAATTATACCACAACAACCAATACTTCGCTCATCGTATGTTCCTGTCCGCTCTTTGCTACCTTGCTGGTTCGTCTGGCTTATCGCCATTCTTCGCGCATCAACATGATACAGTTGTTGGGCTCTCTGCTTGCTTTTATTGGTATGATTATCGTGGTGCTGAATGGCAGATTCGTGCTGCATCTGTCGCCTGTAGGCGATGCCTTGGCTTTTACGGCATGTATGAGCTGGGCTGTCTATTCGCTCCTGATGAAATCGGTATCGGGCGATTATGGCGCAGCTTTTATTACCCGCAAGGTATTCTTCTATGGTGTGCTTACCATCTTGCCTTATTATCTTATTATCCCTGGGTGGCCGGCATGGAATGTATTTATGAAGCCTCAGGTGGTGGGTAATCTCTTGTTCCTGGGCTGTTTGGCATCCATGATATGTTTCCTTACCTGGAACTGGTGTATCTCTAAGCTGGGTGCCGTGAAAGCTACCAACTGGGTTTATTTCAACCCTATCACCACTATGATTTTCGCCTCTCTGGTATTAGACGAAAAGATAACTCCTTACTTCCTGGCAGGTGCCTGCTGCATTCTGGCAGGTATGTATATTGCGGATAGAATGACGAAGGCGGAATAAAAAATGACGAAGCATAGCTGTAGTTAGAACTTGCCAATGCTAAGAGCATCATGATACTCTTTACCATTTTGCTTTTCATTTTTCCATATTGATTTGGCTTTTAGTGTAATACGAATGAATAGTTGTTATTACTTATATAATATTTATTTAGGTTTTTATTAGGCGTTCCGCCGGATTTGTTGTCCGGCGGAGCTTATGGGTATTTCTTATTCCTCGATGACTGAAATCTGCATAGAAACATCCTCTTTTGGACGATCGCCACGCAAAGTTTCGCAGTTCTGAATCTTCTCTACCACGTCAAGTCCTTCCTCTACTTCACCGAAAACGGTATATTGGTTATCGAGGAAAGGAGTTCCGCCTACTTCGGTGTAAGCCTTCTGTTGCTCTTCGGTAAACTTAGGATAGCCCTGCTCCTTGCAGCGCTTCTTGGTTTCATCCACCAGTTCGTCCTGGAGTTTCATCAGGCCTTCACGGTCGCGGTTGCGGCGGAAGTTCATAATTTCATCATGATGCTCCTTGGCAAGCTGGTTGAAGATGTTCTGTTCCATCTGCATGCCCATCTGCTTCTCCATCTGTTTCAGTTCGTTCTGCTTGTAGGTCTTTCCCCATACAATATAGAACTGGCTACCGCTGCTCTCTCGTTTTGGGTTTACCTCATCTCCCAAACGGGCTGCGCTCAAGGCACCACGCTTGTGGAAAAGCTGTGGATAAACGAATTCGGCAGGGATGGTATAGTCAGGACCACCTGTGCCCAGCATCTTGCCTTTAGGAGCGCCTTTGCTGTCTGGATCGCCGCCTTGAATCATAAAATCCTTGATGACACGATGGAAGAGAGTGCCATCGAAATATCCCTCCTTTGCCAACTTCAAGAAGTTGTCACGATGCTGAGGTGTCTCGTCGTAGAGGCGCACCTTGATGTCGCCCTCTGATGTCTTTATCAATACTTTAGCCATAATAATTTATAATCAGTATATTTTATTAATCGGTATATGTCGTAATCAGTATGTTTTTTACCTTTTTACTTTTTTACCTTTTTACTTTTCGTAATACTCATTCCACTCCTTCATAGCCTCCTGCCAGTCGGTCTGTTCACCGCTGGCTACGGCTTCCTTCTGTCTCTCTGCCTCGTCGCGAGCCTTATCTCGGGCACGTTTTGCCTTCATTGCTTCGATGGTGGCATCGTCGAGAATCTGAATGGCGCCACGCTTGATGGCATCCTGCAGTTCCTCCTCGCCGAAAGCCTTGCCAGGCTCATTGAAGTCAGAGATATTGAATTCATAATCCACACGAAGGTCGTGGCGTATCATTTTCTGTTGTAAACGGTTGCCGGCATTCTTCAGGCGCAGCAACTTTCCGATTTCCTTGATTTCTCCTGCTGAGTATTTATTTCTTCCCATTAATATGATTTGATATTATTATTTTTGCGTGCAAAATTAAGCATAATCCTCGACAAAACCAAGAAAAGTTTCAAGGAATTCACAAAAGAATCCCTTTCTCCTTTTACTTTCTTGTCCTTTTTGCCCTTTTACCTTTTTACCCTTTTACCTTTTTGCCCTTTTACCTTTAAATCACTTCCATGCCTTCTTCTGGTTCAGCTCTATCAGACGGTCGAATTCAAAGTCGGCTTTGATTTTATCCAATATCCTCTTTACGATGATATTCATCACGCTTCCTTTGCTGTAGTTGGCAGAGCACATGAAGTTTACCCGTCCCTCCTTGACAAGCTGGCAGGCAGTCTTCTGTTTATCCTCGTTATCATATACAGCAATCGAGTGGCCGCCATGTTCCTTTACCATCTTCATGCAAGGCACATCGGTTTCTCCATCTCCGAAGTATATCATTCGGGGGAAAGGGATAGGGCGCTTTTCGTCGGGGATATACTGGTTCACTCTTCTGTTGTCGCTCACCTGTTTGATACCCTTGTTGATTTTGAAGAGGAATTGCGTTTTGGTAGTATAGTCTACGGCTACGGCTGGCCAATAGGCGATTCCCTCCTTGTTGTAGAGAAAAGAGCAGGCGTAGATATTCTCAAATTCGTGGGCGATAGGTGTGCCCTCTATCATTTCCTTCAGTCCCGAGGAGTTGATGTAGTGCTTTACGTCCAGTCCGATACTGTTGCCATATTCATTCACGAACGAAAACCATTGTTTTACGCCGCGGAACAGTTCTACATCCTTGCCGAATTTCTGAAAAGATTCCCGGGTGAGCGAGATATTGTTCTTCTTGGCTTCGTCGAGCATCAGATACATATAGGTCAAAATGCCGTTGGCATCCTGACCCTCTGCAAACTTTCTGTTTTTCTCCCAGAACTCGTCTTTTGTCTTGCCTGTAGCCTGTATGAATCCAAACTCCTGCATATTGCCAGGCGACAGTGTGCCGTCGAAATCATAAACCAGCGCTACCTGTGGTCTCTTCTTTGCCATATCTCGTTCTCCTTTCTGTTATATTTACCCTAAACTGTCTATCTCTTTCGGGGATGTTTTTCTCCCTTAATTTGCAAATATATATAATTTTCAGTGAATTAGCAAACTATTGGGATATAAAAAATCATAATGAAACAAAAAAGGCGTACAAAACCCATTTCTGAGCATTGTACGCCTTTATTATAATATTAGTCTGTATTACTTAACCTCCTCGAAGTCTGCATCCTGAACATCCTGAGCGCTATCGTTAGCACCCTGTGCCTGCTGACCACCCTGTGCACCCTGAGGACCTGCCTGCTGGCCGCCCTGATACATCTGCTGAGAAGCAGCCTGCATGACGGTGTTCAAGTTGTTGATAGCTGAATCGATAGCTGCAACATCACCTGCCTTGTGAGCATCCTTCAACTGCTGCAATGCCTGCTCGATGCCTGGCTTCTTGTCTGCAGGAATCTTATCACCGTTATCCTTCAGGAAGTTCTCGGTGGTGAAGATCATGCTGTCTGCCTGGTTCATCTTGTCGATCTTCTCGCGCTCAGCCTTATCAGCAGCAGCGTTCTGCTCTGCCTCAGCCTTCATGCGGTTGATCTCGTCCTCGCTCAAGCCAGATGAAGCCTCGATGCGGATGCTCTGCTCCTTACCTGTAGCCTTATCCTTAGCTGATACGTTCAAGATACCGTTGGCATCGATATCGAAGGTAACCTCAATCTGAGGAACACCACGGCGAGCTGGAGCGATACCTGTCAGGTTGAACTGACCGATACTCTTGTTCTGAGCTGCCATTGGGCGCTCACCCTGCAATACGTGGATGGTTACCTCTGTCTGGTTATCAGCTGCTGTAGAGAATACCTCGCTCTTCTTGCAAGGGATAGTTGTATTGGCATCGATGAGCTTAGTCATCACACCACCCATAGTCTCGATACCGAGAGTCAATGGAGTAACGTCGAGCAATACGATGTCACCAACACCCTCTTCCTTGTTCAGGATGGCACCCTGGATAGCTGCACCTACTGCAACAACCTCATCTGGGTTAACACCCTTAGAAGGCTCCTTGCCGAAGTAGTTCTTAACGAGTGTCTGAACGGCTGGGATACGGCTTGAACCACCAACCAGGATAACCTCGTCGATATCTGATGTAGAGAGCTTAGCGTCACGAACGGCATTCTGGCAAGGTACCAAGCAAGCCTGAATCAGGTTGTGAGCCAACTGCTCGAACTGTGCACGGGTCAAAGTCTTAACCAAGTGCTTTGGCATACCGTCAACGGCTGTGATGTATGGCAAGTTGATTTCGGTAGATGTAGAGCTAGACAACTCAATCTTAGCCTTCTCAGCTGCCTCCTTCAAACGCTGCATAGCCATAGGGTCCTTGCGGAGATCTACGCCTTCCTCTGCCTTGAAGCCATCAGCCAACCAGTTGATGATTACCTGGTCGAAGTCATCACCACCCAGGTGAGTATCACCATTGGTAGAAAGTAC
>ENA-UERG01000854-UERG01000854.1-human-gut-metagenome-genome-assembly--contig:-NODE-854-length-28169-cov-5.077460_pt1 | contig 28169 bp, 20 predicted proteins | sample MGYA00242954_ERZ507954 | MGnify/ENA primary metagenome ERZ507954 (study PRJEB26167, sample SAMN06115478) | human gut metagenome | host: Homo sapiens | place: China:Sichuan | collected 2015-01-21... | reverse complement strand
TCCTTTCGACGGTCTTACGGGGAATAATGGCCAAGTCTGAAAGTGATAAATGGTCGGGATGGGCGTAATATTTGTTTTATCGGAATATTCTTTGTATATTTGCGGTTGAAAGCAAGCGATATGGCTGTGCCATCAGCCTTAACAAATTAGATTAACCTAAAAATAAAATATCATGGAATTACCTTTTGCCGAATCGTGGCGAATCAAGATGGTTGAACCCATCCGCACCAGCACGCGTGAAGAGCGCGAAGAATGGATCAAGGCAGCGCATTACAATGTATTTCAACTTCCGGCCGAACAGGTGTATATCGACCTTCTGACCGACTCCGGCACCGGAGCCATGAGCGACCGTCAGTGGAGCGCCATGATGATGGGCGACGAGAGTTATGCCGGCGCCCGCTCCTTCTTCAGGATGAAGGACACCATAGAGCGCATCACCGGATTCCCGATGGTTATACCGACGCATCAGGGCCGCGCCGCCGAGAACGTGGTGTTCAGCGCATTGGTCAAGGCCGGCGACGTGGTGCCGGGCAACTCGCATTTCGACACCACCAAGGGGCATATCGAGAGCCGCAAGGCGTTCGCCGTGGACTGCACCATCGACGAGGCCCGCAACACCCAGCTGGAGCATCCCTTCAAGGGCAACGTGGACATCGACAAGCTGGAAAAGGCCGTGACCGACAACAAGGGCCGCGTGCCGTTCATCATCGTGACCATCACCAACAATACGGCCGGCGGACAGCCCGTGTCGATGGCCAACCTCCGCGCCGTGCGCGAGCTGGCCGACCGTCACGGCCTGCGCGTCATCTTCGACTCCGCCCGCTTTGCCGAGAACGCATATTTCATCAAGACCCGCGAGGAGGGTTACGCCGACAAGACCATCAAGGAGATAGTGCGCGAGATGTTCGCGCTGGCCGACGGCATGACCATGTCGGCCAAGAAGGACGCCATCGTGAACATGGGCGGTTTCTTCGCCACACGCCATCAGGACTGGGCAGAGGGCGCACAGCGCTTCGCCATTCCGTTCGAGGGCTATCTGACATACGGCGGTATGAACGGCCGCGACATGGAGGCCCTGGCCGTAGGTCTGGACGAGAACACGGAGTTCGATAACCTGCATACGCGCATCCATCAGGTGGAATACCTGGCCAAAAAACTCGATGAATACGGCATCCCGTACCAGCGTCCTGCCGGCGGACACGCCATATTCGTGGACGCATCGAAGATACTGACCAACGTGCCGAAGGAAGAATTTCCGGCACAGACGCTTACCGTGGAGCTGTACCTCGAGGCCGGAATACGTGGCTGCGAGATCGGCTACATCCTGGCCGACCGCGACCCCGTGACGCGCGAGAACCGCTTCGGAGGCCTCGACCTGCTGCGTCTGGCCATACCGCGCCGCACGTATACCGACAATCACATGAATGTGGTGGCCGCGGCCCTGAAGAACGTGTACGACCGCCGCAACGAGATAACGCGCGGCGTGAAAATCACGTGGGAAGCCCCGCTGATGCGCCACTTCACCGTGCAGCTGGCTCCGGCCGACGAGTAACGGACTGCGTGCGAGCTAAAGCCCGCACCCGGAACCAGCCAGCCTGATACGACCAATGCGCTTGATACGGCCACTTTCCTGTGGAACCCAACGCGCCTGATTAAGCCGGACGGGCGGTAATGGCCGCATAGAGGTTTCGGGTGGCTGCCTGAAGCAGATCCAAGACGAGTTCAAAGCCCTCGGCCCCTTCGTAATAGGGGTCGGGGACATAATCATAATGCCGGGTGTCGTCGAAAAAGGCTGACATCGGCATTATTTTTTGTTCCGTCTCCACGGTGGGAGCGAGTCGGCGCAGGTTGCGCATGTTGGACTCGTCCATGCCGATGATGAGGTCGAAGTCGAAGAAGTCGGACATCGAGATCTGACGGCAACGGTGCGTCAGGTCGTAGCCGCGCCTGACGGCATGGGCGCGCATACGTCGGTCGGGGAGGTCGCCGATGTGGTAGTCGCCCGTACCGGCGGAATCGATCACCCAGTTGTTTTGATCATCGTGAGCGGACACGACCGCCTCCATCAGTCCTTCGGCAGCCGGAGAACGACAGATATTACCTAAACATACGAACAGTACCTTCACCGGATCTCCGGCCTCATGTTTGGCGCGGAGACGCGCCATCAATTCAGAATTCAGATCAGTCATAGATAGTTTTTTTATAAGCAAAACAATTCAGGACAAGGCTCGGCGGCGTGCGGGAATGTACATCAACAGGCAGTAGAGGGCGGCGCATATCGCTATGGCACCGCCTATATAACCGATCTGTCCGAGCAGGCTATGGTTTGTAGCGATACCGCCCACCAAGGCACCGGCTCCGATGCCGAGGTTGAAGATGCCGGAATACAGGCTCATCGGCACGGCCGAATCATTGGGGAACAGGCGCACTATGTCGTTCTGCATGGCGATGTTCAGCACCGTCAGCGACATTCCCCAGGGTATGCACAGCGCTGCCAACAGAATAGGGCTGAAGTCAGCCGCCGGTCGCAGCAACAGCAGCATCAGCGGGATGCCGAGGCATGACACCGTGATGATGGCGCGCGAATGTCGGGTATAGCCTTCGCCGGCAATAAAACTGGCGAGCAGTCCGGCCACGCCGAACAGAGTCAGTGTCCATGTGATGCCCGATTCGCTGAATCCGGCAATCTGTCCTAAGAACGGCTCTATGTAACTGTAACCGGTATAATGCCCTGTGACTATGATGCCGATGATAAGGTAAATCATAAGCAGCTGAGGGCAATGCAGCATGTCGCGGATCAATTGCTTGCGCGACACGGTGTCGGCCTTGCGCCTCACGTTCGGATAGAACAGCCACATAAGCAGGAACAGCACGGCGGCAAGGATGCCGATTGAGCCGAATGCGGTGCGCCATCCGGCCACAAGGCCGATGAGGCGCCCGATGGGCAGCCCCACTATCAGTGCTATGCCTCCGCCGGCCACAAGTACGCTGAGCGCGGTGGCGCGCTTGTCCGTGGGTGCCACGGCCACGGCCATAGCCGGTGCGATGGACCAGAATATACAGTGGGTCAGGGCTACGCCGATACGCGAGGCCATCAGCATGCCGTAGCTTCCTGCCAGAGTGGAGAATGCGTGCGAGATGATAAACACCGCGATGATGCCGAGCATCAGCTTGCGGTATGGCACACGGGCAAAGAGCAGCATCAGCGGCAGTGACAGCAGTGCCACGACCCAGGCGTAGACCGTGATAAGCAGGCCGGTCCTGGCCTCGCTCACGCCCAAGTCAGCGCCGATGTCGCTGAGCAACGCCACCGGGATCAGCTCCGAGGTGTTGAACGTGAAACCGGCCACGGTCATGATCAGCAACGGCACGACATAATGAATTCCGTTGCGGAATTTATCAAGATGCATCATACAGGGGTGTAGGGAATGTTTCTGTCATACATGAGACGCGGATGATCGGGACCGGGCGCCGGTCAGAAGGGCCATAAACCCGGGGGAGAGACGGCGTAACACTGCGTAGGCGAGAATTGAGATGGTGAATATTATTAAGAAGATAAGAAAATAATCTGTGAAGCAAAGAAAGTTGTTGACCGGCCTTATCATTTTAGTGACGGCCTTGCAGGTTATTACGCAAAAGAGGCCGTGGAATCCGTACAGGAAGAATGTGGATCCGGCGAGAAAGCGGGGAATCTGCCTGCGGCCGCCATCGGCAACAATGATGCCGAGCAAAAGCATTAAGAGAACACCGAAAATAGAGGTGATCAGATAAAGAGTATCGGCCATGAATGGGGACGTGTTGCCTATGCCTGATATGCATGCGGTGCAGCCTGCAAGGTATCCGACAGAGGCTGCCGGCCACGAGCGGGCTGCTAACAGTTTGCGGCCGAAGCAGGCCAGAGTTGCACCGAGCGTGAAGTAAAGGCTGTTCGGGAGCACTACGAGAGGATCGATGCCGGGTGAAAACACGGGTACCGCCACACACAGTATAAACGGCACCAGTGGCGTGGCCCCTTTCAGCAGGCACAGCATGACAGAAACAAGGGGTGAACAGACATCGATTATAATGAGGTTGCGGATGAACCACATGGGGAAATCGTAAGGGAAAGGGTCGCCGGGCAACCGGCAGATGAATCCTGTCAGTAACCTGATGATGTCGATGTCCACGGGACGGTGCTTTATCAAAAACAGGATGAATCCGATGAAGTTCCACATAAGGTAGGGTACAAGCAGTGTCTTGACCCGACGTTTCAGTTTGGACTTATATCCGGACCACGACATCACGGGTCCTTCCCTGAAAAACAGGTATCCGGATATGACAAAGAAGGCCGGCACGCAAAGATCGAGGATATAGCGTTTGAATATTGTGTGGAATAATACGAACACGCTTGTGTCCGGTCCGGAGAGGGGCGGGTCAAGGTACTGCAGATAATTGCAATGAATCATAACTACGCCAACTATAAGCGGAAAGCGCAACAGGTCGAAGCCCGGAATGATTCTTGATATTTGATATTGTGCATTGGACGCCATACGGAATGTGGTTGTATAACGGGATGCAAAGTTAGAGGTTTTTGGCAAAATTTCCAAAGCCCCCGGTTATTCGACGCGGATTTTCAGGGCAGGGCCAATCATGCCGGATTTTATAGGTCGGTACTGACAGCCGACAGGCGTAGACCGGGCGGGGATTGACCGAGATATAAAAAATCGGCATGTACACGGAGCAATTCGTATACATGCCGATTTCAGGTATGTGGGAGCCGGTCGCCCGGAATCAATAGTTCTTGGCTTCTATTTCAAAGAAGCTGCGCTTGTGATGGCATACGGGGCATACCTCGGGTGCTTTCTTGCCGATGTGCAGGTGTCCGCAGTTGCGGCAAATCCATACGGTGTCGCCTTCGCGCGAGAATACGATGCCCTCCTCGATGTTCTGAAGCAGACGACGATAGCGCTCCTCGTGGTGCTTCTCAATGGCTGCGACGGCGCGGAAGCGATGCGCGATGTCGTTGAACCCTTCGGCCTCGGCCTCTTCAGCCATCTTGGCATACATGTCGGTCCACTCATAGTTCTCGCCTTCGGCGGCGGCACGGAGATTGTCCATCGTGTCTGAGATCTCGCCGCCGTTCAGCAGCTTGAACCACAGTTTGGCGTGCTCCTTCTCGTTGTTGGCCGTTTCCTCAAAGATAGCCGCTATCTGCTCGTAGCCGTCCTTGCGTGCCTTAGATGCGAAATAGGTGTACTTGTTGCGGGCCATTGATTCGCCGGCAAAAGCGTCCATCAGATTTTTCTCTGTTTTTGTTCCTTTCAGGTCTTTCATTAGTTTCTTGTATTTATTTATTTGTGTTTTTATAGCTTGTTTATGTCGGTAAATGTCAATTCACTTGCATTCATGGCTGTTTTCAAGTTTTTTCAGACATTCGGGACATCGCCCCTTGAAAAATACGTTTACGTTGTCGCACTCGAAATCAGCGGGCGCCGGCAGTATCCCAAGGTCGAACGAGATGTCGTAGATTCTATGGCATTCGCGACACATGAAATGCGCATGCGGCTGCCTGTGAGCGGAATCGTATCTTGTTGATTCGGCCGAAATGTCTATGTCGTTCAACAATCCTTTTTCCGCGAGCAATTTCAAACAGCTGAATACGGTAGTGCGTGACAATGTGGGATGCTCGCGCACCAATGCCGAATACACCTCGTCGGCCGTGGGATGGCATTCGCAAGCCGAGATGTATTCCATAATGGCAATCCTCTGGGCCGACGGCCTTATGCCGGCGTCCAGAAGTTGTCTCATCAATTCGGTGCGTCTCGATTCCATATCATTAATCAGTTCAAAATTGAACTCAGTACAAAATTATAATAAATACTTATATTCTCCAAATTTTTAACAAATTTTTTATAAGGGGCGCATGACTAAGCACCGGATGACTTACGAGCGTATGACTAATGACTTGGGATCGTTGACAAAAATAGAGGCTGATTCACAGTATGGTCTCAAGGGTTGTTTTCTGGGTGACGAGGCCCAGGCGGCAGATCTTAAAGGATACGACACGGTCATCAGCGCCTACAACCCCGGATGGACTAACCCCGACATCTATAATCTCACATTGCAGAACTATCCCCGCATCCTTCAGGCTGCGAAAGAAGCCGGTGTGAAACGACTGCTCATCGTAGGAGGGGCCGGCACACTTTTCTGCGCGCCCGGCCTTCGCGTCGTGGAAAGCGGGGCAATCCCGGCGGAAATCATGGGCGGCGTGAAATCCCTGGGTGAATTCTATCTCAACACCCTCAACAATGAAAAGTCCATCGATTGGGTATTCTTCTCACCGGCAGGATCCCTTGACCCCGGGGAGGCTAAAGGAAACTACCGCCTCGGTAAGGACGACCTTATCGTAGACGGCGAGGGCAACAGTCATATCACCGTAGGCGACTATGCCAAGGCTATGGTCGACGAGCTGGAGACGCCGGCACACCATCAGGAGCGTTTCACGATAGGATATTGAACCCGTCGGCGTTAAGAATATGCATACCCCTCGGAAATACAATCCGGGGGGATGCATTCATGATTATTGTAAATATACTCCCTCCAAAAAAATTGATTAAGCATTGCACAGATGTGGGATCTTGAAAATTTGACCTCTGGGTCTCTGTGCGGGTTTCTGTTGACGGGATAGGAAATACCCGGAAAGAAAATGCAAAAATATGTTATAAAACATAAAAAACAACACTATATATTTTTCAAAATGTTGCGACTTAAAAGGTGAAGGGCCTTAAAAACGCCTTGAATCGGATATCATCCCGTTAACTATCAAATCAATTAACATATACTGACAGGACAAATCAATAACGTCTTAATAACAACTGGTTCATTAACTCAAAAAATCAAAAAAATGATCAAAAATCTACTGTTGCTTGGTGCACTCCTGGCACCCTGCACGATGTTTGCCGCCGACTACTTCATCACCCCGGAAGGTGCCGGCAACAAGGACGGCTCAACCTGGGGAAATGCCATGGGACTCACCGAGTACTATGATCACATGAAATTCTATTTCGGCCAAACCAAAGTCGATGATGCCCACACCGGCGAACAGTACTTCTTCTCTACGGGAAAATACTCGTTCAACGAAACAATATTCATCAGTAGCTCCGGCGTGACGTATTTGACGGCAACAGCCAGGCCCGCGCCAATGGTGCGATATTCGTCTGGGACCACACCGAGGAGACAGATGACAATGTCATGAATCGCGCAGTACGCATACAGGACATCGACTTCGAGAATTTCATCGCCGAAAGCGAGTGGCGCAATGACAATACCAATTGGCAGTCAGGCCGTCCGAGTGCAATCTATATCCAGTTCTGCGGCCATGTCGAAATCATAGGCTGCAACTTCAAAAACAACATCTGCAGGGGCACCGGCGACAATGCCATGGCCGGAGCACTTTCGCTCAATAAGGTTAACTGCCTTGTAAGAAACTGCTCTTTCACCGGCAACGAAGGTACCGACGGTGGTGCGATCAAGGTTTACTACAACGTAGCAGGCAATTGGACGAAAATGTCGAAATGCACCATCGACCGCTGCTACTTCACGGGAAACAAAACCTCAAACCGCGGTGGTGCCATTTATGGTCTTAACTTACAGATGATAAATGTCATCAACAGCACAATGACAGGCAACCACGCTTCCCAAGGCGGGGCGATATACAAGAACACATCAACCGACTACCCTAATATCGCAAACCTCGTATCATGCACACTCGCCGGCAACACATCAACCGATGGCGAACAGATATATACCAACGGCAACGGAGTGCTTAATGTAGCAAACTCTATTATTGTTGCCGATGGCGACGCAAACGCCATCGCCGACGAGTCGGCGACCTCCGGGTACACATTCCAGGGCAACAACCTTATCGGCAAAGTGCCCGGTGAATATATATCGGCTGAAAGCGACAACATCAGTGCAGACAACACCTACAGAACCGTATTCGGCGACAATACCATTGCCGCCGACGGCACCCTCACTCCCGGGAAATACTGGAGCGGCATGGCCCCCGACGCAATCGCTGCCATCGTGACCAATGAGGCATGGCCATTCACTGTCGACGCAGCCGTCGACCAACTCGGCAACGCACGGTCTACATCGACAAGCAACGGCGCACTTGCCCTCCCTCACACCGTCACCGGCGGCATTGAGTTAGTCGCAGACCCCGAGGCTGAAAACGGCGACGAGGCATGGTATAACCTCCAGGGCATGCGCATGGCCGAACGCCCCGTTGCCACAGGTATCTACATCCACAAGGGCCGCAAGGTGCTTGTCCGCTAAGCAATGGCTCATACGCTGAGCAATGCATCGGTTTAACAAATGACACGTATCCACCGCAGGGATACACCCTTCGACATACTAAGGTAAAAAAGTTTTATTTTATAAGGTTAGCCGCCACGGAGCAGGTAGACGGGCGCTACTGTTCCATCTCCCTCTCCGGTGGCGTCGTTTTTCCAGGAGACAAAAGGTCTCCGCACCTCTCTCCACCCCTTCACGCCGAAAGTCGAACTCTCAGTATGACCATCATAATTTTAATAATTAACCAATCAGATAGATCATGAAACTTAACTTCCAAAGAGTGATGTGCACTGGTATGGTGTGGCTCTTAGGTGCGCTGGCAGTTCCGCCATTGGCAGTGGCAGCCGACGCCGCAGCCATTCCAAACGCCTCTGCCACATCAGCTTCGAAGCCAAGCACCCAGTCAGTAAGCAGCGTGCTCAAATACATCGAAAAGCATAGTGACTACGTGTTTGTATATGCAGATGGTGCCAACCGCCAACTTGGCAAGCGTATCAACATCAGCCTCTCGGGCAATGTCGACAATATTCTTGCCGACATGTGTGCCAAGGCCAATCTCGATTACCGTGTGCTGGGCCGTCAGGTGACACTATTCCCCAAGGGCAAGATGCCAAAAAACCTGGAGGGCGCCGCTGTGGTCAAAGGAACGGTAATAGATGACGATGGTGAACCGCTCATCGGCGCCACCGTAATGGTAAAGGGAGCCGGCAAAGGCACAGTGACCGACCTTGACGGCAACTTTGAACTCCCCGCAGGCAAGGGGCAGAAACTCCAAGTATCCTATGTAGGCTACGCAACCAAAGATGTGACAGTAGGCGAAGGCCCCGTGCACATACAGATGAAGGAGATCGCCACCAACCTCCACGAGGTGGTTGTGGTAGGTTACGGCACAATGAAGAAGAAAGATCTTACCGGCGGCCTCAGCGTGGTGGGGGAAGAGACGCTCAAGATGTCGGGTTCATCCAACCTTATGGACCGTCTCGTGGGTCAGGTGTCCGGTTTCTCCATCACCTCCGGCGATGCTAAGCCCGGTTCGAGTCAGGATCTGCTAATCCGCGGTACTAACTCGTTGTCGGGCAGCAACAGCCCTCTCGTGATTCTCGACGGCATCCCTTACGAAGGCTCGGTAAGCGATATCGACCCCAACATCGTTGAGTCGATTTCCATATTGAAGGACGCATCGTCGGTAGCCATCTATGGGTCGCGAGGCTCCAACGGTGTAATTCTTATCCAGACAAAGAAAGGAAGCAAGAGCAAAGCCAAGGTCGTGTATAAAGGCACATTCAGCGTCGCATCGGAGATGCAGCGCATAGAGACCATGGGACCCAACGAATATATCCGGTTCAAGCAGGATCTCGGGCGCCTCGGCACCAAGAAGTTCACCGGCATGGATCTCGATCCGGTATACGGTCAGATAATCAGCGCCAGCGAGCGTATCAACTACGCACAGGGCATTACCCGCGACTGGCAGGACGACGTGTTCCGCACCACATTCCAGCATGACCATCAGCTGTCGATCACTGGTGGTACGGACGCCACCTCCTATATGGCCGCCGTATCCTATGTCGACCAGCCCGGCGTCGTCATAGAGTCGAAATACCAGCGCGTAAGCGTATATACCTCCATCCAGCAGATTCTCAACAAATGGCTCACTGTAGGTATCACCGGCCAGTTTGTAAACCGCGAGACCGGCGGCATGATTCCCAACCTCGAGCACGCCATCAAGCAGTCGCCCTACGGAATTTTCCTCGCCGACAACGGAGACTACTACGACGAGCCCATGGATTTCTTCAACCTCGCCAGTCCGATGCGCGACATCAACGCAGACAGCAAGAACACCAGCCGCAACGTACTCTACAACGGGTTCATCGAAATCGTACCCTTGAAGGGCCTCACCATCAAGTCGCAGTTCGGCTACAACTACCGCGACAACTTCACCGGCACCTACTATGGCCGCGATACAGCCACAGGCCGCAAGGTCGACGGGCTGGCCTCGATCAGCACCTCGCGCACAACCGACTGGACCTGGGAAAATATCGTCAAGTACGACAATACTTTCGGCAAGCACCATATCGATCTCACGGGTCTCTTCTCCATGCAGGAAAAGGTCAACCGGAGTACCTGGCAGAGCGCAGAATGCTTTGTCAACGACGATATGAGCTTCGAAGCCATGGGCAACGGCGAAAAGAACATCGGTGTCGGTTCCGGCTTTTGGAAAGAGAACATGCTCTCAGTGATGGGACGTATCAACTACAGGTTCGACAGCAGGTACCTGTTGACCCTTACCGGCCGTAGCGACGGCGCTTCGGTATTCGGACGCAACAACAAGTACGCCTTCTTCCCCTCGGCAGCTTTGGCATGGAATATCGGCAACGAGTCCTTCATCCGCGACAACGCGCAGTGGATCAATATGCTCAAGCTCCGTCTCTCCTACGGAGCCAACGGCAACAATGCCATCTCACGCTACATGACCCTCGACCGCCTCTACACCGCCAATGGTATCAAATACGTCTGGGGGGACGGCTCGCAGGCCGTCAACGCCACATATCTTGCCAATGACGGAGTCGGCAACCCCAACCTGAAGTGGGAGACAACCTACACCGCCAACATCGGTATCGACTACTCCTTCTTAAACGGGCGCATCAACGGCAGCATCGACCTATACCGCTCGCGCACAAAAGACCTTCTGATGATGCGCACCGTCCCCATCATGAACGGCTACAAGACTATCTGGGACAACATCGGCGAGACGGAGAACAAGGGTATCGAGGCGACACTCAACACCATCAACATACAGAACCGCGACTTCAAGTGGAGCACAGGCGTCAGTTTCTTCCTCAACCGCGATAAAATCGTAGAGCTCCGGGGCGACGGTAAGGACGATATCGGCAACAGATGGTTTATCGGCAAGCCCCTTTCGGTATTCTACGACTACAAGGTGACCGGCATCTGGCAGGAGGGCGACGAGTTTACCTATACCGACGACAAGGGCAATACCGTGACACGCCAGAAAGGCGCACAACCCGGTGATGCCAGGCTGCAGGACGTCAACGGCGACGGCCAGATCACAGACGATGACAAGACAATAATCGGCAACACGCGCCCATCATTCACGCTGTCGATGTCCAACCAGTTCAACTACAAGCAGTTCTACGCCTCGATTGTGCTTTACGGCTCGTTCGGCCGCTGGATGTCGGACAATATTCCGGATATTGCGCAGTACACATTCGGAGTATCCAACTATATCCACGGCGTGAAATACTGGACTCCCGAACATCCCGAGAACACCGAGGCCCCCTCGCCCGGATATGTGAAGACCTTCGAACACGGCTACTACAAGAAACAAAACTACGTGCAGATCAAAAACATTACTCTCGGCTACCAGTTCCGCAAGGAGACAGTGAAGAAGATCGGCCTCGCCGGCCTCGATGTGAATGTCAGTGTTGACAACCTCCATGTATTCTCCAACATGCGCCAGCTCCTCAACTACGACAATACCTGGTTTGCCGCCTATCCGATGCAGCGCGCATGGCGCCTGGGTCTTACAGTAACATTCTAAAACGGATACCATCATGAACAAGATATTCAAATATACATCAGTAATAGTTCTTGCCGTAGGGGTCACCGGTTGCTCCGACTTCCTCGACGAGGAACTCAAGAGCCAGCTTGCTCCCGACAATACCTACACAAGCTCGATGGGTTTCGAGGTAGGCTGTACGGGACTCTACTCCATAGCCCGCTCGGAATATAACACCTGGGGTGAGATGGGTGCGTTCATGCACGGCGGAGCGTGCGCTTACGCGACACAGCAGATCGCTACCGACATCGTGTACCAGAGCGGCGCCAAGGATGGCTCGCTGACCCACTACGCCAACCTTACGATGACCCCCTCGACCCTCTTCATCGAGTCATACTGGAACTGGTCGTACTCGCTGATCAACTCGGCCAACGAGATTCTGGTCTACTCGGAGAAGAACACCAACTGGGATTATCCTGCCGATAAGGCCCTCTATCAGGCCGAGGCACGCTTCTTCCGCGCCTATGCCTACCGCTCGCTGCAATATCTTTACGGCGATGTGCCCTGGGTAGAGACTATCCAGCAGCCTTTCATGCTCAACTTCACCCGTACTCCGCGTGCGGAAATCCTCTCCCACATGGTCGACGACCTTAAATTCGCCGCCGACCATCTCCCCGCCAATCCCGACGCTGTAAAGCCCGGCAAGCACACGAGCCAGTTGACCGTTACGTTCTGGAAGGCAACTATTATCTGAAAAATAAGTGTCATGGCGTATCCCGAAAGGAATATTGTCAGCGTCGCAAAAAATTTGCCCATGACAATGCCCGTAAGGCTGCCCAGGATGTGATCGACAGCGGTTACTACTCGCTCGTAAAGGAGCGCTACGGCGCCGAGAAGAACAAAGCCGGCGACTACTTCCACGACCTGTTTGTAGAGAACAACCAGAACCGCCCCAGCGGCAACACCGAGAGCATCTGGGTGATGCAGTTCGAGTACAAGACCAACGGCGGCGGTACGCCCTCCGACGACTGGACACGCCGCGAATGGATTCCCCAGTACTTCCAGATCAACCAGTTCTTCGAGACATGCTCTGAATACGGCGGCCGAGGCGAGGGCCAGATCGCTCCATTCAAATGGTGGATCGGCACCAAGAACACAAATGCCACACCTGAAGCAGGGAATGTGCCGGACGGAATATTCGAGGACAACGATATCCGCAACTCCGAGTACAATTTCAAACGCGAATGGATTGCCAATGCCCCTGACACCAAAGGACGGCGCGTGATGATCACCGACAAATACTGGCAGGACGGCTGGCTCTTTCCGTCTCCCACCAAGTTCTTTTTCGCCCACGACGACGATGTGTCCCATACGGGCAGCTATCGCGACCGCATGAAATTCCGTCTTTCCGAAACCTATCTTCTGCTCGCAGAGGCTTATCTCGGACTCAACGACGCCGAGAATGCCGCCAAGGCTGTCAACGTAGTGCGCAGCCGCGCCAAGGCTTCGTCGGTTCCCGCCGCACAGATGGATATGGACTTCCTGCTCGACGAGCGTATCCGCGAACTCGTCGGCGAGGAGAGCCGCCGCTTCACTCTGGTACGTACAGGCAAGTATGTGGAACGTGTGCGCAAATACAACGAAGTGCTCCGGGAGGTGGTGGATGAACACCATGCCCTCTGGCCCATACCACAGACCATCATCGACGCCAACCGCGATGTGGAATTCCCGCAGAACCCCGGTTACGAGGGCGCAAAATAACAATACCGAACTCGTACCCTCACAACAAATCAACAACTGACAAAATGAAACCGATACATTATATCAAGGCAGCCATAATCGGTGTGGCCGCACTATCCGCAGCCTCCTGCACCTACGATCCCTACGATAACGATATGGATCCTGTCCGAGAGACTATGGTTCTCAAATGCGAGAACCCCAAGGTGGAAATCGATGCAAACAATCTCAATACGCCTGCGCTCACATTCACCTGGACCGGCGCTCGCCATCTGTCCGAGCAGTACATGGTCTCATACAAGGCCGAACTCGACGTTCTCGGCAACGGCTTCGGCTCAAAGACCGTAGTGACCTCGGGCGTAGGCTTCGATTATACATACGATGAAGCCACCGGTATCTACTCGGCCACATTCACCCACGAGCAGCTCAACAACTGGTATGCCGACCGCTGGGCACTCCCTGTAAACAAGGATTTCACCCTTGAGTTCAGAGTGATTGCACAGTGGACAGGCGGCCCGGAATTCGAGGCGCCCGAAGTGCGCAAGGCAAGCGCCGTGGTGAAGCCCATACATGTGGATATCTTCGCATGCGACAAGATGACCATTGACGGCAACGCCGTCGCTGCAAGCGGAGAAATAAGCAAGACGCTTGAAAATGAGAATGTATATGCATGGAAGGGTGCCCTTGTTACAGGGGAGCTTCAGATACCCGTAGAGTACGAAGGTGTTACATACTATCTGCATAATGCCGACGGCTCGACAGACATCGCCGACGGCACCCCCATGGCACTTGTGATGAACGAGTCCAAGGGCAGTTGGACCATACCAGCCGCCGGCGAATACCGTATAGTCATCAACATGACTGACAAGACCGCCACCATCTACTCTGCCGCAACCGACCTGCAGCCGCTTGTAGTGACATTCCATCCCAACGGTGAGGACGCGTTGCCGGAAGTAAGCCTTGAAGTGACCGACCTCTATGCCTTTGGTGCCGGAACAGGCTGGGAGGTGAAGACCCTCAACCTCGTGCAGTCGCTCGCCGACCCGCAGGTGTTCATTTTCGACGGCGCAAACAACGCCCTCGGCACCCTCGGCGGCCAGATGAAGTTCTGTATCTCCAAGAGCTTCTCCGACTCCGACGGCGCATCCTACAACCAGAACAACTCGTTCTGCTATACCTGTCCGCTTACCGGTGACGGCAAGAGCCAGAACATCGATGCCGACCTCAACAAAGTATTCGATCTCCATGGCGCAGCCGACCTCGAGACCCGCAACTCCTACATGGGCGTTCCCTGGGACAGCAACTTCATCGTGTTCGACCTCCGTCACCGCACGTTCCTCGCATCCAAGAAATAATCACACTCAAAATAATCACATTCAACATAATCACACACAATGAAACTGCATAAATCAGTATCATACTTTCTGGTGGCATCGCTCCCCATCCTCTGCGCATGCGGAGACGGGGACGACGCTCCTGAGGAAGAGGGCGGGGGCACTGTGGCCGGCAATACCGAACTGACCCTCAGCGTCAATACTACCGACATATTGAAAAACCCGATGAACGGATGGGTGATGTACGTGTCGGGGTCGGCCGACCCTTCATACTTCGACAAGCAGATATACCTTTCGGAGCTCGGCAAGAATGTATATGTGCGCGACTATTCCTCGGCGTGCTACATACGTACAAGCTGGAAGTCGCTAAACCCCGCCGACGGCAAATATGCATGGGAGGATCCCTCCGATCCTATCGCCAAACTGATAGCCCGTGCCGAAGAACTCGAATTGCCCGTCGCCTTCCGAGTTGTGGTCGATGGCCGGGACCAGGGGGAAAACACCCCTCAGTTCGTGTTTGACGCCGGAGCCGAATACTGGCTTGAGAACGATGGCTTCCCCGACCGCAAGACCCCGCTGGCGACGGACCCCATCTGGCGCAAGTACTACGAGAAGTTCGTCCGTGCATTCGCACAGCGCTTCAACAACCCTGAGACCACGGCGTTTATCGACGCCTACGGTCTGGGCAAATGGGGCGAAGGGCACAACGTATGCTACGAACAGGGGAATGCCATCACCGACAAGACCACCGAGTACAAGGCCGACACAATGGAGTGGATCACCAGACTCTATTCGGAGAACTTTACCGAAGTGCCGCTGGTAATCAACTACCACCGTCACCTCGGCCATCCCGTGAGCACCGGAAGCACTCCTCAGCCCGACAGCGAATCGCTGGCGAATATAGCAATCAAGAACGGCTACTGTCTGCGCTCCGATGCCTTCGGCATGAACAATGCGGACTGGGGTTATGCCGACTGGGAAAAAGCGTTTGCCCGCTCATGGGCATACAAACTCCCGATTCTGATGGAGGGCGGCTATATCGTCAGTTCCCACACATATTGGAACGATGGCGCAGGCTACCGCAAGGGCCATCCCGAGGATGTGCGGCAGGGTGAGTTCGACAGTTCCAAGGAAGCCCGCGTCAACATGATGGATTTCCGCGTAGGCGATGAAACAGATTCGTGGTTCAAGACAAGCTTCAATCTGGTGAAGCGCTTCATCGCAGAAGGCGGCTACCGTCTGTACCCCGACAAGGTGTCGCTTCCCGCAGTCGTCAAGTCTGGCCAAAGCGCTGCCGTAGCCCATCGCTGGCGCAATACGGGCTGGGGCTATTTCCCCAACAATCTGCCGCAGTGGAACTACAAGTACAAGGTCGCTTTCGCGCTTCTCAACGCCGCCGGCGAGCCGGTACAGGTGTTTGTCGACAAGGAATGCGAACCTTCGGATTGGCACGAGGGAACCCTCTACGACTATAGTCTTGCCGTATCACCCTCAGTACCTGCCGGCGAATATACCTGGGGGGTGGCTATCGTCAACACGAAGAAGGACAACATGCCGGGCATACAGCTGGCTGTGTCGCGTGAAAAGACATCCGCAGGCTGGGTAAAACTCTCTCAGGTAAGAGTGGAATGACAAATAGTGCCGTCCGGTAATTCGGATAGCACTATAAAGCATGACTCGAACGCTGAATTTTCGGTGTTCGAGTCTGCTTTTTCATTTTCAAGCCCCTGTGTCAAATAATGATGGCCAGGAAGACGATTCCGAGGCTTCCGGCAGTATGATTTTCCACTCCTTTCCCAGACTATTCGACATAGTACACAAAGATAAAACCAGTGGAATACTTTGACGCCATTTTTGACACCACCGATAGAACAGGCAGAACCGAAAAACTAAGAAACTGTTTAAATTTATTCTCAAAAACCTTTGAAAATAAATTTAAACAGTTTCTTAAGGACGCACGGGAATCCGGATGGTCGCAGGGCGGAGGCCTTTCGCTGATGCTCGAAGGGTGACTGTGCCGGGCTTATCGGTACTTTGTACTATGGCCGTGCATTTACCGCTGAAGAGGTGCATCTGGGGCAGATGGAAAAGGTCGAGCGATGTGGGGTCGCCGTTGGCGGCGGCACGGTAACTTCCGGAGCCCTTGACATAGAAACGCACAAGACGATTTTCAGCCGGGCACTCGTTACCGTCCTTGTCGACCACTGAGACTGTGACGTAAGCAAGGTCATCGCCGTCTGCCTGCAGGACCTTGCAGTCGGTGTCGAGACGCAACGCATAGGGCTTGCCGGCTGTGCGCACGCTCTCGGAAGCGACTGCACGGCCATTGTCATCGTATGCCGTTACGGTAATTTCGCCGGGTTCGTAGGGCACGTCATCCCATATCAGACGGTAGCGGCGAAGCAGTGCCAGCGAATCGCCTTCTGCGGCGGCACGGTCGGCCTCTGCGGCACTGAGACGATGTCGGCGTCCCATGCTACGGCCGTTGACAGTCAGTTCGGCCTCTGGCAACGATGTATACACCATCACCGGAGTCACCTCTCCTTCGCGTCCGGGCCATGTCCAGTGCGGCACTATATGTAGTGTGGTGTCGTTTGTATTCCAGATGCTTCGGTAGAGCCAGTAGCGGTCTTTAGGTATCGAAGCAAGGTCTATAATGCCGAAGAGCGAACTATGGCTGGGCCACGAATCGGTACTATAGGGCGACGGTTCACCGAGGTAATCGAAGCCTGTCCACACAAACTGCCCCATAGTCCACGGGTAGTCGTCGGCAAGCGAAAAATCAAGGTCGGGAATATTCGACCACGGACAACTCTCGGTGTCGTAGCCGCTCATCTGATGGTCGGGATAAGTGGAATTGGCAGTCACACGTACCGGGAATTTATATACTCCGCGCGAACTTACGGTCGATGCCGTTTCAGAGCCGAGCACCACTTTCTGGGGCGTCTTTTCGTATGTTTCCACATAACGGTTGTCACGGTAGTTCAGACCGGGAATGTCGAGCACGGCAGCGAACCCGTTTTCGAGCACACATGTCACCTGATCCATACCGCAGGTCACCGGACGTGTCGAATCCTCGCGATGGCATATATCCTGCAGGAAACGAGCTAATTCGCGGCCGTTGGGAGCACATTGCGTCGGTACCTCGTTGCCCACCGACCACATCACCACCGACGGATTGTTGCGGTAGTTATGCAGCATGTTTACCATATCGCGTTCCGCCCACTCTTCGAAAAAACGATGGTACCCGTTCTCACACTTGGCGATGTCCCACTCGTCGAAAGGCTCAACCATCACCATGAATCCCATTTCATCGCAAAGTTCGATTAGCTGCGGATCCGGCATGTTGTGTGTGGTGCGGATAGCGTCGCAGCCCATGTTCTTGAGCAGTTCGAGCTGATGACGGAGTGCCGACCGGTTGACGGCGGCGCCGAGCGGTCCGAGATCGTGGTGATTGCACACACCCTTGAATTTACGCAGCTTGCCGTTGAGATAGAATCCATGTTCGGGAATCACCTCTATCGTGCGTATGCCGAATCGTGTATCGTAACGGTCGAGTTCTGTGCCGTCTGCATCAAGGACACGTGTCACGGCATGGTAGAGGGCCGGACTCTCCGGCGACCACAACTGAGGCTGCGGAACTTCGAGGTTCTGCAGAACCGCCTCGCCCGGTATTATGGTGACATCGCTGCGCCGTGTTGCCACTGTCCGGTCTTCAGGATCGATTATGTCGGTAACGAATGTGAGATTGCGGCCGTCGGCATTGGCAATTTTTGTTTCAAGGCGCACGGTCGCGAATGTCTCGCCGACATGAGGGGTGGTGAGGTGGGTGCCCCATACCGGAATATGAACCGGATTGGTTTCTATAAGGTGTACGTTGCGGTAAAGGCCGGCGCCGGGATACCAACGCGCCGACAGGGGTTTGTTTTCCGCTCTCACTGTCAGCTTGTTGGCTTTGCCGTCCTTGTTCAGATAGGGTGTGGCATCAATATGGAAAGAATTGTAGCCCAGCTTCCATTCGCCGGCCTTGTGGCCGTTGACCCACACCTGCGGCTCACTCATGACGCCGTCGAAAAGCAGCTCGGCGTTGCTTCCGGGAGCCACATCGAAGCTTGTGCGGTACCACCCCGTGCCCATATAGGGCAGTCCGCCCGAACGGCCTGTTTTCAGCGAGGCTTGCTTCTCGCCGTCCTGGGTCACGGCCACCTCCTGAAGGTCGTTGTTGCGGTCGAAAGGCCCGTAGATGGCCCAGTCGTGCGGCACACGAACATTTTCCCAGACCACAGCACTGTCGCCTCTTGCGAACTGCCACTCGCGAAGCAGCGTCTCTCTGCGGCCGGCCGCTGCGGTCTGAAAGACAACGGCCGCCATTAATGCCGATATCAATAAAAATCTTTCCATAATAATATTTTCAAAGCGTTACGGATGCTGTCAACGGCAGATTCGCGGATGAATTTCCGACAGAAATAACAAACTCTCCGGGCTCGACGGTAAACCGATGATTGTTAAGGTCATAGTAACTGAAAGCTTCTTCATCGAGTACAACCGTCACACGGCGGCTCTCGCCCGGGGCAAGATTTACTTTCTCGAAACCTTTCAGTTCCTTCACCGGACGTGGCACGGAGCATTCGGAGTCGCCCACATAGACCTGAGCGACCTCTGCAGCGGCTTTTTTCCCTGTGTTCGTGACTGTAAACGACACCTCGACTTCGGTATCGCCAGTTTTTTTAACATCAAGGTCGGAAAACCCGAATGTCGAGTAACTCAGTCCGAACCCGAAAGGGAACACAGGCTTCGTGCCACTGCGATCGTATCCGCGATAGCCGCCGAAAACGCCCTCGCGGTATTCGACATGGACGCATTCGCGTTCTTCCGGCTCGGCATTCTTGTAGTAATTTCCGGCTGAAGGATTGTCCTCGGCCTTGCGTTCTATTGAAATCGGCAGCTTGCCGCTCGGCGACAGTTTGCCTGTGAGTATCTCGGCTATCGCCGCACCGCCTTCCTGACCTGCGTGCCATGCCATGACGAGGGCGCGAACCGAGTCGATCCACCTTGAAAAATCGACACCGCCGCCGGCGTTGAGCACAACAGCCACATTAGGATTGACCTCGGCGATGCGCGTGATGAAACGCTCCTGATAAACCGGTAGCGCAAAACTGCGGTCGAAGCCCTCGCCCTCTACATCGCTGTAGAAACCGGTGCAAAACACCACATTGTCGGCCCGGCGCAACTCTTTATCAAGAAGGGTTGCATCAAGGGCGGTAATGGACAGGTTTATGCCCGCGTCGGAAATATTGTCGAAATATTCCACATGAATTTCATAGGGTTTGCCTTTCTCGACATCATACTCCACTTCGCGCTGCGACCAGGCGTGACCGCCCCAGTCGCCGGCAATCACTTTGCCGTTGATGGAAATACGGTATCCGTCGTCACCGCCTATGCGTATTTTCAACTGTGCATCGCGGTCGGGACGCATGAAACCATGCCACTCGGCGGCAAAATAATCGGCAGGAAAGTCGGGGAATGGCGCTGCGCCTTTCCATTCGAATCTCACATCCCGGTCGACACGGACAACCGCCGGTTCGCCCTCTCGCTTCATATTCGTGTAGTATCGCCCGACAAACCCCCTTTCGGTCATTGTCGAATCGGTGTAGATCTCCCTTCCGAAATCCTTGTAGAGGATGTCGTCGGTCAGTGCCACAGTTTTACGCGATGCCTTTTTCATGGCCGCGGCGGTTGTGATGCTTGAGAAAGGCGACACAAAGCCGCTGCCTCCGCCAGTGGTCACGCGGTCTGCATTGGGCCCGAGCACAAGCGTGCGTCCTTTCAGCGGCAGCATGGCATCGTCGTTTTTCAGCAGCACTATCCCCTGACGCGCCACTTCGAGGGCTGTCTGACGCGAAGGGGCGTAATCCTCGGATATACAGTCAAGTTTCTGCACACGGTCGAGAAGTCCGAAGGCTATTAATGTCGATAGAATATGCTCCACTTTCCTGTTGATGACAGCCTCGGTCACGCGGCCGTTGGCCATGGCTTCCTTCAGGCGCTGTTTTGTGAAATAGACGCCCTTGGGCATCTCAAGATCAAGACCGTTGTTGGCGGCATTGACTGTGGAATAGACCGAAGTCCAGTCGCTCATCAGAATTCCGTCGAATCCCCACATGTCGCGGAGCACTTCGATGTTCAGCCATCGGTTTTCGGTGGAATGGACGCCATTAATCAGATTGTAGCTGTCCATCACAGCTCCAACTCCGCCTTTCTGCACGGCTTTGCGGAAAGCCGGAAAATATATTTCGTGCATTGTGCGCTCGTCCACATCGCTGCTGGCATGATGGCGGTTCCACTCCTGATTGTTTGCCGCGAAATGCTTGATAGTAGCCATAACGCCGCGGCTCTGTACGCCGTTGATATAGTCAAGGGCCATCTCCGAAGTCAGATAGGGATCCTCGCCCATGTACTCATAGTTTCGGCCGCAGAGAGGCGAGCGGTAGATGTTGACACTCGGTCCCAGCACGATTCCCACACCGCGGGCACGGGCATCGTCCCCGAGCGATGCGCCGTAGCGCCGCGCCATGTCGCGGTTCCATGTGGCGGCAAGGGCTATGCCCGAAGGATAGAGGGTGCTGTGAACGCTATGGTTGCGTATTCCCTGCGGACCGTCGGCAAGAAGTATGCGGGGTATGCCAAGACGCTCCAGCGGCCGGAGGGAAAAAGATGTCTCACCCGAAATATAGTCGATTTTCTCGTCGAGTGTCATTTGTGACAGCAGCTCGCGCGCACGTGCTTTGTGCGCTTCGGTAATTTCGACAGCGGGGGCCGCGAAAAGCGTTGTCAGCGCCGCTGCTGTTGCAATGATGCGCAAAAGCTTCATTTCTTATAGTTTAACGTTAAGGTTTTGTCTTTTACTACGATGCGGAACTCTCCCGGTTCCACGAAGCGGTTTCCGTCGGCATCGACAAACGAAAAGTCCCGCATAGGATTGAGTTCGAAGGTATAGACCACGGTCTCGCCCGGCTCTATGTGCTTCTTTTCGAAGTTGCGGAGCTCTTTCACGGGGCGTGTGATAGTGCAGGCCGGGTCCTGGACGAACCACAGGACGGTTTCGTCGCCGGCTACATCGCCGGTATTCGTCACCGGTATGCTCACCTTTATTTTCTCATTGCCGCTAAGTTCGGTCGAGGTGGCGCTGAGATCGCCGTAACTATAGGTGGTGTAGCTTAGGCCGTGACCGAAAGGATACATAGGCTCGCTGGTAATGTCCTGATAGAATCCCTGATCGTGGCGGCCGCTCTGACGGCGGTTATAATAAATAGGAATCTGGCCTGTGGAATAGGGGAATGTGATGGCAAGACGCCCTGAGGGATTGATGCGGCCCGAGAGTATGCCGGCAAGGGCATCGCCGCCGTTAATACCGGGCTGCCAGCCCTCGACTATGGCGTTGGCAAGAGGTTCGAGACGGCACAGTTCGAGGGGACGGCCGTTGCTGAGCACCAGAACTATGGGCTTGCCGGCCTTTGACACCTCCATTGCAAGCTGCTCCTGGATTTCGGGCAAGGCTATCGACGAACGCGAGGCGTTCTCGCCGCTCCATTTCATGTTTTCACCGAGACACAGCACCACTACATCTGCCCAGGCTGCGGTGTCGAGCGCTTTCTTGAAGCCCGAGGTGTCGCTGCTGTCGAGGTGGCAGCCCTGTGCATAACGTATTTCGGCACGGTCCCCGAATTCGTTGCTTATGCCTTCGTACCAAGTCACCACATCTTCCGGGTGTCCGTGGCCGAGCCACGAGCCGAGCAAATCCCTCTTGTCTTTGGCAAGCGGACCTATGACGGCTATCTTCTTCACATCTTTCATCGGCAGGGTGAGCGTCGAGTCGTTTTTCAACAGCACCATCGATTCGGCGGCAAGTTGTCCGGCAATATCGAGCGAAGCAGGGTGCAGGAAGCGGTCGGGCACATCGGGTGTATATGGCTTTTCGAAGAGGCCGAGGCGCATCTTCACGCGCAGCACGCGGCGCACGGCCTCGTCGAGAGCCTCCTGTGACACTATCCCCTCCGCAACGAGGTCGGCCAGGTGACGGTCATAGGCATGGCTGATCATATCCATCTCCAGACCGGCGTTGAAGGCACGCCGGGCGGCGTCTTTCTTGTCCGCGGCGTGACCCTGATTGATAAGTTGTTCTATTGCGCCCCAGTCGCTTACCACGAAGCCGTCGTGGCCCCAGCGTTCTTTCAGTATCTCGGTCAGAGTGTAGTGATTGGCCGAGCTCGGCGTGCCGCTGATGTCGTTGAATGAGCTCATCAAAGTCTGTGCGCCGGCTTTGACACACATCTCGTAGGGCAACAGGTAGGTGTCCCAGAGAGTCTGGGGCGACACCTCGGTATAGACATAGTCGCGGCCGGCCTCCGAGGCGCCATAGGCCACGTAATGTTTCAGGCAGGCGGCAACCGATGTGCTGTCGGCAAGATTTCTGCCCTGATAGCCGCGCACCGAAGCGACGCCGAAAACGCCGTTGACATAGGGGTCCTCCCCGTAGCCTTCGGCCACACGCCCCCAGCGAGGGTCACGAGCCACATCTATCATAGGCGAAAAAGTCCAGTCGACACCGGACTGGCGGGCTTCCTGAGCCGCCACGGCGCACGCTTTGCCCACCAGCGACGGATTCCACGAACAGGCCTGTGCCAGCGATATGGGATAGACGGTTCGGAAGCCGTGGATGACGTCGAACCCGAAAAGCATAGGTATGCCTAAGCGCGACTCCTCCATGGCGCGACGCTGCACGGCATTGCGCAGCGCGGGGTCTGCGTTGAAATAGATGAGCGAGCCGAGCTCGGCCGGTATCTCTTTAACTTCCTCGCCGATGTTATTGGCGTTGTTGTTGAGGCCGAGGGTATACTGGTTGAGCTGCATCACTTTCTCATCGATGGTCATACGTCGCAGCAGATCATCGATTCTTATCTCTATGGGGAGATCGGAATCCTTATAAAGCACCGTTTCGGGTTTGACTCCGCTCTTATCGCTTGCTTCTAATGGTCTGGCGACCGCTGCGGCCGTTGCGGCACAGCCCAGCAAGCACAGCACTCCCGCGCGGAGAGGCCATGGCTGACAGTGCGATGTCGGTTTCTTCATAATGGTTGATTGTTTTTTTTATAGGAATTAATATTTGTTTTATGGTACGCGGAGCGAGGGGGGACAGGCCGCCAGCCTGTGTGTGTCTATTTTATTCTGATTTCTCCGGCAGGGAGCCAGCCGCCGATATGGAGTGTGGGATCGACGGCCATCTGGAGGGCCGGGGTGTTGCCCTTTGTGGTGTCGACGAGAGCCACAGCCCAGCGGTAAGTGCCGGGGGCGATGCCGGTGAGGTCAATCCCGGTGTCATATTCGGCAGGAGCTTCGCGCAGCCAGGTCGACAGGTCGCTTGAGCTGTCGACGGTGACCTTGACGGGGTGGCCGTCAGCGCCGAGAAGCGCAATGCCCACTTTATATTTCTGGTTCCACTGGGGAATGTTGGTGGGACAGTATCCCCACCCCATATTTTGCCAGCGAGTCCTGACGGTCACCTTGCTGCCGCTGCGGGCTTTGTTTTCGGCCGTAACGTGCGAGGGATAGAGTCGGTATCCGCCCTCGGCTACAAAGCGCTTCACGAGAGGGAAAGATTCTTCGAACCAGGAGCGTGTTTCATCGTTGATGCGGAAGTCCATCATATTGACACGGGCTTCCATGGCGCTGTCAAACTCGCCGCGGCGCACGTCTTCGGCGTGTCCCTCGCGATAGAGACCCGAGGGGTCGAGCCAATAGCGGTGGTGAGCTCCGGTAATCCAGCCGCCCTCCATGATGATGGGACGCTTGAAGTTCCATTTGGCGGCCATTTCCTTCTCCCAGTCCTGATAGTAGCCGTGCATGCCGAAGGCGTCATGACGCAGCGAGAAACCGCGGTCGATGGCTTTCTCGATGAGGGCGTCGGCATCGGCGGGGACGCTGCCCCAGCCGTCATCGTCGGGGTCACCGAGCATACGGTGGTAGTGTATTATCATGGGCACCCGCTTGAAGCAGGAGGCAGCCAGGTCGATGGCCCAGTCAAAGACGGCCTGTTTGTTGCGGTTGTCTTTATATATCATTGAATGTGACTCGCCCCACTTGCCAAGGGAATAGGCATCTATGAACTCGACCTTGGAGGGGTCGTCGAAATGCTCGGCAAATGCTCGGAGGAACTTGGCATACTTAGCCTGAAACACAGGGTCGTCGGGATAGGGTGAGCGGTTCTTGCCCGGGGCATAGGGATCATAGTAGCCGTCGGCGCCGGCATCAAATACATACTGGGGAGTATTCTGACCCTGGTCGCGACCGTCGATGACGATGCGGAAAGCAACGCGGAGGCCGCGGGCGTTGACGCTTTTGATAAGCTTCATCAGGCGAGAGTTGGGATCGTTCCAGATGTATTTGCCCTCTTGCGCCTCAAACGATGCCCAGCTCGTGCGCATATAAGCGCAACTGGCATAATCTGAAACTTTGACGGGGTCTGCCTCGCCGTTGGCATGCATGTCGTCATAACCGCGTTCGGTCCAGAAATTCTCGTCCCAGGCGGGGTTGAGATACATCACCCAGCCTTGCAGGGGATTGCGCAGCACGCGGGTGGAGTCGGCCTTGAAGGTCACGGTGCACTCTTTGGCCGTCACGCCGGCAGCCGATGCCAGCAAGATGAGAATAAGGGGTATAAACGGGTGGAGTCCGGGTATTTTCATTTATATAAGGTTTAAATTATTATGCATGACGATGACCGTCAGGACAATCGCGGGGTTTGTCCTTAAGCTGAAAAGTCGCAAGTAATTGAAATTAAGGCCTTGGCTTCATGGAGATAAGGCTCTCTTCTCTTTCAATTTCCATGGGCACGATATTCCGTATCGCGTCAAGGACGTTGTCGACGCTGTCGTGAAGTTCAAGCTTGCCGTAGACCTTCACGTTACCGAGCGACTTGTCACACTGGATTGTGATGCCATAGTGGTTGCTCAGGCGCCTGACGAGGTGGCAGAGAGGTTCGCCGTGGAGCGATATGAGCCCGTCGACCCACATCGTGTAGTCGCCGGTATCGACCTTTGACAGCGAGGTGACCTCGCCGTTGACTAGTTCGACCATGTCGTCGGGTTTGAGGCGGACACGGTCGTCACGGTCGGTGGTCACCTCTACCGAGCCTTCGACGAGCACCACCTGTGCGGTCGAGTCGTTGGTGTTGCGGATGTTGAACACCGTGCCAAGCACTTTGACATTAAAATTGTTTGTCTCAACGATGAATGGCCTGTCGACATCCTTTGCGACCTCGAGGTATACCTCGCCGTTGGCAAAGATGCGTCGCTCAGAGCCGACGAAGCGCTCGGGATAGAGGACGCGCGTGCATGAATTGGCAACGAGTCGCGTTCCGTCGCTGAGTGACAGCTCTGCACGTTTGCCCGGAGCTACGAAAAGTTCGCGGTAGCCGGCATGGGACGCCTCAGCGACCGTTGCGCTCGACAGGTCAATGTCATCGGGCATAATGAAATGAATGCCAATGCCCACAATCAGCGCCACACAGGCAGCAGCCGAAAGCCACGCTGCCAACCGATGACGACGGCGGGTGCGGCGCTCTAGCCCGTCGCGCAAAATGCGAGCATGGACAAGCTGCTTAATGCGCGCGTTGTCGATTTCATCGGGTCGGCAGCCATCAAGCAGCGATTCGATGCGATCCTGCAGATCGGGAGCCTCGGGGTGGCTTGTGTGGGAATTGTCGTTGTTCATTTCATTACCGCTTCTAAAAACTATGACGCACGAAATTAAAAAATATATAGGTGGTTTATTAAATTTTTTTAAAAATTATCCATATCGGGAATGAGCAGCGTCAGTAGCACGGCGAGAGGTCCGAGTCTGCGTCTGAGAGCATCAATCGCATAGCCTACGTGGTAATTAATCGTGGCTACCGAGATATTTAGCATCATGGCGATTTTCTTATAGGGAATGCGTTCAATCTTAGCGAGATAGAATACGTGGCGGCACTTTGGTGGAAGCTCGTCGATGGCGCGGCGCAAGGCATCGAGCTGTTCGCGCGAAATCAGCTCGGTGTCGGAGGTGATCGGAGCGGCCGTGTAGTTCTCGATATCGTCGAGCGAGACACAGGCAGGCATCGTCTCCTCGTGGCGCAGGTAGGAAATGGCTTTGCGGTAGGTAATCGTGCGCAGGTAGGCCTCCATAGACTCGATCTCGAGCAACTTCCGGCGATTTTTCCAGACCTCGAAGAAGACGTCACTCACCACTTCTTCAGCACTTTCGCGGTTGCCAACAACGCCAAAAGCACAACGAAACAGCGCCGATGAATAGCAATCCATGAATGCGTCAAAAGCAGTTTCGTCACCGTTAACTATGCGATAAATTACGTTAGCTTCCATAAAGAACCCCGATGTGTGCTAAATACATAGACTCACCACAACCCTCGGATTCGCACTCAAACCAACTGAATGCTCCCCGCGAAGACTGTGAAAGAATTTATTGCCGTTTTGGAGATGCGATGAGGAGCGAGCGCCGGCCGCTTCTTTTTTCTTCATGACGGCAGGGATAAATTCCACGTTTTTATGACGCAGACAGACAAAAGGGGAACTACAATGGCAAGAAAAAAAGAGGCATGCCGTTAAAATCGCCGTCATAACCACATGACGGCCATCGATCTTTTTGTCTGTCAGACAGTCTTGGGCGCCGTGCACTACAAGACCGTCGTCGACACGCGGTATGATTCCCCTTTCCCGTGTTAACTCCGGCAGGATATCGGCTGCCAAGTATATAGACCCGCTGGCGCTTTGGTCATGCATCCGAAAGAGATGTCCGAGGGCCGGGACCTTACATCCGGGTAAAAGGTTAAGAAAAGGTATATATCTTCGCGAAGAATCTGCGTGAAACGCGCCATCGGTGTTGCCAAGTGCCTTCGCATTGTCAAAGACGAGTGCAGACTCCGGGCTAACGACTGTGTGGGCAGGATATTCCACATTGCCGTCGGTCTTTATAACTGGCGTATGTCTGTTCTCGTTTAGCATAAACTTCTAATTGATGTAAACTCTATTGATCTCATTAGAGATGGTTTCATTTTTTTTCAAAATTACAAAAAATAAATGAGACGAAATGTCTAATCGCAAAATAAATAGCGAAATTCACCGAATCAAAACTGAAAATCGTATTTGTGTTCAAAATATTCAATTCTCAAAAGCTTTAACTGCACTCGATAACCAAAT
>ENA-UERG01000848-UERG01000848.1-human-gut-metagenome-genome-assembly--contig:-NODE-848-length-28253-cov-4.706381_pt1 | contig 28253 bp, 22 predicted proteins | sample MGYA00242954_ERZ507954 | MGnify/ENA primary metagenome ERZ507954 (study PRJEB26167, sample SAMN06115478) | human gut metagenome | host: Homo sapiens | place: China:Sichuan | collected 2015-01-21... | reverse complement strand
ACCGGTGCGTATAAAGAAAAGACTAAGCGAACTATCAGAGCGAGGCAAACGTCGCTTGAGGACTGCAGGCATAATTACGGCCTGCACACTGGCATTGTGTATATTTCTGAAGGAATCCTTGGGATTGTTTTATTTCCGGATGACACATCTGACAAAAGAAGATATGGAATGGATGGACTGCGTCAAGAATTATCCCTCACCCGTTTTCATATCCAATACCGGCGATACGGCACGATTATCGTATACGGACTTATGCATCAACGATTCCGCCAACCGTTTCTATGTAAGCCTCTCACCGACCTATGACTTTGAAGCCAATGCCACATATCGTTTTAATGTAAATTTCAAAGATATGACAATTGAAGGTGCTTTGGCAGTTTTTCATTGCGTTGGAACCGATTCCGTTTGCGCCAAATATTTCTTTGGAGCAGCATCTACATCGAATAGGCCCCAGATCATTAAACCGAAAACATACCGGATTAATGGCAGGCCGATAAAAGACTGCCTTATTGTCAGCCCTTGGGAACAGGGCAATGTAGGCATTTCATATTTATGGGATGAAAAATATGATATGAAGAAATTCGTGATTTCTAAGGAATATGGACTGATATACTATAAACTGGAAGATGGCGAGGAATTTTTCCGTCAATTCCCTTCTGATTCCATTCAATCACGTTCTTCCTGAAAATACAAAGCAAGAATCCAATTACAGGGAGCAGCTATTATTCCCCAAATACACAATCACAATATTTATCTGTCTATGAAATCTTTAGTCTTTTATATACTTTTTAGCAATCTGTGTATTCAGTCTATATCCGCATTCGATGGTGATAATGTCAAATGCTGCAATAACTATTCAAAAGAGTATTATAACAGGTCTATAATTTATAAATTCGGTATATCAAAAACACATAGTGTCATTATTACTGAAAATGACACGCGTTGTGAAGTGTCTGTAACCGATTGTAATGGCAACATAATTACTTCAGAATGTGAGACTTCTCCCATATTGCAATGGGCTTTTGAGGATATGCCAAAAGATCTAAATAAACTACATTACTTAAAAGTTGATGATTACGACCCATTATACTATGATTTGACTCTTTCTACCCAAGAGGGAGAAATTCCGGTTGTTTCCTCGACTGTGCAAATAACCGGTAATAAGAAGCTAATAAAAAAGATAAATGAACTCAAAGCGTTTATAATAAAGTTCTGGGCTTCTACATTTAAAGTTCTTTAGAATCCGTAATTCTTCGAAAAAATATATAGAGGTCAGTAATTTCTAAAGACTAAATTTATACCCATAAGTTTACGTAATTTTGCAGTTGGTCTTCTTATCCTTGCAAAATTGAAAATAAAAGTGTAAATTAGAACACTTAATCTAACTGAACGTTATCCCGCCATGAAAAATTTGTCCCACATATTGTGTATCATTTTATTGTTGGCCCCTGTGCTGGCGAATGGGGCGAGTCTAATGGCTGGATTTAAATAAGTTAACGGGACAATGGCTATCGTCAATTCAAGACATTGCTCCGAATTAATATTATCATCAATCTAAAGCTATGAAGTTTTATATATTAGCAATCATTCTATCGCTGTTCTCAATAATGAGCCACGCAGCAAGCCCTAAGGAATCCGCATATTCGGACTCTGTTGATTGCAAGGCTGTCAAAACAGCATACGAGATGGTTAAGCAGTATTTTCCCGATAAAAGGATATGTGTGTCGGACTCAGTATATATAAAAGGATATTGTTTTAATTACCAATATGTTGCAGCGAAGTATCAAAAAGATATTCAGAACTACGATCAGAGGGATCTTAAAACATTAGGGGAGCACGATTATTACTCTGAAAATCTTCATACTTTATTTCATGATGACTTATCTATGAACAATAAGGGTGACTACATAGCTACTTTTTCAGTCCCCTATCGGAGAATGATAATATGTGACGTGTATAAATACGGGGAGTTCTATAGAGGTTATTCCAATAGGGAAATTCATGAATTCTTTTTTCTGTATGATGATGACGGGGAGATTATAAAATTATCTGCGGCAATACTTTGGGAATAACACAGATTAATATTTTAACGAATTTGACGGATATGAAACACCTTATTCTCATAATATGCATGCTGGCGACATTGTCGGCAAATGCGCAGTATGCCCCCTATTCCGGCACGTTGGAGCAAAAGGCGGCGAAACTTGCCTTTAACCTGATAAAAACATATTATCCCGGCAAAACGGTGTGTGTCTCTGATTCAATCTATGATCTTGACTGGGCTCCGTATTATACGGACATTGAGAGAAGATACAGAGACTCTGTGCCTCTGCTCAACAACAATCTTCAACTTCGCAATACCACTCCTACGTATTCCGAAAATCTTCACGACCTGTTCGGGGATGAATGTGACAGGGGATTCCAATCGGATTATATCGTGGCTTTCTCGTCTCCATGCAAGGGGATGTTCCGCTGCGATGTCTTTCCAAGGGTTCCTTCAAGAAAAAAATTGTTCTATAAGGTAATACACACATTCCTGTTTAAATTCCAAAAGGAAATAATCATCAAATGGATGGTGGAACGTGAATGCTTTCTTTATAATTATCCGGAGAATAAAGATGGTTATATTGAATAACAATATAATACAGGCTGAGATCTCAAGATTGGCAATTGGTATCGAATTCGGATTATTGATGCACTATTTCTGCCCATATTTATGATAAGACCATGAATACAACTGGCAAAAGATTAACAATGGCATTGCCTTATATGGTTGCAAGTAGCATCCTTGCAGCGGTACCTGTTGCAATGTCGACGGCGAGCAATAACGATGTCAATATACATGACCGTGTTCACACGCACCTTCTGACCGTCGAGGCGACGCCGATCGAGAGGGTGGCGACAGGCGACGATGCGGTGTGGGACCTGTCGCAGCAGACAAAGACGGGGATTCCGGGCGCCATCGTGAAGGCGTTCGGCGACACGCTGCTGTCGGAGACCGTGCTGGGTCAGAGGCGATGGTACAGCCTGAAACAGGATTCATGCTGTCTGATAAAGGAAGAATCACGGTATCATTATCTATTGCCCGATTCCTTGGCTGAGACATTCACCGTCGCGGTCACCCCGGACATATCGTCGTCAAAGGCATTGCAGACGGAATCTCCCTATCTTGTTACGGGACTGCATACGCTGACATTCCCCATAATCCGGAGAGGCCGTTGTGTGTCAGACGGTCCGGTAAAGGGACGTCTGGTAGTCGCCGACGGCGATACCATCGCCGCATACCTGACGCGCGAGACGCTGAAATATGCCGAGCGGGTATTTCCCGACACTCTCGGGGCTATGCCGGAAGAAATGGCAGACTCCCTGAGACACATAACCGTGACGCGCTGGAGATGGTACACCCACGGCAATGTTCCCGTGGCGGTGCAGACTCAAATCCGTGGCGCAACCGACGGACAGAACGAGACCAGAGCCTTCCTGATGGATTATTCCGAGGACTCGCAATTTCTCTGCGAGGAAGATAAAGAGCGCAAGGATGAGAACCCGGCACAGGAGCCATTCAGGAACGTAGAGGCTACATGGAACAACGGACAGATACATATCGAGCTGGATGCGTCCCGTCCGGTCGAGATCATGTTCGAAATGGTTTCCGACACCGGTATCTCGCAACGACGCGCCGTCATACCGGCCGAAGGCCATGTCAGTGTCTCGATAGACTGCGGACATCCCGTACCCGGCAGGTATGTCGTGGTCCTCTCCACCCAAGAATTTACCAAGAAAATCTTCGTATTCGTAAAATAATAGATGTCATTATACCCTGTAATCCTTTCCTGCGGCTGAAAAACCGTGATTTATTTGCGAAAATTGTGTTAAAACATTAATTTTGCATTTACACTCGCCCGGATTAAGACGGGAGACCGAAAAATGGGAAAAATGCACGGAGTCAAAATACATCGGGAGGGCACTGCGGTGCTCGTTCCGCTGTTGGGTGTGATGGTGGCGCTGATGGTGCCGCTATGGCTGTTCATGGCTCCGGGTCCGGTGCCTTTGGTGCTGACGGCGCTGATGGTGACGGGATATGCTTTCGTGTTCAATTTTTTCCGTTGTCCTCGCCGCACATATACCGGCAAGCGCAAGAATCATGTGGTGAGTTCGGTGGACGGCAAGGTCGTGGCTATCGAGAAGGTGTACGAGGGGGAGTTCCTGCATCATGACGCAATGATGGTGTCGGTGTTCATGAGTCCGCTGAACGTGCACGCCAACTGGTTTCCCGTGGACGGCACCGTGGACTATGTGAAGCATCATCAGGGACGTTTCCTGTCGGCATGGCTGCCGAAGGCCAGCACCGAGAACGAGCGGAGCACCGTAGGAATAACGATGACCGACGGGCGCCGCATCACGGTGCGCCAGATAGCCGGCGCCATGGCGCGCCGCATAGTCACCTACGCGCGTCCCGGCGAGGCTGCCTCAATCGACGACCATCTCGGATTCATAAAGTTCGGATCGCGCGTGGACATATACCTGCCCGTCGATGCCGAGATATTGCTGAGGATAGGCGACGTTACCCGGGGAGGCATCACGCCCCTCGCCATCATACGCCAAAAGAAGGATTCGGCTCAACCTACCGACAGCTGAATACGTTTTAAATCCGGAGACAGGTAATGGCCTGTGCGTCCGAAACAGCGTCGGTTATGATGTCTTTAATTAGAAATTACTATGAATGCGATAGTTAAGAATATTCCCAACAGCATAACGTGTCTCAACCTTGTGTCCGGTCTGCTGGCCGTGGCGGCGGCATTCCAGGGCAACGGCCCGATGTGGGGCCTGTCGGGTTACCAGTGGTGCTGGATTTTCATAGGCATTGCGGCGGTGGCCGATTTCTTAGATGGCTTCGCCGCGCGTCTGCTCCATGCGTATTCGTCATTGGGCAAGGAACTCGACTCGCTGTGCGACCTGGTCAGCTTCGGCGTGGCGCCCGCCATGCTGATGTTCAACTGCATGATGGACACCGGTTTTCAGAGCTGGACGCCCTGGCTGGCATTCATAATCCCGGTGTGCGGCGCGTTGCGGTTGGCCAAGTTCAATATCGACGACCGCCAGACCACCTCGTTCATAGGCCTTCCGATACCTGCCAACGCCATTTTCTGGATAGGATATTCGGCCTTAGCTTACTACGGAACGGAATTCGTATGCCAGTGGTACTGGTTCCTGCTCATAGTGTTGGTGGAGAGCTGGCTGATGATAAGCCCCGTCAGGTTCTTCTCGCTGAAGTTCAAGACCTGGGGATGGAAAGGCAACGCTCTGAAATGGATGATGATCATCACGGCGCCTGTATTGGTGGCCATAATGGGCATTCCCGGATTGCTCTGGACCATAGTGGCATATACTTTATACTCCCTTTTTGACGTTAAATAAGAAAACTCATATCAATAATTGAGTTTATAAACCTTCAAGGACTCTATTTAGCATATTAATGACCGGGCGCGATGTCCGGCATTAAAACGAGAATGTAATGACAATAGGAACGATAATAGCGATAATACTGATCGTCTTTCTGCTGTGGCCCCAGATCACGCGGTGGATCACACGGCTGATGATGCGCAGCTGGGAAAGGAAGCTGCGCAAGATGGCCGGGCAGTTCGGCGGAGCCACACCGCCCCCGAACGATGGTAAACGCCATGGAGGCAGACGCCGAAAGGGCGATACCCCTCCCCCGCAGCCCAAGCCAAAGCATCCCGCACGGATGATGAAGGAAGTGGCCGAGGACGTGCAGTACACCGAGGTCAGGGAATATTCGCAGACCACGATACACACGGAATCCGACGACACTTCGACCACATACACCGAGACGCAGGTGGAGGATGTGAAATTCACGGAAATCAAGGATAAGTGAGCCACAGATGAAGACACTGTATGTAAGTGACATGGACGGCACGTTGCTTCAGCCGGACGCCCGGCTGTCGGAGCGCACCGTGTCGATGCTCAACGAGGCGATAGCGTCCGGCAAGCTGTTCACCGTGGCCACTGCCCGCACTCCGGCCACGGTCGCGCCGCTGATGCAGAGGGTGAACATGAACATACCGGCTATCGTGATGACCGGCGCGGCGTTATGGAATCCGGCCGACGGACGATATTCGCGGCTGCGGCTGATGGAGCCGGAGGCGGCACGTTCGCTGCTTGAGGTGTACCGCACCCAGAACTGCCCCTCGTTCATCTATTCGCTGCGCGACAACATGATCACCATCCGCCACACCGGCCCGATGTCCGAACTGCAGCGGGAGTTTGTCGAGGAACGTGTCCACACCCCGTACAAGCGTATTGTCATGGACGCCGACGGACATTCGGACTTCCCCGACGTTCTGGATGACATAATACTGACATATTCCATGCTGCCCAACGAGCCGGCCGAGAGGGCGTATGAGGTGACCCGGAATCTGCCGGGAATCCGCGCACAGTTCTACCATGACATATACGGCGAGCAGACGGCTATATTGGAGGCATTCTCCCCCGAGGCCACGAAAGCCAAGGCCATGAAGGCGCTGGCGCGTCAGTTGGGCGCCGACCGCATAGTGGCTTTCGGCGACAATATCAACGACCTGCCAATGATGCACGAGGCCGACTTGGCGGTGGCCGTGGCGAACGCCCGCGACGAGGTGAAGGACGCCGCGCACATCGTGATCGGCCCGAACACCGACGATTCGGTGGCACGGTTCATCCTCAACGGCTGCTGACATGGACAGACGCCTCGGTAAGTTCCTGGTGGTGGCGGTATCGGTGGCCGCGATCATAGGATTCGTGTTGATTTCCAATTCGCTGGTCAAGCAGTTAGGCATACAGGAGCGCGAGCGTATGGACATCTGGGCCAAGGCCACGGAACGGCTTGCCAAGATTGATGTCGATTCCGACGTGGAGTTCCTGCTCGACATCATAGCCGCCAACAATTCGATACCGGTGATGATATGCGACGACAAGGGAAACATCTCCGAATTCCGCAATTTCTCGCTGCCCGACAAGAGTACGGCTGACGCCATGACCTTCGCCGAACTGTCCGACCGCAACAGGAAGTATCTGTCCGACCGTCTGCACAAGGCCATAGGCAACGGCACGCTGAAGCAAATGGCCGGCAACAACGACCATTTTATCGAGGTGGAAGTGGGTGCCGGAGCCAATCAGTATATCTATTACGAGGACTCGTCGCTGCTCAAGAGCCTGAGCCTGTTTCCCTACATACAGATGTCGGTGACGCTGATACTGGCGCTGATACTCTACATGGCGGTGGTATACACCAAGCGTGCGGAGCAGAACCGTCTGTGGGTGGGTCTCAGCAAGGAGACGGCCCATCAGTTAGGCACCCCCATCAGTTCGCTTATGGCCTGGAAGGAATATCTCGAGACGATGGGCATAGAGCCGGAGGTGACCGCGGAGATAGACAAGGACGTGAAGCGCCTCTCCACCATCGCCGACCGTTTCTCGAAGATAGGTTCGCTGCCCGAGATGCAGCTGGAATACATCAACGAGATTGTAGGCAAGTCGCTGGAATACATGAAGACGCGCGTGTCGGGCCGTGTGGCCATCAACATGCACCTGTCGGACGACGACCACGGCGTACGTCTGTCGCGTCCGCTGATAGAATGGGTGATGGAGAACCTGACGAAAAACGCCGTGGACGCCATGCAGGGCGAAGGGCGCATAGACATCACCACCGGAGCCGAGGGCAAGCGCGTATGGATCGAGGTGAAGGACACCGGCAAGGGAATAGCCCGCAAGAATTTCAAGACCGTTTTCAATCCCGGCTACACCACCAAGAAACGCGGCTGGGGCCTGGGCCTTACCCTCGTGAAGCGTATCGTGGAGGAATACCACGGCGGCCGTATTTTCGTCAAGGAATCGGAACTTGGCGTCGGCACCACCTTCCGCATCGAACTCCCCTCCATCGCCTGACTTAAGACACCGTGCCTTAAGGAACGACGCCTGAGCCTCAGTTGTTTGGCTTGATATGGATTATCTGGGGGGAATCGGGAGTGTGATTATTACTTTCACTTATACATGAGACGGGAGCAGTGAGTTCGAAAAGATGCATTATCTCACTCAGGTTCTCTCCCTTTAAAATGAAACGGAACGTACGGTCATTTAACGAGGGGTCTATTACGAAGTTCACATTATATATCTGTTCCAGACGCCGGCAGATTGTGTGTATGGAATCATCCTCGAAAATCAGTACGCCGTCGCGCCATCCGCAATAACGGCCAAGATCGGAGGACTTTGATACGGCGGGATGTCCGTTGCGGAGTGCAAGATGCTCTCCAGGCAACAACGATATCCGGTCTGAGGCGTCAGTCACTGTTACCTTACCCTTGGCCAAAGTTACCGAGGCGTCGTCGTCATAGGCATTTACATTGAACTCAGTGCCCGTTGCGGTGACGGACATGTAAGGGGTGTGTACAATGAACGGATGTCGGGAATCGGCATGGACATTGAAGTATGCTTCACCCCGGAGGTTTACGTCGCGGCTGTTTCCGGACAGTTTGCCCGAATATTCCAGCGTACTGTTGGCATTCAGCCACACCACCGAGCCGTCGGGCAGCGATGCTTTGCTCGTACAGCCGTAATCAGTAGACAAAGTGATGTCTGTCGCGGCTGAATCCTGGAGTCGGACGAGGAAATATATGGCAATGGCAAGTATCGGAAGCAAAGCCACAGCGGCGATCCTGGCCCACATTCGGAGCAGTTTCCGGACCAGCCCCGACCTTCGGGACTCAATGCCGGTTTTTATCAACACATTGCGTTCAGCCTTCTCAGTGTCACTGTCCGTGACGTCAAAAGCAGGGAGCAACGTCTCCCAGATATCCTGCTGTTCATAAAAATCCTTTTTATTTTCGGGGGACTGTTCAATCCATTCCCTAAGCCGCTCAATCTCGTCAGACGTAGCGTTCCCGCTTAGATAGCGCGCGATGACGAGGTTAATGTCGGGGTTATTGTCTATATGGTTCATTTCGGGTTATATTATAGAAGAGTACGGATAAACAGGATTAACAATATAGGGCTCCGGAATATCTGCAGGTTCTGTTGAAGATATTTGACCGCTTTGCTGATGCGGGCTTCGACAGTACGGACAGATATATTGAGGCGTGATGCGATTTCGGTATATTTTAGTTTTTCCTGGCGGCTGAGCAATAGCGTCTCGCGCACTTCGGGTTCAAGTTTCTCGAGGGCCGATTCGTAAGCATCGGACAATTCGGAGAAGAACACATGCTCGTCGGGCGATAAAGTAAGGATCTTTTCATGGTTCATGTCATCGTACATCATCTTGACCTTCCGGTGCCTGAGTTCGTTGAGGGCGAGATTCTGGACCAGCGAAACCAGATATGAACGGAACGATGTATTGGTGTCAAGTTTCTTACGGTTGGTCCAGACCCTGATGAACGCCTCCTGAACGATGTCCTCGCACGTGCTTTTATCTGAGACATAACGTGCCGTGAATCGAACCAGATTGGCATAATACTGACGAAAAATCTTCACAAAGGCTTCGTGGCTGTCGAATTTCAGGGCAGCCACCAGCAGCGCATCGTTCTTTAATTCTTCGCTTGGCATGGTATTGAATTTTTGCAAAAGTAATAGTTATGGATTTAACGAGCAAGTAGTTTCAACAAAATTTTAAATTAAGGAAAATATCGCACATTTACGATGTGGATTTTCTAAGATGAAGTGTTGTCTTAAAGAACGATTGTAAACAAACGTTACATAACCTTAAAAAATTTCTCGAACACACTAATCATCATGAAAATATGGGAAAAGTAATGCCAGTAGATTGCCGGAATCGGCAGCGCAGGGTATTGAGGCCTCTTCTGGTCCTGTTGATGCTCTGTATCGGGGCCGCGGCCCATGCGGTCGGCAACAAAGTCAGTCTTGATGTCAGAAATGCTCCTTTAGAAAACGTGTTACGCTCGATCGAGAAGCAGACTGATTACCGTTTCTTCTATAGTAAGGAGACTGTGAATGTCAGTAATCGTGTCAGTGTCAGTGCCAGGAACGAGTCTATAAGGTCAGTGCTCGACAGAATCCTGCCTCCCCAAGGAATCAGCTATGTCATAGAGAATAAACGGATAGCGTTGAAACAGGCACCCGCGTCCTCGACGAACAAGCAACTCAAGGCCGAAAATAATGATAATAAGGTGAGAATAACCGGCACAGTGACGGATGGACACGGGGAACCTCTGACAGGAGTTTCCGTCATGGTCCAGGGAGAGCGAATCGGTGTCATCACGGATATAGACGGTAATTATGAAATAGAGGTTCCGCAAGGAAGTCAACTCAGGTTTTCCTATATAGGCTACACACCTGAGAAAAAGAAAGCTGACAAATCGGGGAAACTCGATGTAGTGATGACCGAGGATTCGCAATTGCTGAGCGAGGTGGTAGTGATAGGTTACGGCACAATGGACAAGAAGGAGCTTACATCCGCCATAAGCCATGTAGGCGAAAAGGACTTTCTAACCATCAGTTCGTCGGACCCGGCGATGCTGATTCAAGGCAAGGTTCCCGGAGTTTCCATTTCCAATACCGGGGCAGCCGATCCCAACAATCAGTCGAGTATACAGATTCGAGGCGTTGCTTCGCGATCAGCCGGCATCAGTCCGCTTATTGTGATTGACGGAGTGCCCGGAGGGAGTCTGGCAAATGTCAATCCGAACGATATCGCCTCTTTCGACATATTGAAGGATGGAGCGGCATCCGCGATTTACGGAACGCAGGGTTCAAACGGTGTCATACTGGTAACGACTAAAAAAGGAAACAAGGACGGTACGACCACTATCACCTATTCAGCCACGTTATCATGGGACAAGGTTAACCGGGATCTGGATATGATGAGTTCCGCCGACTACCGGGAAATCCGACTGCCCTGGGGAGATAATGGAACGGATCTCGGGGGCGATTACGATTGGTTTGCCGGCGTAAGCCGGACGGGTTTCAGCCAGAAGCACAACTTAAGTGCGGCCGGTGGTAACGAACGGGCCAATTACCGGGTAAGCGCCGATTTTAAGAAATCGCATGGCGTGGACTTAAGGTCGGACAGAGAGGAGTATGGAGCCCGGGCCTCCGTTAACCTGACTTCCAAAAACGGTCTGTTCAATCTGAATGTCAATCTGTCGCCGCGTCTGATTTCGAGTGATGCGGCCGACTGGAATGTATTCAGGAACGCCATCGCCGCCAATCCGACCACTCCATTGATGGACAAGGAGGACCCTACGCTTTATTATAATTTTTTCGGACAGACGAGTGGATATAATCCGGTGGAAGTTCAGAAACTCGAAAAGAATCACACCGATTCCAAAATGATAGATATGGACGGCACGTTGAAACTCAATCTGTTGCCGCTTCTGTGGACAAGCAGTCAGGAATGCCCGCTCACGGTTAATACTCAGCTCACATTTGCGGAACATCGTTACAGCTATGACCAGAAATGGTTCCGCCCCTCCACGAGCACCATGGCGATAAACGCCGGCTATGACGGGCAGGCGAGCCAATCACATTCCACCAATCGGCAGGATGTGCTGGAATGGCTTGCAAATGCCACCGGCAGATTCGGCAATAGCAACATTAAACTGATGCTGGGCTACTCATACCAGTATTTTCAGAACTCCGGGTTCAGTGTCGAGAACAGCGATTTCGCGAATGACGGTCTGGGAGCCGATAATATCGGGTCCGGGGAATATGCCAAGGAAGAAGGAGTGATAGGCATGAGCAGTTACAAGAACGACAGTAAACTGATTGCCTTTTTCGGACGTGTAAGCTATGACTGGGACGGGAAATATCTGCTGACAGCTTCCTTGCGTCATGAGGGTTCGTCGAAATTCGGAAAGAATCACAAATGGGGTAACTTTCCGGCTGTATCCGTTGGCTGGCGCATCAGCAAGGAGAAGTTTATGGAATCGAGCCGGACATGGCTCGACGACCTGAAGATCCGCGCTGACTATGGCGAAAGCGGAAACCAGAATTTCGGCAGCTATATGTCCCTGGCCACCATGGCCGGTTATGGATATTCGTATGTCAACGGTCGGTATCTGCAAGGCTGGGGCGCATCGAAAAATCCCAATCCCGACTTGAAGTGGGAGCGCGCCAGGAACTGGAACGTAGGTATTGATTTCGCAATGTTCAACAACCGGTTCTCCGGTTCGTTCAACTATTTTCACAGGCGCACCGAGGACTTGCTGGGAGACTATAACGTATCCGTTCCTCCGTATATGTGGCCCACGGCATTCGTAAACGTCGGTACTATGGAAAACTCCGGATTTGAGTTCGACCTGAACGTCAACGCCGTCCAGAGCCGTGACTTCACTTATAGCTTTAACATCGTGGGCTCGACAATGAAGAACAAGTTCGTGGACTTCAGCAACACCAAATATATAGGACAGGATTTCTACAACATGTGCGAGACCGAGAACCCTTTCCCCTACTACTATCTTCAGAGAATCGAAAAAGGAGAATCCATCGGCAATTTCTATATGTGGAAGTATCATGGCATAGACCATAACGGAGACTGGCTGGTCTACAACAAGGACGGAGAAGTCATATCCGCAAGCCGTGCCACGGAAGAAGACAAGGTGAAAGTAGGGAACGGCTTACCCAAGTTCACCATGTCGACCACACATACATTCCGTTACCGTAATTTCGACCTGTCGCTGTTTTTCCGGGGTGCGTTCGGATTCGATTTATTCAACATACACGATTTCTATTACGGCACGCGCAAATACAGCGGCAACATGCTGAAGAAAGCCTATGGCAAGAACTTCAAGATCAGTGCGTCCGGTACGCACGCCGCCACGGATTATTTCCTTGAGCGGGGAGATTACTTCAAGCTGGACCAGATCACGCTCGGATACACGCTGAATCTGCCGAATGTGCGCTTTATGAACAAATTGAGAATCTACGCATCGGTAAACAACATATTTACAATCACGAAATTCTCAGGCGTCGACCCGAGTACATATCCGGTCAACGGCCTTACTCCCGGCGCGCAGGGATCCTGCATGTACTATCCTACCACCCGACAGTTCATAGTAGGAGCCCAGATTGACTTCTAACCATTCAAACGAACGTAATCATGAAAAATATGATAATAAGGAATCTGTGCATCGGTCTGGGAGCTATAGTGCTGGCCTCGTGCACTAACCTGGACGAAACGCTGTACGACCAGGTGGAATCCAATAACTTCTATAACACCCGTAAGGATGTGGAAAGAATCGTGGCACGCCCGTTGGAACATTGTTACCACATGCTCCAGTACAGGCATTTTCTGCAGGAACTTCCGTCCGACCAGATCATAACGCCGTCGCGCGACGGATGGTGGGATGACGGCGGTCGCTGGCGTCGCTATCATTACCATACCTGGACGGCCGAGGACGATTATTTTGAATTCCTGTGGAACAGTGGTTTCGAAGGCGTGAGTCAATGTAATTTCGGTATCGAGGAAATAGCTGGTCTCGACAGGGAAAAATTCGGCTTCACTCAGGAAGAACTCGACAGCTTCACGGCTACGTTACGCTCCCTCCGCGCATTGTGCTATATCAGTCTGCTTGACGGCTTCCGTAACCTGCCGTATGTGGTCTCGTTCAATGACCAGTCGAAGAACACCGAATCTCAGGTAGAACCCACGGAAATCTTCAGGTTTATAGAAACTGAACTTAAGGATGTCATCGGCAGGCTGCCCCGTAAGGAGGCTCTGGGCACCCAGGGTCAATATACGGCCCAATGGACGCAAGCCGGCGCTGCAGGGTTGCTTGCAAGGCTCTATCTCAATGCCGAAGTATATATCGGTGAGAATCGTTATGCAGATTGCGCCGCCATCTGCCAAGACATCATAAACGGTGTTTACGGTGCATACAAGGTAGCTGACCGGTGGGACGCCCCGTTCGACTGGAATAATAATGAATGCGATGAGGTGATATTCGCATTCCCGAGCAGTCCGGGTTATGAATATTGGAATTATCATGCCAATACATATTGGTGGACGGTTCCCGCCAACGCTTATCTCTATCTAAAGGATCAGAAATGCAAGGCCGGAGGTCATAATACCAAATATGCCGCCGCCCCGAGTTACGACCTCTCCGGTAATCTTTACACCGACCGGTTGGGAATGCCGATTCAGAAATTCCGTAAATATCCGGGTGACGAGCGTATGAAGCTCTACCGTAATCTGGGAAACGGCAAACGCGAGGGGATGTTTCTGTTCGGATACCTTGAATACACCGATGAAAAAGGCAACGTGAAGAAAGTGCGGGCTCCGGAACGCGACTATGACCTTTACATACGCGACGCGGTGGGAGACTTCCAGAATCTCGATCCGACGCTATGGCCTTCCAACAAAACCAGTTCCATGTCCACCGGCGACCATAATTCAGGCTGGCATTACGTGAAGTATCCGCTGTATAGCGATGACGACGAACATCAGCTGGAAGCCGATTATGCGGAATTAAGACTGCCGGAAATAATCTACATGCTTGCCGAATGTAAGCTTCGGTCGGGCGACGTTACCGAGGCGGCGAGGCTTCTAAACAGTGTCCGTCGCAGAAATTATCCGGCTGAAAACCTTCAGGAAGTACTGTACGAGCCCGAGGGTCAGGCTAAACTGGACATGCAGGAAATGCTTGACGAATGGGGACGCGAATTCTTCGCCGAAACGCGTAGGCGTACGGATCTGGTGCGGTTCGGTGTGTTCTCTTCCGGAAAGTGGTGGGATAAGACACCCGATATCGACCGGCATACAGAAATCTTCCCGATTCCGTTCAAGGCTCTCCAGGCAAATCCCCGTCTGGTACAGAATCCCGGTTATTAACTTTTCTTTACTTAAGACATGAACAATAAAATATCACCGATATTCGCAATCCTGCTTGCCGCGGGTGCGTTGACATCCTGTGAGGGGGAAAAGGATCTTATCGTATCCGATGTGAAAAGCCCCATACATACGGAAACTCTATATCTTGTGGGAGACGCGGCTCCTACGGGATGGTCGTTCGAGGATCCGACACCGATGCAGTGTTCGGAAACGGATCCTTATGTATTCGTATACACCGGGCAGCTGCATGAGGGAGAATTCAAGGTAAGTCTTGCCCCTACCTCAAGTCTGGACGTCGACTTCATCCGTCCCTTGTATTACGGGCAGGAAATCGGAGTGGATCCTCTGGATAATGTAAAATTCCAGATGCACGCCGATAATCCCGATGAAAAATGGCTTGTCGTGGCCAACGGCACCTACACCCTCACGTTCAATCTCCGTGACTGGACGTTAAGTACGGAATATCTCGGAGAATTCATCCAGCCCGAGGTCAAGCCGATTGAAACGGAGACATTGTATATTGTAGGGTCGGCCACCTCCAATGGCTGGAATGTATGGAGTGCCCCGGAAACTGAGAAGAAAAGCAAATATATATTCGAATATGAATGCTGGCTGAACGAAGGCGAGTTGCGCGCCACCACCAAGAGGGCCTGGGGCTATCATATCCGGCCGGTCAGCGACCATGTGGAAGTTGGGGAAAACGGCGTGGCCGATGAGAACTTCATGTACGTATGGGATCCCGACATCAACTGGTTAGTGACGGCTGCCGGCAATTATCATCTTACATTCGATCTGGAGCACTGGACCTTCAAGGCGGAATTTCTGGGAGGTGAAAATCCTCAGCCTGATATCAAGACGCCCATACAGACCGACAATCTATGGCTCATAGGTGACGCCACGCCCACCGGATGGGTTCAGTGGGGCGAAAATCCCGACAGTTCGGCTCCTCTGAAACGTCTGGGCGAGTATATATTCCAATATGAAGGGCAACTGACGGAAGGAGAACTCCGTGCCACTCCACACTATGGCTGGGGCGCACACATCAGGCCGCTGAAGCAACATGAGGAAATAGGCGTGAACGGCGTGGCGGACAAGAACTTCATGTATGTGGCCGAACCCGACATCAACTGGTACGTGACCAAGGAGGGCTACTACCGCATCACGTTCGACCTTGAGAACTATACGATTTCAGCCGAATATCTTGAAAACGGCCCCGGTACCTCCCCCCAGGACCCGATAGAAACCCCTACTCTGTTCATGGTCGGAGACGCCACATTAAATGGCTGGGACGGAAACGGAATGACAGCATTGACAAGGAGCGGCGCGGACGGTTACGTATTCACCTATGAAGGCAATCTCTATACCGGTGAATTCAAGCTCTATCCCAAGAACGGACCGGAATATCCCGGATGGGCCGCAATAAGGCCGAAAGGAGCCAACGCGCCGGTCGATAAGTAAGGTATATCAGACACGGAGTTTGATTATTCCGAGAGTCCGGATTATAAATGGGTGGTAAAGGATGCCGGGAAATATCGTCTGCAGTTCAATCTGCGGAACCGGACCATGAGCTGCACTTATATGGGTCCACTCGAAGGACTTGAAATGCACATCACACCCATCGAAACCGATGAATTCTATCTTGTCGGCGATGCTGCGCCTGCCGGCTGGGATATTTATAATCCCACTCCCGTGACCAGGAAATCGAAATATATATTCATATACGAAGGGCATCTGAATGCTGGAAGGATGAGAGCGACCCCGGTGAAAGACTGGGGTATCCATGTCCGGCCCACATCGGACAACCTGTCCATAGGCCCCGGCGGAGTGGCCTCTCCCAAATTCGTCTATACCGCCAATCCGGACTATAACTGGAATGTGGAAAAGGCGGGAAACTATAAATTAACATTCGATCTGGAACACTGGACACTCAAAGCCGAATATCTGGATTGATAAAAAACTCCAACAAAATGAAGAGATATTCAATAATTACGGTATTAGGTGTTCTCCTGGCCTTTGTGACAGGCTGTGCCGATGACCCGAACTATAAGATGACGCGTCCGGATGTGCATGACCATCCGGCGATAACGGAAATACCGGACTTCCATACTCACCGGGCTCCGTTATACTGGAGTGTTTATGAGGCTTGTATAGACCAACAGGACAAACCGTTTGAAAAACGCGAATTCACCCTTGACCAATGGAAGGAAGTGATAGACTGGGTGTCTACGGAACTTAAGCCTCACGGTTACGACATGATATGTACCGACGGCTTTCTGGACACCAGATGCGAAGACGGCATCTACAAGACCTGGTACGGCGGCACGTCTTATCGCGACCTTGTGGAGTACGCGCACTCCAAAGGTCTGAAGGTGGGTGTGTATGACATACCGATGACCTATACGTGCGCGGAGCGTGAACGGGTTCCCGGCACAGAGTATACGATGGGCTCCCTTCTGTATAATCCTGATTTGGACGAGGTTGTGAATCCCACGGCAAGCGAACCGTATAAGTACGTGGTCATGTCGCACCCCGGTGCCAGGGAATATATCCGCGGTATGGTGAGACATTACAAGCAACTTGGCTTTGATTTCCTGCGGTTAGACTATCTGAGTCATTACGAGGACGGCTTCGACAGGAATACCATAGTGGGCAAAGGCTATGGGCGGGGCAACTACGCGGATCTGCTGGAAACGATTGCCCTGGAGGCCAAGGAACAGGGCATGATGGTGTCGCTTGTGATGCCGCATCTGTATAATGACGCGGAACTGGAGAGCCGCTACGGACACATGTTCCGTATAGTGCGCGACACCTGGAACGGAGGCTGGCTGCATACTTCCTCGCACGATCGCGGCAAAGTCTACGGCCGCTGGTCCAATTGCAACAATCAGTTCGACGGATTTACGTACTGGAGTCATCTGAGCGGCCGGGGCAAGGTTATTCTTGACGGAGATTTCACCATCCTCCATAGCTTTGAGACCGATGCCGAGAAGAAGTTCTGCATTTCCATTCAGCTGATGGCAGGCGGACCGATAGCCGTCGCCGACCAGCCGGGTACAATCGGCGATAATCTCAAATATTATACAAACGACGAGATGCTGGCTTTAAATCAAGACGGTTTCGTAGGAAAGCCTATGTCGGACGTGGTTGACTCGGAGGGGAGCAACGTATGGTACGGCAGGATGAGCGACGGGGACTATGTCGTGGGGCTTTTCAACCGCGAAGACACTCATAAAGACTTTAACCTGACGCTTTCCGACCTGGGCATCGACGGACAGTGGAAAGTGCGTGACCTATGGGAACATGCCGACGAAGGAACGGCTTCGGCCATCAGGGCCAAAGTCGAGCCCCACGGCTGCAAGATCGTAAGGCTCTCAAAATAATAATAATTACCCTATAACATAATATCCGAATATCCGATTTACAAACCAATAATCAATCAGAATCATGAAAAAGAAATTGACCATCGCGACTATGGTGGTGCTCGCTGTGACGGGTGCGTCATGGGCTCAGGAAACCCTGATGGATGTCACCGACCTCTATATGGTCGGAGGTCCCACGAGCTGGAACGCACTTGAACTCCTTAAGACTTCGGACCACAAATTCTATTATGAAGGCAATCTTCCCGCTGACGACGGCAATAAACAGGGCTGTTTCCGGGCAAGCGCCTGGGGCGCCGACGTTGTGTTCTACGGTCCTCAGGTCCACGCTGTAGCTGACATGACTCCGCTTAACGAAGCCAATCCCGAGCAGGTGATCGACTATAACAATATGGAGGGAGGTGACAAGAACTGGTGTATCACGGAATCGGGATACTACCGCGTCATCTTCGACCTGGAAAATGCGAAAATATCCATTGCCAAGGATTGCAGTCAGGTTCTACCCGTAATTGCCAAGACCGTCTATGCCATAGGAGACGCTACTCTCGGCGGATGGGATACGGAGAACCGCACACCTCTCGTAAAGGATGGATCCGACCCCTACACGTTCACCTATCAGGCTTACCTGAAGGGCGACAAGACATTCAAATTCAGTCTGGACAAACTGTCTGATCCCAGACAGTGGGACGGCTTCTGGATCCATCCGGCAGAGGAGGGCGTGACTGTGGGCACCGAGGGTCTGACAGGGTGCAGGATGCGCGTGTTCCGTGGCTCGGACCTCAACGACTATCAATGGAAGGTGGAGACTCCGGGCACCTATAAGATCACCCTCAATCTGCGTGACATGACCATGAACGCGGAATATCTCGGCGAAAAGCATATAGCCGATCAGCTCTGGCTCGTGGGAGATGTGACCGACTGGAATTTCCAGCCGATGGAGAAAGTGGAGCCAAACGTGTTTGAATACACATGCGGGAACCTGGAGGCAGGCAAACGGTTCCGCGCGTCGATGGCGCCTGTATGGGGTGACCATTTCCGTCCTGAAGTCGACAATACGGAGCTTGCGATAGACAACAAGACCGGACTTGACATCAAGACCGACCAGACGGAGGACTACAACTGGACTACAAAGGAACCGGGTACCTATAAACTGCGTTTCAACCTTAACACCATGAAGGTTTCGGCCAATAATGACAATCCGTCGACATCTGTCACTATAGTCGCTAATGATGACGACCCTGAAAGATACTATAATCTTCAGGGTGTTCCTGTAGACCATATCACGGCAGGCGGCATTTATATCCATAAGAAGGGAACCGTCGTGAAGAAAGTGATAGTACGTTGAGATTCCTGTCAAAGGGTCGCAGTGGGTAGGAACCGCTGTGACCCTTACTATTTATTATTTCATTAATTACAGGCTGATTATCATGTTTAACACACATACTACCGCACCGGTTTTTGTTTTATGCGCAATGGCTTTCGGGGTATCGGCTGCCGGAGCCGCGATTGAAAACATAGATTTCTCGAAAGTAAGGATTCAGGACCCTTTCTGGTCTCCGAGGCTCAATGAGCTTGCCGCTAATACTATTCCGCACTGTATAGACCAGATTGAAAACAAGACTCTCCGCATGGGCAACTTCATAAATGCGGCGGCCGGCCGCGGTAAACATTCGGGGCTATGCTATGATGACTCGGATGTTTATAAGGCGATGGAAGGAATGGCTTATAGTCTTGTCAACAACCCGGATCCGGCGCTTGAAAGGAAACTGGAAGAATGGATTAACCTTATTTCCAAGGCACAATGGGATGACGGTTATCTGAACACATATTACACTATAGCCGCCGACACACCCCGTTGGACCAACATGATAATGCATGAAATGTATTGCGGAGGGCATCTGTTCGAAGCGGCCGTAGCCTACTATACGGCAACCGGTAAACGTGCATTACTTGATGTGGCCGTTCGTTTCGCCGACCAGATGATGCAGACGTTCGGTCCCGGGAAACGCCATTGGGTGCCGGGACATGAGGAAATCGAACTGGCGCTTGTCAGGCTCGCAGATGCGACCGGAAATGAAAAATACCTTGACTTTGCCCGCTGGCTGCTTGAAGAACGCGGCCATGGCCACGGCTCATACGGCAATGATACGCCATGGAATGCAGTGTATTGTCAGGATGACAGGCCTGTGAGGCAAATTACCGATGTAACGGGTCATGCGGTAAGGGCCATGTATCTGTATTGCGGCATGGCCGATGTGGCCGCCCGCATGCCTGACACTGATTATCTGACAGCCCTGCGCCGGGTGTGGGATGACGTTGCCGAACGTAATATGTACATCACCGGAGGAATAGGATCTTCGGTAAAGAACGAGGGATTCACCGAGGACTATGACCTGCCTAACCGCGAGGCTTATTGCGAGACATGCGCCTCAGTGGGTCTGATAATGTGGGCCGCCAGAATGAACAGACTCACGCAGGACGTGAAGTATGTGGATGTGTTGGAACGCACTCTTTACAATGCCGCGCTGGCCGGCGTGCAATTAGGCGGCCAGCGGTTCTTCTATGTGAATCCGCTTGAGTCGGACGGCGGTCATCATCGGCAGGAGTGGTACGGTACTGCCTGCTGTCCCAGCAACATATCGCGGTTCTTGCCTTCTCTGGGCAATTATATATATGGTCTGGATGACCGGAACATTTACGTCAATCTTTTTATCGGAAACCATACGGTGGTGGATATTGACGGCGTAGCTACCGAATTGTCGATATCCGGAGGGTACCCTTTCGAAGGAGATGTGATGATCAAGGTCAGGCCGCATTCCCCTGTTTCCAGAAACTTAAGGTTAAGAATTCCGGAATGGTGCGAAAAATATAATGTCAAGGTCAATGGAAAAGATTCGGGACGTTGCGCCGGTAGCGGATATCTGACGATTCCGATGAGCGGCGGCGGAGTTGAGGTGGCGCTCCACCTGGACATGCCTGTCAAAGTCGTAGCCGCCGATCCGAGAGTGAAGGAGAACCTTGACAAGCTGGCCGTGACGCGAGGTCCTGTCGTATACTGCATGGAAGAGTGTGACAATATGTCAGGCTATGACAAAGCCTGTATCGGAAAGAATCAGAAATTCAGCGTGTCGCGAGGAACCGGCGCACTTAAGGATTTCGTGACGCTGCGCACCGATGCCGGTAATGATACGCTCACGTTCGTACCCTACTTCGCATGGGACAACAGGCAACCGGGAAAAATGAAGGTATGGATCACGGAGGCCGATCCGGTCTATCTGAATCCGGAGGCGCCCATCGAGGATAGAGTGGAGGATGCGTTGCATCGAATGACCCTGGAGGAGAAAGTCAAGATGCTTCATGCCCAGTCCAAGTTCTCGTCATCGGGAGTCCCTCGGCTCGGCATTCCGGAACTGTGGTTTACCGACGGCCCTCACGGCGTCCGTCCGGAAGTATACTGGGATGAATGGAACAGCGCCCAATGGACCAATGATTCCTGCACGGCCTTTCCGGCCTTGACATGCCTTGCCGCGACGTGGCGTCCTGAACTGGCACTGGAATATGGTAAGGCTATAGGCGAAGAAGCCCGATATCGCCGTAAGGACGTGCTTCTGGGTCCCGGGGTAAACATCATGCGCACGCCGTTGTGCGGACGTAGTTTCGAATACATGGGCGAGGACCCGATTCTTACTTCGCGAATGGTGAAACCCTATATTCAAGGATTACAAAGCAATAACGTAGCGGCCTGCGTGAAGCATTTCGCACTGAACAATAATGAGGATAACCGCTACACGAGCAACGTACATGTAAGCGAGCGTGCTTTGCGCGAGATATATCTGACTCCGTTCAAGGTGGCCGTGGATGCGGGGGCCTGGGCCATAATGCCCGCATACAATCTATTTGAGGACAGGCATTGCTGCGAAAATCCCCGTCTGATACGCGATATACTGAAGACGGATTGGGGATTCGACGGGGTTGCCGTCAGCGACTGGGGCGGCGTTTACAATACGGACGAAGTGATAGAAGGGGGGCTGGATATTGAAATGGGTACGGGAACTGACGGTGTCTCGGTCAATATGAATGCCTATGACACATATCACATGGCCAACCCTTATCTTGAGAGACTGCGCGACGGCAAGGCTTCAATGGCCGATCTGGACGACCGCGTACGCCGCGTGTTGCGTTTGATTTTCCGCACTTCAATGGCTCCCTCCCATCGGAAGGGGCGGTTCACGTGTCCCCAACATTACGCAACGGCCAGGAAAATCGGTTCGGAAGGAATCGTGCTGTTGAAGAACAACGGGATTCTGCCACTGCGTGCAGACCTCGGGAAGATTCTTGTAGTCGGCGAGAACGCCGTCAAGATGATGACGGTGGGAGGCGGCTCGGCATCGTTGAAGGTCCAGCGGGAAGTCTCGCCACTGGCCGGTCTCAGGGCGGCACTGAAAGAGGCGCATGTAGACTGGGAACGGGGATATATAGGAGTGGGAAGTACGGAATTCGACAATGTCAAAAGCCGCGATTCCGAATGTCTCAGGGAAGACCGGACTCCGGAACAGTTACGAAGCGCAGCTCTGGCTAAAGCCAGGGACGCGGATGCCGTGATTTTTATCGGCGGTCTGAATCATTCGCTATGTCAGGATGCCGAGAATTCAGACCGTAAGACATTGCAGTTACCGTACGGTCAGGACGAACTGATTGCGGATCTGGCCGGTGTCAATCCGAATTTAATAGTGGTTAACGTTTCGGGTACGCCAGTTACGATGCCTTGGGCCGACCGGGTGGCAGCGGTGGTGCAGGCCTGGTATCTTGGCAGCGAAAGTGGCAACAGTCTTGCCGATGTGCTTACCGGGAAAGTCAATCCATCAGGCAAATTGCCGTTTACGTTCCCCCGGAGCATGGAGGACCTGCCTACTTGCGGAGAGCGGAGATACCCCGGCATAAAGCGGCCTGACGGAGATATATTCGATATCTATTATGACGAGGATATCCTGATAGGGTATCGCTGGTATGACAAACAGCGGCTTCCGGTCTTATTTCCCTTCGGCTTCGGATTAAGCTATACCGACTTTGAACTCAAGACTCCGGAAATATCCGATTCAGGAGAGGATTCCCTTACCCTCACACTTGATGTGGTCAATACCGGCGACAGGGACGGTGCCGAAACGGTTCAGGTGTATGCTGCATTCCCTGAAACCAAAGGCTTGGTTCGGGAGAACAAGAAACTCGTAGGCTTTGAGAAAGTGGATCTTAAGGCTGGAGAACGGGGAAAGGTTTCGATAGCCATTCCAAAGTCGGCGTTGGCCTATTATGACGAAAAGTCAGGTTCGGAAGTTATTGCTTCCGGCAAGTACCGGTTCCTTGTCGGCAATTCATCGGCCACATTGCCACATATCGTTTCAGCAGAATTAAACGGTAAAGGACAATTAACACATTAATAGGCATTCCCGTGAGTACGCGTAGAATAATTTTGTCAATCTGTATGGCCGTCATATCGACGGGTGTCGTAAACGGCGCCGGGAGGAAAACCGTGACGATATATGAACCCGGAGGCGTCGATGTGGCGCATGCCGGCCGTGCTGATGGTGAAGGATTCATAGACAGTCTGATGTCCCGGCTGTCGCTTGAGGAAAAAATAGGGCAGCTCAATCTTCCGGTTGGCGGGGATGTGGTTTCGGGCACGGCTCGGAGCGCCGGAATCGACAGCCTCATACTTGCCGGCCGTATCGGCGGCTTCTTCAACGTCAAGGGAGTCGAGGCAATATCACGCTTTCAGCGTCTTGCCGTTGAGCGCGGCCCTCATGGCATTCCTCTGCTTGTCGGTGCCGATGTAGTGCACGGATATGCCACGGTGTTCCCGATTCCGCTTGCATTGTCATGCTCGTGGGACAGTGTCGAAGTTGCCCGCATGGCCCGGATTTCGGCCATTGAGGCCACGGCCGACGGCGTCAACTGGAACTACAGTCCGATGGTGGACATCTGCCGGGATCCCCGCTGGGGCCGGATTGCGGAAAGTTCGGGTGAGGATCCATGGCTGGGCAGCGTTCTGGCCAAGGCGTACGTCCAGGGTTATCAAGGTGACGGTATCCGGTCGGACTCCTCGCTGATGGCCTGTGTCAAGCATTTCGCCTTGTACGGAGCGGCTGAAGGTGGACGTGACTATAACGGTGTGGATATGAGCCGTGAACGCATGGACAATTATTATCTCCCGCCCTATCGTGCCGCTGTGGACGCCGGGGTCGGCGCGGTCATGACGTCGGTCAATCTCAGAGACGGTCAGCACGCCACGGCATGCGATTGGTTGATTGACGGCATATTGCGCAAGGATTGGAATTTCGATGGATTCGTCGTTACGGATTATGGTTCCATCGATGAAATGTCGAGCATGGGTGTCGCCAATGAAAATGAGGCTGCCGCGCTTGCTCTTCGTGCAGGAACCGACATGGATATGGTTACCGGCCGTTTTCTGGCCGACCTCAAAGGGGCTGTTGACGGAGGGCTTGTTTCCATGGCAATGATCGATCAGGCATGCCGCAGGGTGCTTGAAGCGAAACAACGTCTCGGATTGTTCGACAATCCATATAAATATTGCAATACGGAACGTCCGTCAAGAGAGTTGTACACTCCCGAACATCGTGCGGTAGCACGCGATATCGCGGCAAAGACTTTCGTTCTGCTTAAAAACGACAATAATCTGCTGCCTCTCAAACCGAAAGGATGCATCGCGCTTATCGGCCCTTTGGCCGACGCCGGCAATAATATGGCCGGATGCTGGAGCGGGTATTGCCGTCCGGAAAAACACAAATCATTGCTTACGGCATTTCGGGAAGCCGTTGGAAACGATGCGCGGATTGTATATGCCCAGGGTTCCAACATATTTTATGATGAAGCCATGCAGGCTGACTGCGACTGGGGCCGACGCATACCGAGGGTCGACGACCGGAAGGCACATGCCGAAGCCTTACGTGTGGCAGCCGAGGCAGACGTAATAGTCATGGCCTTGGGTGAAAGCTGTGAGATGAGTGGAGAATCTTCCAGCAGGGCTGACATTACGATTCCGGACACCCAACGCGACCTGCTGAAAGAACTGGCAGCCACAGGCAAGCCCATCGTTCTTCTTTTATTTACCGGGCGCCCCCTGATTCTTGACTGGGAAGCAGAAAATATCCAGTCCATAATGAATGTATGGTTTGGCGGAAGCGAGGCTGCGGATGCCATAGCCGATGTGGTGTTCGGCGACAAGTCTCCCTGCGGCCGGCTTACAGTAACCTTTCCGCGTTCCGTCGGTCAGATTCCGTTATACTACAATCATCTGCCCTCAAGTCATCCAGATTTCGATTCATCTCGCTTCAACCCTTATCGCAGCAACTATATAGACATCGCCAACGACCCTCTTTATCCTTTCGGTTTCGGTCTCGGTTACACCACGTTCGGATATTCGACTCCCACATTGAGTTCAGATATCCTTACGCCCGGGGGCAAGCTGAAACTGTCGGTAGACGTGACCAATACCGGGATGCGTGATGGAACGGAAATAGTCCAGATGTACATTAACGACCCGGTAGCCCGCATCGCCCGTCCTGTAAAGGAGCTTAAGGCATTCAGGAAAGTTGACATACCGGCCGGCAAGACCGCGACAGTGGAGTTTGACATTACACCGGATATGTTGAAATATTATGATTCAGAACATCATTATGGCTATGATCCCGGCGAATTTAAAATAATGGTCGGTTCAAATTCGGAGAATCTGCAGACGCTGACCTTAATACTTAAGGATTAGCCGGTATCGGCCGGTTATCAAAAATAAAAGCGCATCGGCCGTGAGGGGCAGATGCGCTTTTAAGGTTTCCGTCGAATGTATCGTCATGGATTGACAGGATAGGCTCCGAGCAGACCGGCCGCCTCGCTCACGTCGGGCGTCTTGGCGATGCCCACGAAGAACAGCACTATGCACCCGATGATGCATATCCACAGCAGCCAGTTGGACACCGTGTAGCTCCATGTGCGCGTCAGCAGATACAGCAGCACGCCCACCGATATGGTCAGGAATCCGGCACCCATCAGAATCTGGTTCTCCAGATGCAGCTTGGATGCGTCTACTATCCATATTATGAATTCGGCCACGGCACATATACATATCACCAGCCCGATTATCATATAAATCTTATCCATGCGCCTTATTCCCCGGCGCTTATCGGTTTTGGTTTCCATAGTAATTAACATTAGTTTGTAAATGAAACATCCACGGGCGCACATTGGTTTATGGTCATAAGAGTAAACCATATCAAAAATCAATGGTCTTATAATAAAAAGGTTTGAATTATGAATATGAAGAAGATAATAATGTCGTTGGCGCTTGCCCTGGGCGTAAGCGTGGGTGTTCAGGCAGCCGACAAGCCGCAGTACCCCGGCGGCCAGGAGGCATTGGACCAGTATCTGACCGCGAACCTGAAGTATCCTGAGATGGCCAGGGAGAACGGTGTGGAAGGCGTTGTGGACGTGAAGTTCACCGTCAAGGCCGACGGCACCATAGGCAACATCAAGATAGCCCGCATGGTCGATCCCGACCTGGAAAGCGAGGCCATCCGCCTGGTGAAGAACATGCCCAAATGGCAGCCGGCCGACAAGGACGGACAGGCCGTGGACGCACCCGCCAGCGTGAAGGTTAACTTCGTGATACCCGAATCATGAAAAGGTGAATAAAATTATCGTCCATAGATATGAGTCGCCGTGCGGAGCGTTGATATTAGGCTCCTGCGGCGACTGTCTGTGTATGTGCGACTGGACCGCGCAATGTCATAACGATATGTGCGACAGCGCGACGGAACGTCATCACGAGCGGGTGCGGCGCAGACTGTCCCGGCTGTTGGATGCGAAATTTATAGATGGCACGTCATCCGTGATTGGGACAGCCGAGACGCAGCTGGACGAATACTTTGCGGGCGAAAGGCGCGAGTTCGACGTGCCGTTGATGTTCGCAGGCACGGAGTTTCAGAAAGCGGTGTGGAACGAGCTGATGCTGATACCCCCCGGCCGTACTACGACCTATGGCGAACTTGCCCGGCGCATCGGCCGTCCTGCCGCCGTCCGCGCCATAGCCAACGCGGTCGGCTCCAACGCCCTCTCCATCCTCGTCCCCTGCCACCGCGTCCTCGGCGCGGACGGCGCCCTTACCGGCTACGCCGGCGGCCTCCCCGCCAAACGCCACCTCCTCGCCCTGGAAAACGCATTATCTCAAATGCCGGCCCCTTCAACCTGAAGGATCGGCATTCCTAAAGCTTCTTCTATAGAAGATATCGTATCAATAGTGAAATTATGCGTCCCCCTCATCCATTTGCTGATTTCAGACTCATTTTTTCCAAGCATATTTGCAAGATCTTTCTGTTTCAGACCCTTTTCTTCCAATATGTTATGGATTCGGTCTACTATCAGAAATGACAAGTTGACACGGCGTCTGACTTCCGACGATACTTTTTCCCTACGTGCCTCTATAATTCTACTTCTTTTCATCTCGCGTAAAATTCAGGTTTCCAATTAATTCCTTATCTACAATATAAAGCGTACCATTAGCCAATCTGGACGAGATAAACCTGCTTGTATCGAGCAGTATCTCAACATAATTTGCTAACGATTCGCATTCCTGCCACGTAGCGCAATCCTTGACGCCTCCATTGCCAAAGACTAAAATCTTGTCTGAAAGACGAATGCAATATAGACGTAAATTGCTTGTTTCGATAGGTATCGCGCTGACACCATCGCCAAACGTGCCCTCATAACGGAAATATCTTTCTGAAGCTCCGCGTTCTCCGATTTTATCAAGCCAAGCGATTATTGTATCGATGTCTTCATCATATTCGCAACCCTCAGGAAATTTGTCAAAGAATCGTTCAATCTCTGATAATTCCTCCTCATTCAGATGTACGCTATAGAAATTTACAGCGTCATGTTCTTCAATCAGATCTATGGAATACTTCTGAGTCATTCTTAACTTATAAATTAACTTCGCAAAGTTAGCAACTCTTTTTGAATATAACAAACAAATT